>Ga0222717_10002121_pt1 | contig 15570 bp, 24 predicted proteins | sample C33_18DmetaG_FD_165053 | JGI IMG/M metagenome (GOLD analysis project Ga0222717, IMG submission 165053) | Estuarine water microbial communities from San Francisco Bay, California, United States - C33_18D | ecosystem: Environmental > Aquatic > Marine > Unclassified | place: USA: California...
ATAATTGAGTAAATGAAACTTAATTTAACACAAAAAACCGCCAATCATATGCGAATTGACGGTTGAATGAACTATAGAGAGATATAACTAACTATTAATAATATTAGTAACTGCAGTTACAACGTCAGCATTAGACCATTCAGCTGGTGTATCGTAATTGTCACCGCTAAGCTCATCCAATTCTAGACGGCCAATACCTTCGACAAAAGCTACGACTTGTTTTTCGCCCGGGATATCAACGATACGACGGATAATAACTTCTCCTTCAAGTGTTACTGATTCTTCTGGTTGTGTGACGACAGTCTTTGCAGACGATAGATTGATTGATAAATTACTCATAGATAATTATTTAATAAAAAAATAAAAAAAAACTAAAAATTTTTTTGAAAAAAAAGGAACTCAGATATAATAATAGAGTAAAGAGATTTTTATAACAAAAATAACCAAAAAACGAAAGAAAAAATATGGCTCATAACATAACAGAGCGTGACCGTCAGGTCGGACTAAAACAAGCATGGCATGGACTTACTGAAGTAGTCGATACCATTGATGTGAAGGATAATTACCTCACAGATTGGGACGTAGAGCGTAAACCGCTTACATACATTAATAACGCAGAAGAAGAAATTGAGACCGGTTTCGGTATCCTTGTTGGTTCTGATGATGATCAAATTATCGGTCGCCCGATGAGCCCTTCATATAAGGCTGTCACGAATGAGATGTTTATGGATCTTGTAAGCGATACTATTAGTCGTCTCCCTAAAGCTAAGATCGAGAGTATCGGTAGCGTCTGTAATCGCGGTAAGGTATTTGTTACTGTGAGCTTAGACGATCACGGTAAGTATAAAATTGGCGATCGAGAGTTTAATGATTTCTTGAATTTCGGAAATGCTCATGACCAGACATCGAAGCTATGGGTTAATAATACAAATATCTGCACTGTCTGCGATAATACATTTTCGTTTAACTTAAATTCCGCTGAAGGGCGCATTGGTAGTGTTGTGCACCGCGGCGATATTGAGCTTAAATTAGCTGATATTTCTAATCTAATTGATAGCTACCTAGGTACTCAAGAAGATTTTCGTAAGAAGTTTGAAAAGCTTATTAAGAAGAAGATCGATAGTAAGAAAGCTAAGCAGTTGTTTACCGGGTTTCTTACACGTAATAATCCTCGCGAGGGCGTAAGTACTCGATGCTTGAATACAGTTGATAGCTTAGATAATCTATTCAAACGCGGTGCTGGTAATCGCGGTGAAAACTATGCTGATGTATTCTCCGCTGTTACTGATTACTATACACATAATAGCACCCGTGGTGGTGGTAAGAATCGAGCTAATCAGTATGTTTCGTCTGAGTTCGGTCTAGGCCGGATGAATAAGCAGAGCTTCTGGACTGTTATTAACAACGATCAATTAGTAGATACTACGATTGCTCGAGGCGAGAAACTTCTCAATATTGTTAACGCTTAAAATAAATATAATATATGTATAAAGAAATTACATCTGGTCATACGTTCATCCAAGAAGATGATGAAGTTATTAAGGTATATGATAGTGTTGGTAGTATTACCGGGCTAGAACCGGTATACATCAGTAACTTTAAAGCTCAATCTCAGAAGCAGTTTGAGATGGAAGTAGCTTATATCTTAGTATATCATCTTGATAGAGACGGTATGAGTTAAAATTAAAAGATAAATATAAATGAAGCTCCGTTATAAAGTACATAGCGGAGCTTCAATTATTATATTAAACCAGTTGTAGGGGGTAACTTCTACTACTGCGCAAAAATAAAAAAATTATGGAAAATAATATTACAGAAGTTATTATAACTCAAATCGTATTAAAGCTTGAAAGGTTTTCGAATCTTATCGAAAGCGGTGAAATTGATGCTCTTAAAACAGAGATAGATATGCTAAAAGAAGAAGTATCAAAATATGGACGTTAAAATTAAACAGTTATTAAATCAATACTTTACTGAGCATTTTTCAACAGTGTATAATACAAAGCCTGAGTTACACTCTGTAGAGGAAACAAACTACTATTATATAACTAACCCGGATAGTAATGTTATATGTTTAATGCCGTTGGAAATGGTGGCAGGAACACTGATATAATAATAGTATGGTAAATGTAATCGATAAAAATGTAAGAGCTATCTTAGGTTTGGATGAGCCCGAGCCCCGTGAAATTACGAAGAATCGTAGAGGAGTAATGAGTTATTCAGCTAAAGATACTGGTAACTTGCAGATCTTTACTAATGAGAGTTGGGAGCGAAATAAGCACTACTACCAACCAAATGGCGCGAGAAGCGCAGTTAAGAATTTTAGTAAAAATATCTGCCGCTAAATGAGTAAATTTTCAGATAACCCAGATAGAAAACGCTTCATTAAAGTAGAAGGGTTTGATAACTGGCAATGTATGGATTATAAGACATTCTACATGAATGTACGAAGGCAGGATCAGCATATTGATGAATGTCATAAGCGCGATAAAAATAAATATATTCTTTATATAAGCTGCGGTACTGAAAAAATTAACTTTAAAACTCCGGAATTAGCTTTCAAGGAAGGTTATAAAATAGCTGATGAATTATATCAGAGACGTCTTAGCTGCAAACCAAAAATTTACAGACCCGTAGTTGAATCTTAACCTTTATAAGTTATAATATTATTATGAATGCAAAATATAAAGAAGGTCAAACGGTTAATTACCGATGGGGTGATATGCACGCAAACGGCGAGGTAGTATCAGTTAAGCAAGAGATGGTTATGGGTAAAATGGAAAATGTTTATCTTGTATCCGAAGGTAACGGTGCACAAAATATGACATACGTACCTGAGAGTAAAATACTAACGTTATTAAACGGTTAAAAAATATGAGTAAAAGAGCAAAACCAGGTGTAGATCTACGGTCACCGAATCCAACTAGAACAAAACGTATGGGCCGCTCGCATGGTCCATTAGTTTATAACGAGCATGTAGGTGTTAAAGTTACGCAGAAGATTGATAAAGCTATTAACGCAAAAAAAGGTTAAATTAAGGAATACTAAATGAAAGAAAATCATAAACAGCAAATAATTAAAGCGGTGGCAGCGTTGACAGTGATCACTCCTTTTATAGATATTCAGTACGGTATCTATTTTGGTGTATTAACAATTGCACTGAGTGGTGTAATTCAATTCCAGAAACCTTTACAGTCTAAATTGCCATCTACTGAACTACTAAATGAAAAAACTGAAGAACCCATTCGACCTATTATTGACTAGTCATCAAATATAAACATATAATTTAAATAGCGTAATCTTGAAAGAGGTTGCGCTTTTTGTTGATTTAATGTAAAGTTTAGATTATAATATATGTATATGAGTAAACAAATTCTATTTGATGAAGATGGCCGTAAAAAGATCCTAACAGGTGTACAGACACTAGCAAAAGCGGTGAAGGTTACTTTAGGACCGAAAGGCCGTAACGTAATGATTGGTAAGTCGTTTGGTGTACCTGCTGTAACGAAAGATGGTGTAACAGTTGCTAAGGAAATTTCGTTAGAAGATCCATTTGAAAATATGGGTGCACAGATGGTACATGAAGTTGCATCACGTACTGCTAATAGCGCCGGCGATGGTACAACAACTGCAACGGTACTTGCTGAAGCAATCTATAAGCAAGGTATTAAAAACGTAGCTGCCGGCTCTAATCCAGTTTATATTAAACGTGGTATTGATAAGGGAGTTGCTGCAGCTGTTGAGAGTATTAAATCACAAAGTAAACCAGTTCAAGATATGAATGATATTCGCCAGATCGCGACCGTATCAGCTAATTGGGATACTGAGGTTGGCGATATTATTGCTGATGCAATGGAGAAGGTTGGCAGTGATGGTACTATTACAGTTGAGGAAGCTTCTGGGCTCGAAACAACATTGAATGTCGTTGAAGGTATGCAATTTGATAGAGGGTACTTGAGCCCATTCTTTATTACAAATGAAGGTAGTAACGACGCAGTATTTGATAATGCTCTAATTCTACTATGTGATAAAAAGATTACTAATCTTAATGAGCTATTACCGCTCTTACAAATTGTAGCAAAGAAAAATAAACCTCTACTTATCGTTGCAGAAGATGTAGAAGGTGAAGCTCTCTCAGCTCTCGTTGTTAATAAGTTGCGCGGTACTCTCAACGTAGCAGCGGTTAAGTCGCCTGGGTTCGGTGACCGCCGCCGCGAAATGCTAAAAGATATTGCGGTACTAACTAATAGTTCAATTGTAACCGGTGATGGTAATCTTAAGCTGGAAAATATTAAAATTGAAGATCTTGGTCAAGCTAAGAAAGTGACAGTTACAAAAGAGTCGACCACAATTGTAGAAGGTAAAGGAAATTCCGCGCAGATTGAAGCTCGTGTTAATATGCTACGAGAACTTATTTCAGAATCAAGCTCTGATTTCGACCGCGATCAATTACAGCAGCGCCTAGCTAAGTTATCTGGCGGTATCGGTGTAATTAATGTAGGTGCGCAGACAGAACCTGAGATGAAAGAGAAGAAAGATAGAGTTGATGATGCTCTCGCTGCAACTAGAGCAGCAGTTGAAGAAGGTATTGTGCCTGGTGGTGGTACAGCTTTATTACAAGCAAAATGTGCAATTGCAGATGTTGTTGATACACTTGAAGGTGATGAAGCAATAGGAGCAAGATTAGTTGAGAAATCAATTGAAGCTCCTATTCGGCAGTTATGTAAGAATGCTGGAGTAGATGGTTCACAAATCGTATTGAAGATTTATGAAAGCAAACTAGGATACAATGTAGCTACTGGAGATTATGTTGACTTGCTACAAGCTGGTATTGTAGATCCGACGAAAGTAACTAGATGCGCATTGCAGAATGCAGGCTCTGTAGCGGGAATGTTATTAACGACAGAGTGTCTAATCGTTGATGAACCTTCAGCAAACGTCGCTGAAGCACCAGCAATGCCGCCGATGGGAATGATGTAGATAAGGCAAGATTTCAGTAGTCGGAACAATGATACAATAAAGGTATGGATAGTGAAACATATATGGATATGCTCGAGCAGTACGGTGATAAGATCAAAGAACATCGCATGCGGAAGCTACTTTATATGAGTAGCTCAGAATTCAACCACGCTATATTCGAATCAGTTCCGACTACTGAACATCGGTCACCGTCAGATACTTTTACAGAAGATGAAATGATGTTCATTCTAGACTGGAATGAATCTATAACTGAAAAGGATCGTCAGTGGGTATATTCGTGCGTCGATCATGCGTTTTTCTTCAATAAAGAAACGACAGGAACATCTATATAATAGATATATGTACAAATATTCATTAGATTATTCTGATATTTTTAGAGGATTTGTTTTAATCGAGCAAGGTACTTTAACTGAACATATAATTTCGAGAGAGCAAGCTGCAAAGTTTATGAATAGATCAGATACATGTATTAATACAAATGCAAAGAGGCAATTTAACTGATAATGAAACCGTCACACAATAATCGACATAATAATAACCCTAAATTATCAAAAGAGGAAAAAATAATTATATGGGTATTCATGACATGCTTTAGTGCTCTACTTTGCTCCTGGTTAAACCAATTATAATATAACAGCTTAACGGAACACTGATATAATTAGATTATGAAAATTACAATAGAAGTTTACGCAGATAAGTTTACATACGAAAGTAAACACGATTCGATGGGGATGGCTGAATTGACTGAGAAGTTATATGGTCTATGTATTGCCGCTGGCTATCATCCCGATACTGTAGGTGAGTGCTTTTATGATAAAGGTCAAGAAGCGACCGAGCATCTATTCTCTGAAGATAACGTCGATCATGATGACGATAATTCTATGATTGATTGGATGAAAGGAAAAGAAGATACCCACTCTGGTGTATATGACCCAGAAGTGGGTGAATCAGTTGTAGTTAAAAGCCGATATGGTGATGAAAGAAAATTCACTATCGTTGCTAAGAATTGTGTTGAGTATTCTTTTAAGGATGTTGAGCATGTTGGATGCTCACTCAATGAGGATAGTAGCCTACACTCAGTTGATCCAAGTGGCGGGCCATATATTGCTGTCGGCACAAATCTCGGTGATGTGCATAAGGAATTAGAATGCTTAACTGTCACAAAGATTAAAGCAGACGGATGCACATCAGGCGTATATCACCTTACAGTAAAATGAAACCACTAAGCGACACACTAACAGAACTAGGGATTGCCTTCAGATTCCCTATCAAGATTGAAGATAAAAATGGCTGCGTGACTTACCGCGAGTACAGCGATGACTTCTGGTATAAGTACGAGCGTGATGCCAATGGCTCCCCCACTTACTACGAAGACAGTGAGGGTACAAAGCTAGGCACTCCTAAGTCAGCTAAGACCTGCGAAGGTAAAGTTGTCGAAGTTGACGGAATTAAATACAAACTAACAGCAGTAAAAGACTATGAGTATAAAGCTCCAGAGTGGGTTAACTGGCCAGTTTAATAGGAACACTTATATAATATATCTATGAAATATAACACACCAGACAATTGGGTAGTAGTGAAAATCGAAGAGAATCTCTATAAAGTTCTTGCGGGCTGGAGCGGAGGTTATCTCGATGGTGATAGCTGGAAACTCAATAGTGGCATTACTAAAGTAAAAGATGATGGAGACTATTGGTTATTCATTGGTAATAGCGGTAGTGTATATCAATGCCATAAAGAAGGTTATGCCGTAAAAATGAATATCGGAGCGCAAGTGAAACAGTTGAAAGAACTTGGCTGTGAGTTAATGCCTGAAGAAACAGATTGGATGAAATTAAAGGAACTATAATATAATTAAATTATGAAATTCTTACAACTCTTACAACAAAATATTAAACCACTATCACTTATCACAATTTGCGGATGTATCGGATATGCTTTCGGTGACCCAATAGCAGGAATTATTTTAGGTATAGCGATCGTAGCACTTGTCACATTAGTATTATAAATTATGAAACATACAATAGAACGAATTAAACTTTGGGGTGTTAGAGGCTGGTTGACATACTTTGCTCCAGAGCCCATAAGCTACATTGGTAATTTATGGGATTGTGCTTTTCCAAAGTATCGTGAAACCTTTTTAGATAAAATAAGCTTTTTCTTTAAGCCGCGGCAGCGATGGATTAAGAAGCATATTCAATATAATCGCTGGTGTGATAAGGTTGAACTTATTCCGAAGTTTCTCTTTGGTTGTGTTATTCACTATGTTGATGAAGAAAAATGTTTCGATCGTATTGATTGGGATTCTGACCCAGAACATAAAAAGTTTGCAGACGAGCTAAAGAAGTGTTATGAGTATGCAAAGAATGGTCGTGACGATCTTGAAAAACAGCTCGATGAAGCTTACCCGGAGTTTAGTAATCTGAAAGAAGAACCCGATTTAAGAAGCTATCAAGAAAAATATGGTGAAGTGAATCGATTAGAAGCAGAGATTAGTAAATTGGATAAACGCTATATGACTTGGATTGTAGCGAATAAAGACTTTATGTGGGTATGATAGAAGAAATAAAAATAACAGCGCAATTTATATTGATAGCTTTAGCAGCAGTTGCTATATTTGAACTAATAACAAAATGAATGCGATAGACACAATTAATATGTATATAGCTAAGTGCAAAGAAAGCTTAGCCTATCATAAACACTTAAACAATGCAATGGCATGCCAGAAATGGGGTGACCGTTTAAAAAATCTAGAATCAGCAAAGCTCGTTATTAAAAGTATTGACAAAGGAATATAGCATGAAAACAAAAACGGTCCCTTTTGATATCTATATCCCTGCTAGTGAACATCAGCCCGCAGTCAAAGTAGATACCATCGACATTGAAGTTGCCATCGATGAAAACGGACATGAGATGGTTACAGCAAATGAGTCGTTACGCATTGACAAGATTCAATCTTACTATATCGCAAAGGAACAGTGATATAATAATAGTATGAAAAATGTAGATAAAGGTAAAACCCTTATCATTCCAGACGTACATCAAAATATTGGATTTGTAAATGATATTTTGAGGAAAGAAGACTGGTTCGATCATTGTGTTTTTCTGGGCGATTGGTTTGATACTTTTCGTGATATCGATAATAAGGTAGCTTATTCGATGAAAGAGACATGTAAGTGGATCAATTCTAAACTGGATGATGATCGCTTTATATGGCTGTTGGGTAATCATGATCTTTCATATATTTCATCTTTTAGAAAAGACACTTTCCCTAAAAAAGGCAATTACTTCTGTTGTTCGGGCTGGACAAGAAGCAAAGCAAAAGACTTTAATCGTACTATCGATCCAGAATGGCTTAAAAAGATTGAGCTATGCTGTAAAGTTGGTGATGCTTATTGTGTTCATGCTGGCTTTTCTCACGAGCAGTTTAAACCATTCATGACTGAAGAGCAGAATATCAATTTGATGTATGCTGATTGGGAAAAGTCAAAGGCGGATTTTATGTATGACGATGACCATTGGATTGGGAAAGTCGGTCCTTGCCGATACGGTACGGGTAGATATTCTTCCCCTATTTGGTTAGACTTTTTCGAAGAGTTTAAACCTTTAGATGAAGTGAGAATTATATGCGGTCATACAAATTCTGCGCATAATCCTCAGCGCAAAACAAGTTCGAATGGATTAGACAATTGGTGTATTGACAACGAACAGAAGATGTATATGGTGCACCACAATGACAAATTTAAAATTAAACCAATATAAAATATGAGAACATTACTATCAAGAATACTTTTTCACATAGGAGATATATATTATCTTATATTTTTACGATACGATTTTATGGCGCAATATCTATATAAGCCATACAATATCTTAATGATTCTTTCGTGTAATTTTGATAAAGACTATCAAATCTGGAAAAAGGTTGACAACGATAAGGAACTTTGATATAATAAGACTATGATAACACAAAAAGAAATATTTGAAAAATACCCAAAAATCTTTGGTGATAAAGATAAGCCAATGACTGAGACTTGCATGTGTTGGGGACTGTGTGTACCTGATAGTTGGCTTCCAATCATTGATGAATTGTGTGATGCTATGACTAGTTGTGGATATGTTCAATATTGTACAGAAGTGAAAGAGGGCATTAATTTCCCGCAAGTAGTAGCAGATCAAGTAAAATCGAAGTTTAGTAGTTTCAGATTCTATTATCATTTAGAATACGAGCAAGAAGATATTCCAGAAAGTATTCAGAGTGATCATAGGAAATATATTGACGGTATGATTGCTTATGCTGAGAATAGAATTTACAGATTAAAGGAACAGTGATATAATAAGTACGTGGTAATAATAAGCACGTACAAATAATAAAATAATTATGATGAGATACAATAATGTAGAGTTTAGACAGAATGGTGTAAAAGATTCTCATGGATATACTATTGATGAGGATAGACCAAGCGAGATCATTGCTTGGATTTATAGTGAGAGTTTAGATGAGGAAACTTGTATCACTATTTGCTGGTTAAAGAGTGATAAAGAAGGTTACTATATGGAAACTGTTGGTGATCGATATGTCGAGTATAAAGATATGGAAGCGCTAAATCATGTGACTAGATACGCAATGAGAATTCTTAACACTCAATTTGAATTTGAAGAAAATAAATATTAATTCTTTTATAGATTAAGTAGAAAAAACAACACAGACGTATAAATATATTTTATATTCAATGAAACCAGTACAAAAATTTACAGCAATTATAACGGAGTGGTCAAATTTAGATCGCCCGTATGGTAGTGTATGTGCATTGCAGGTGAAGTAGAATATATATATATAAAATATCATTTTTCTTCAAATCCTGCTTAATTAAGTGGGATTTTTTTTGGAACAGTGATATAATATAGAAGTAAATTTAAATAGAATTGTTCTTTTTTAAAAAATCAAATATATAATTAAAAGGAACAGTGATATAATATAGAAGTAAATTAATTAATGGCTCTCTAAGCCAAATATCAAATTAGAGTTAAACGTCTTGTAAAAATGGCGTCCAAACCAACTTCGGTTGAGAGGGGCGAGAAAGAATTTTTTGTTCTTTGAATAATAAACCTCTCCCGTATAGTTCGCGGTCAACGACATTGAAGATTACAACAGGTTATGCTGTTGAAAACTCCTCTGCGACTCTCGTTATATTTGCATGTTTATTATTCAATTATTACTCTCATCAGTGTGTGATCTGAAAGACTGATAGAAACGCGCTTCAGACATTAACGCAATTATTGTGACGCGACTATCCTACGGGTGAGAGACATTTTTTAGAACATACTACACGGCTAGGCGAGATAATTTCAAACGTGGCCTAGCACCTCTTCGTTATAAAGTGCCTCTGGTATGTTCACAATTTAGACAAGCGAGTCCTAGAAGCGGGTAGATGAAATTGCTTTAGTAGGCTACCAAGGTTAAGCAAATCGTTTGTCTCTTATCTAACTCGAAGAAAGCCAGATAAACAGCTGAGCATGGGGATCTGCTGGTAATGCGTCGAGGACAGCGAAGGGTGCGTTGATAAGATAGATAAGTTATTCACCCTAACTTTTTTGGTTCCATAGTATTAATTGGCAAAACGCTTCACTTGTAATGAAGTTTTCTCGGTTCGAGTCCGAGTGGAACCTCCATTTTATCAAATGTTAATGTAACGGAAGCATATCCCCGATATGGGTGGTGATCGACGGTTCGAATCCGTCTGAAAAAAACGGCGATTCATATAAGAAAGACTGGTTCGACTCCAGGCGTTTGAACAATTTCGTTGGTGATAGGTAATATCCTATCTAAGATTGCTTGTCGTAAGCTACCGCCAATATAAGGGCGCATCGATCGTCCATAGCTTAAATGCGCAACCGATCAATTTTTAAAAATGCAACATGGCTACCGTGATAGCTAGCGGAAGTGGTTCTATAATAAGCAATGCTTAGGAAAATACGTTCAATTCGTAAGCCATGTTGCATCCGACTTTATGCTCAGGTGGTGGAATTAGGTAGACACACCAGATTTAGAATCTGGCGCTTTTAGCGTGAGGGTTCGAGTCCCTCTCTGAGTACCATAGGAATATAGTGAAACGGATATCACGATTCGCTACGGACGAATTATTAGGGGTTCGAATCCTCTTATTCCTGCCACTTTATGTTGGCCATAGCTCAATTGGCAGAGCATCACCTTGTGACGGTGAGGGTTGCGGGTTCAAATCCCGTTGGTCACCCATTAAGCTCGAGTAGCTCAGTTGGTTAGAGCGCTTGCTTTACACGCAAGATGTCGTAGGTTCGACTCCTATCTCGAGTACCATTTTATATGGCGCATGTAGCTCGTGGTCGAGCAGATGGATTTATATCCCATTGACTAGATAAGTATCAGGTGCGGTTCAATTCCGCCTTGCGCTACCATTAATAGGAACTATGATATCATATATGTAGTTCATTGATAGTTTAATAAAATTTATAAATGCCGAAGTGGTGGAATGGTAGACACTGCAGACTTAAAATCTGTTGCTAGTAATAGCGTGCCGGTTCAAGTCCGGCCTTCGGTACCAACTTTTAAGGAGAGATGGCTGAGTCTGGCTTAAGGCGGCTGACTTGAAATCAGTTGATGTGAAAGCATCCGTGGGTTCGAATCCTACTCTCTCCGCCATTTAAGGAGATATGACTGAGAGGTTTAAGGTAGCTCTTTGCTAAAGAGTCGAAGTTTAATCGCTTCCGTAGGTTCGAATCCTACTTTCTCCGCCAAATTTGATTCATGCAGAAGTTCTATTAGCGAGAATGAAAGAAGTCACGGCATCATAGGATCGCAACCTAAACGATGATGAATGGCCCGTGTATACTGCGAGATTCCCTGCTCTGTAGGCGCTTACAACAGGAGACAAGTAATTATTGTCTGTAAAAATTCAACCGTTTAACGGGTGAATCAAAACTTTTCAAGTGTATAGCCCCGGGCGCACTATAAAGATACCGGGGTACATTTTAAGCAAGTAAGGCAGATACGGTTAGCTGCACCAGACTGTAAATCTGGCACCATTGGTTTTACAGGTTCGAATCCTGTTACTTGTACCATTTCTAATCTGGATTAACCGGCGACCCCAGTAATTGAGAAACGGCTTGCTTGGTCGATATGTTTGGTAAACAGAGTGGAGAAAATTCATAACCCTAACAACAAGCACCATTTTTATTGTTCAGTGGTAGATAGGTAATACAGCGGACTGTTAATCCGTGCTTCGGCAATGCTGGTTCGAATCCAGCCTGAACAGCTTTTTTAACACACCCAGTGATCCTCTTCTTTATTGAATGATCATAAAGGCTGGGTACATTTTACACAGGCGGTGTTGAAAGTAGAAACACTGCGTGGGCCAGCGTCCGAGGAAGGCGGAATATCGACTCGGTTAATTCTATGGCATTTTCGTGACCGTAATTGCAAAACGCGAAGCGCATAGAAGCATGGTGATCGGCTGGTAACCGGAAGCCTAGTTCCACAAAGACCGTAATAGGAGTAACGACCTATCCTGTGTATCATTTTATTGCATTTGTCGTATAACGGCTATTATGTCTGGCTTCCACCCAGAAGATGAGCGTTCGATTCGCTCCAGATGCACCACTTTATAGGAGACCCGTGGATGGTACAGTCACGTCAAATGTACTCGCGTTATCAATATGCTGTCGTTAATGTTAATATTGAATAGAGGTTAAAGAGATGCTGTGAGACTCTCTCTATTATCACACAGTTTTTCCGTGTTTGGAAGGCTTCCGCTGAGTTATACTGATATAACCGAAAAGCCAAGAAATGAAACCTATACATTTCGTATCACTTTAAGCATCCTTAGCTCAATTGGTAGAGCAGTAAACTTTTAATTTATTGGTTCTGGGTTCGAGTCCCAGAGGGTGTACCATTTATGCTCTAGAAGAACAGTTGGGAGTTCGCCGGTCTGTCACACCGGAGGTTGCGGGTTCGACTCCCGTCTAGGGCGCCATTTTTAACAGGAACTGTGATATAATATATGTAGTTCATTGATAGTATTATTTTTTAAGGAGTCATGGTGTAACTGGTGTGCACGCTTGATTGAAGTCCAAGAGGTGAAGGCTCGATTCCTTCTGACTCCACCATTTTATGTTGTGTAGTTTATATGTGGTTCAAAAACAGTCTGGTATTATCCGACGGGATAGGCAGAAAGAACCGAGGTTCAATTCCTCAGCGCAACTCCATTTTATTTTAAGCCCCTATCGTCTAACGGTTAGGACGTCTGGTTTTCATCCAGGTAATCTCGGTTCAATTCCGGGTAGGGGTACCACTTTAATACGTGTGTAGTTCAGAGGTAGACCAGTATCCTGTTATGATGGTCAATCGCCGAAAAAGCACAGGCTCTACATGACGTGGGTTCAAGTCCCACCATACGTATTATTATTTTTATTGTAGAGAGGTTAGGTAGCCAAAGGAGTCTCATAAGCTTCTTGAGCAGGTTCAATTCCTGCCTCTGCAACCATTTATTACTAGTAAAAGCGATCTATTCCAGTAGAGAACTTTGAACGTATAACGCCAATCACGCCTGATTGCTGGAACAATAAGGTTTTAAGTGATAGCTTGCTTCGTCTAGATGGATAGGACGCTGATCGAGAAGATCGGAAATACAGGTTCGAACCCTGTAGCAATATTGCGGTTATTTCTTGCGTAGCACTTAATTGCTCGCGGCATTGCGCTGAATCACCCTGAGTGTTACGGAGATTATTTTTCATCATATAGCAGTAGCGCAGTCTGGTAGCGCATCTGGTTTGGGACCAGAGGATCGGGTTGAAATATAATAAAAAGAATTTACGAGAAGTCGCCTAATCTGGTATGGCACTCGCTTTGGGAGCGAGCATAATTGCAGGTTCAAATCCTGTCTTCTCGACCATTTAAAAACCGACCATCAAACCAGAAGCAGAACTGGGACAGCTTTAAGTGCTGTGAAACAAATGTAACGAGGTTTCCATTGTTCGGTTCCTCAGCTTTTTTTAACAGGAACATTCATATAATATATGCAGTTCATTGATAGTATTATTTTTATGGCTCGATAGTTAAACGGATATAACACATGACTTCTAATCTTGCGTTCCAGGTTCGATTCCTGGTCGGGCTACCAATTTTATTGGTTCGTGGTGAAGTGGCCTAACACAACTGGTTTTGATCCAGTCATTCGCAGGTTCAAATCCTGCCGAACCTGCCATCTTGCCCTATATCCTCTCCTGTAAGTGCGTAGCGCGAGCAGTGATGGTTACTCACCCGAAAGACCTTGCGAGGAGCAACGGGGAGCAGTGGAGTTGATCACCACTGGGGCGTTTCTTTTTAATTTGTCCTACATCCTCTACTGCATACGAGCAGAGATGATTTACTCCTTGAATCAACAAGGAGCAGCAGAGTTGATCACTCCCTGCTGGGGCCTTTCTTTCATCTTGACCCCTAATGCCTCTCATCTAAGTAGCCTTGATGATGCACACTACAGGTGAAAAAGCAGAGAACATACCGCTCTGTCATAGGTCGTCAAATCGGTATCGTGAGGAGCAAACACGTTAACGTATCCAGCGGTGCATGTGATGTAGGCTATTGCTCACTGCTGATCAATTTAATAGTTCCAATGCTTTTCAAGAAGTATTGGGTAATGATCCACCATTCCAAATAGGGGGAAACTAAAAAAGTAGTGTAGAACGTACTAGGATATGAGGCCTGTGGAATAGGCGTTGATTGAGCGGCATGCTGTCAGATCGATCATTTGTCATACAAGGTAACTTCTCTACGTCATCTATTGGGTTAACTATTAAACAATATTAGCGTCTTGGCCCTGCTTCCCAGGGGGTGGCAGACTGATATCATCTCCAAGAATGTCTAATAAAGTAGACCTGCCATGCCTCTGAATGACGAAATTCGGACCTCAAGTGCCGTGAGAGTCGAAAGACTCCTATATCATTCAAGCATAATTTGGCGAAAAAGTATAAGAATCTGATCAAATCTTATATTGGTGTTTAGATTGAGTTCGTAATTCCTCTGCGACGGCGGGGGTTGATAATGAGGATAAGGATTGCGTAGCGGTCGACTCCCTCACACTTTTAAGGCCTTATGGCTGATCCCCAAAGCCTTATGGCTGCGGTATGGCATTTCCCTCTTTCGCCCGATAAGTAAAGAGGATTAAATTTTTAGGAACTGTGATATAATATATGTAGTTCATTGATAATTTTAGGAAGCACGCATAGCTCAATTGGTTAGAGCAAAAAACTCATAATTTTTAGGTTCTGGGTTCAAGTCCCAGTGGGTGCACCATTTTACACCTTCATAGCTCAGTTGGTTAGAGCATTCGCTTGATAAGCGAAAGGTCGTTGGTTCAATTCCAACTGAAGGTACCATTTTAGGGCCATTAGCTCATCTGGTAGAGCGCCTGCTTTGCACGCAGGAGGTGATCGGTTCAACTCCGTTATGGTCCACCATTTTTGTCGCAGTGTTTAAGGTAAACAAGTGGTCTCCAAAACCACCAAAGGGGATTCGATTTCTCCCTGCGGCGCCATTTTAAAAAAATTCTTTCAAAC
>Ga0222717_10002132_pt1 | contig 15522 bp, 19 predicted proteins | sample C33_18DmetaG_FD_165053 | JGI IMG/M metagenome (GOLD analysis project Ga0222717, IMG submission 165053) | Estuarine water microbial communities from San Francisco Bay, California, United States - C33_18D | ecosystem: Environmental > Aquatic > Marine > Unclassified | place: USA: California...
CTGTGTGACATAGCAGAGAGTAACAGTCACTGCACGTTTGCACTGTGGACTAAGAGAGTTGACATCGTGCGTCCGAACAGGCATCATGTACCAAGTAATATGATTCTTGTTTATAGTAATCCAAAGATTGATAGCGTGTTGCGTAAGCCACCTCGTGGTTTCCATCGCGTGTTCAACAACGTCACCAAGCAGTATCGTGGTGATGCTAACTGCACAGGGCAGAAGTGTATCGACTGTCAACTGTGCTATAAATTCGACACGACATCCGTCATCGTCGAGCATGTAAAGTAAACTCAGGTTTACAAAGGAGATAGAAATGTTAGGTGATATTACAGTAGAAGCAACCGTAGATTTAGAGGACTACCGTGATGATGTTATCGATGCGTTACAGCCTGATGATGTTGATGATGCGTTGGAATGTCTAGAGAATTGGTGGGGTTACACTGATGTTGATGTGTTGGGTTGTCTGCTTCAGGACATGGACAGTGATCTGCTTATTGAGAAGATCAGTCAATGTCTTGATGTTAGTTCAGCGTTGACCCTAGTTGAGAGGCTACATGAGTACACAGTTCACTTTAGTAAGCAACGTGAACAGGCCAAGGACAGACAGATCCAAGACCTTACGCGAAGGGTTGACGATCTGTTGTCACTCAACCATACTGTAATCAAGGAATCAGAGGAGTTAGGTAATAATGTATGATCCAACCAGTGCAGAAGAGTTACGTCAGTGGCGTCAGCGTATGCGAGACAATCGTGCTGAGAGTCTTAGAGATAGCCGAAGATACAAGAAGATGTGGGGTAAATCAGACCCAGTTGCCCACTTCATGGATGGTATGGCGGGTGGTTACAACGTAGCACTAGTCCACATAGACCACCTCGTTAAGTGTGCGGAAGCCAAGGAGATACTAGGCATGGAGGAGTTGTCATGAATGTAGAAAACGAAATGGTAGCGGCACTGTTGTTTGTGTCTGTGTTCACTGGTTCATTATTACTATGGGAGTATATGTCATGAGTATAGTTACATTCGATACCGAGTTACCTAAACATGCGGCACCGTGTGAACGTCCGCTGCTTCAGGCTATGGTGCGCTACCTTGTACACAACTCAGGTCAGTACAGTGTGTCAGTGTGGGATGGCGAGGAGTACAGTATCAAGAAGTCAACCAACGGTACTGACATACTCAATGCTATGTCACATGCAGAAGATGACCACATAGAAATCTATGACAGGGATAGTGGTAAGGACATGGGTTGGTTCTGGTTGATATACAACAACGGGTCAGAGCAAGAACCAATGGTGGTCATCAGTGACTACTCTGTCACACCAACGTGTGAGTTTATCTATCAACTATTACAACGGGACTTTGGAGGTGTTGAGATATGAGTTATTACATAGCACCACAGAGTGACACCTTACTGTTAGGTGACCTAGTTATTTACCGTGTTGTTAAACGGCTCAAGGATTTCAAAGCAGAGGATGGCAAGAGATACCGTGTGTTTAAAGGTAAGAAGGAGAAGGATGAGAGCATGACTGTCCCTATTTACTATGGGGTGAACGGTAAGTTAAAGAAAGCAAAGTCTGAATTTGTATTGAGGTTTTAACATGAGTGCAGGTATGACACAGCTAGAGGTAGCTAAGGAGTTGGGGGTGTCACGTCAACTGGTGGCACAGATAGAACACAAGGCATTGTGGAAACTAAGACGAACAGGTAAACTAGACAAGTTTCTAACGCTGCTTGAGGCACCTATTGAGGAGTACTATGGGGAAGATAGTCGTATTATTACCAGATATAATGGTAGCAGATTCTAAAATGTGTGGTACAATAAACTATATAGATACTAAGTACTACTAATTATTATTAATACTATTAGTAATACATATTACTTACTACATAGAGGGTTACGTATGGAACAGGAGCATGAGCTAAGTCAGATGATTGACGAGTTAGTTGAACGAGACATGGCATCAGTGACTATGTTTGAAGCGTTGTCTTACGTAGCTAGTCTACTTAAGATGGAGTACACTAAGCTATCTGCTGATGAGATAATCAATAAGTATAGTTCTATTAGAGGGGAGTTACACTGATGGCATTCGTTAAACTACACCAGCAATGTGATGACTGTGGGTCTAGTGATGCACTGTCTCTGAATGAGGACGGGTCTAGCTATTGTTTCTCTTGTGCTAAGTTTACCCCCTCAGAGTCCACAGGAGCCACTGTGAGCCACATAAAGGAGAAGGTTGTAGTAGGACAAGGGTTCGACAAAGCGTCCTTCACAGAGCCATACAAGGGCTATCTCGACAGGGGTCTAACCGCTACTACAATGGCGGCATACTCCGCACAGCAGAAGGCAGGCAACGTACTGTTCGGGTATCACAACCCACAAGGTGAGCTAGTGGCAGTTAAGACTAGGTACCCTGACAAGCAGTTCAAGATAGCAGGTGATTGGAAGAAGGCAGGGTTGTATGGTCAACACATCTTCCCTACTGGTGGTCAATACATAACCGTAGTGGAGGGAGAGTTCGATGCACTCGCAGCATATCAAATGTTTGGTGGTAAATACCCTGTTGTTTCTATTCGCAATGGCGCTCAAGGTGCTGCTGCTGATTGTCGCAGGGCTTACGACTTTCTCGACCAGTACGATCATATTATCTTTTGCTTTGATAACGACGATCATGGGCGATCTGCTGCATTAGAGTGTGCTGACATCTTTGGTGGTAAGGCTAGGATCTATCATCATGGTGAGCATAAGGATGCGTGTGACTACCTAGTTAACAGTGACAAGGATGAGTTTGTTAAGCGGTGGTGGGCGGCGAAGACGTATACACCTGATGGCATGGTGATGCTGGGTTCACTGCGTGAGACACTGAAGAATCCATTGGAAGAAGCAGAGGTACGCTACCCATACAAGGGACTAGATGATATGACGTTTGGTGTTAGACCTACTGAGCTAGTCACTATCTGTGCTGGCTCTGGTCTAGGTAAGTCTACGTTCATGCGTGAGCTAGTGTTCTCAATACTAGGACAGACCAACGACAGGGTAGGACTAGCATTCCTTGAAGAGACACCAGACAGGACAGCGCGTGGTCTAGTAGGACTACAGATCAACAAGCCTATACACCTACCGGGCTGTGACTACTCACCATCAGAGGTAGATCAGGTGTTCGACAGCCTCAACCTAGATGACCGTGTTGTGTTGTGGGATACGTTTGGTTCTAACAAGATAGAGAATGTACTGGCACGATTCAGATACCAGATCAAGGTACTGGGTGTGAAGTACATCGTACTAGATCACATATCAATACTAGTATCAGACCAAGACAACGGTGATGAGCGACGTGCCATTGACGAGATCATGACTAAGCTACGCATGTTCTGTCAGGAGATGGTGGTGTCTATGTTTGTTGTGTCACACCTCAAGCGACCTGAAGGTAAGGGACATGAGGACGGTGCATACACTAGCCTTGGTCAGCTACGTGGTAGTGCCGCCATTGCACAACTGTCTGATATCGTGATAGGATTAGAACGTAATGCACAGGCAGAGGATGTGATGGTACGTAACACAACCAACGTGCGTGTGCTGAAGAACAGGTTCAGTGGTATGACAGGCCCAGCCACTGCACTGATGTATAACAAAGACACTGGTAGGTTAACGGAGGTAATGGGGTGAGGTGTAAAGCCTGTGACAAGATCATGAGTAACTATGAACTGACCAAGAAGTTTGATGGTAGTGGTGAGTTCGTAGACTTATGTAACGAATGTAGTAGGTTCCTTGCTGACGATGACATAACGACAGTAGGTAACGTAGACTACGCTGACTTGTATGACTTAGAGGAGATACGAGATGTCGAAGATGAACCGTTGGATTACTACCCAACACCAGACACAGGAGATGCAGGGGAATGGTCATGAACTTACAGATGAACAAAGACTTGATCTGTCCTACTACGAATATAGTGTATCTGGATATCGAAGCGAATGGATTGGACCCGACAGAGATACACTGTGCAGTGACGAAGAGGCCACACGAAGTAGCCTTGACGCACTTATCTAGCAGGAGTTTAGCGCATGAGTTACAAAAAGGTGGGCAGGTATGTGGACATAATCTTATTGGTTACGATCTTCCTGTTATGCTTAAACTGTGGGGCATCAATGTACATAGAGATAGAGTCATCGATACTCTCGTGATGTCACGTCTGTTTCGTCCTGACCTTGATGGTGGTCACAGCCTAGCTGCATGGGGTCAACGCCTTGGGTTTGCTAAGGGTGACCATGATGAGTGGGACGTACTGTCTGATGAGATGATTGAGTACTGTAAGCGTGACGTTGATGTGACTGAGAAGTTATACAACAAGCTAGTAGAACAGATGCAGATGCTTAAGTTTAGTAAGCATTGTGTTGACCTTGAACACAGCACTGCATTCATATGTAAAGATCAGGAAGACAATGGGTTTCAATTCAAGAAGCAGGATGCTGTTACCCTGTACTCAGAGTTGACTACCCGTATGGACAGAATAGAAAGAGACTTACAACAAGTGTTCCCACCTATAGTAGAGGAGAGGTACAGTGATAAAACACAGAAGAGACTCAAGGACAAAGTTACGGTATTCAACGTCGGTAGTAGACAACAGATTGCAGAGCGGCTTACTAGCAAGGGCGCTGTGTGGAAGGAGGTCACTCCGTCAGGACAACCAAAGGTCGATGAGTCAACCCTCAAGAAGCAGACAGACATTCCCGAAGCAAAGATTATTCTCCGTTACCTACTGTGCCAGAAACGCGCCTCTCATGTGGACTCGTGGATTAAAGCAGTGGGCGAGGACTCACGCATACATGGACGGGTCAGACACATCGGCGCTGTCACAGGCAGGATGGCGCACTCCTCTCCAAACTTGGCTCAGATACCTAGTGTAAGGGCTGAGTATGGTAAGCAATGTCGTGAGTTATTTACAGTGCGTGAAGGTCATGTGCTTGTGGGTGCTGATGCTAGTGGGCTTGAGCTACGTATGCTTGCACACTACATGGATGATGCCGACTACACCAACGAGATCCTTACAGGTGATATCCACACAGCCAACCAGAAAGCAGCAGGACTAGCAACAAGGGATCAAGCTAAGACATTCATCTATGCTTTCTTGTATGGTGCAGGTAATGCCAAGATAGGTGAGGTAGTAGGTTCTACCAGTGGAGCAGGCAAGAAACTTAAAGATAGATTCTTAGAGAACACACCAGCACTGGCTGATCTAAGAAAGGCTGTGCTTGAGGATGGTGAGTCTGGTTCTCTTGTTGGTCTAGATGGTAGACGGTTGAGTGTACGATCAGCACATGCCGCACTGAACACACTGCTACAGGGTGCTGGCGCTATAGTTATGAAGCAAGCAATCGTTATCCTATATGATCTGCTGGACAAGGTAGACTTTAAGCTAGTGGCACAGGTACACGATGAGTGGCAGATAGAATGTAAACCAGAAGACGCAGACTTCATAGGTAAGTCTTGTGTTAACGCAATGATATTCGCAGGCGAAGTCCTGCAACTGAACTGTCCGTTGGACGGAGAGTATAGGGTTGGTAATAGTTGGGCAGATACCCACTAGCACAATTCTATTTTATGTGGTATAATAGTAGTGTAACATTAACTAGCAGGAGAAATGCTATATGTCAGACCAAGCACCCAATGTAATGGTTAACTGTGATTTGTACTGGCCTAACCTGACTCACAAGAATGAGTTAGCAGGTAAGTATACAGTTGATCTTTCTAATCTATCTGATGCTGCTGTTACTGCGTTGGAAGATATGGGACTTAACATCCACAACAAGGGAGATGAGCGCGGTAACTACATCACTTGTAAGTCTAACAACAAGTACCGAGGCTTCAAGCCTGATGGCAATGAGTTGCTTATCAAGGGACGTACACCACGCGATGAGACAGACGATCCAGAGTCAGGTGTTGTTGTAGGTAATGGCTCTAAGGCTAAGTGTCTTCTTGGCTACTACGATTGGGAGTACATGAAGAAGAAGGGACGCAGTGCTACACTCAAGCGTCTTGTTATTTCTGATGTGGTTGAGTACGCACCTGAAGTAGAAGAGATGGACGCTCTGTGATACTCATTGATGGTGACATGCTGGTGTATCGTATAGGGTTTTCTTGTGACAATGAAAGTGAAAGCGTTGCAACGAAGACCCTAGACAACTACCTATCTGAAATGGTCATGGATCTATCTGACCACTACGACACCAGCATTGTTTATCTTACTGGCAAAGGCAACTTCAGGGACGAGGTTGCTACCACCCTTCCATACAAAGGTAATCGTAAAGACAACCGTGTACCTGTACACAAACAATTACTACGTGACTTCATGGTCAGTGAATGGAATGCACAAGTTGTTAACGGTATGGAAGCTGACGATGCTATTGCTATCAAGGCTACTGAGCTAGACCACAAAGCAATCATCTGTTCGTTGGACAAAGACTTCAAGCAAGTACCGTGTCCTATGTATGACTACACTAAGAAGAAAGTAAACTTGAGTTTACCTGATGATGCTATGCGCTTCTTGTACAAGCAAGCACTGATGGGTGATCGTGTTGATAACATTCCGGGCATCTATGGTGTTGGCCCTAAGAAAGCAGATAAGATTATTGATCCTTGTACGACTGAGTGGGAATGCTATAGCACTTGCCTAACTCACTACTGGGACAATGACTTAGATGAACGCAGACTAATAGAGAGTCTTAGTCTTCTGTACCTGTTGCGCTCACCTAATGACAAGTACGAGAAGCCAAGTGAAGTTTGATTCTAAGTTTGAGAAAGAAGCCTACGCCTTGATGGTGGGCTGTGAGTATCATCCGTCACAAACACTAGAGTACGTACTGCCTAAGACGTATGAGCCTGACTTTGTTTACAAGACAAAGAGTAAGACTATATGGATAGAAGCTAAGGGTAGGTTCCGTACATCAGAAGAGGCACGTAAGTATGTCTACATTGCAAAGACGCTTGGCTCAAAGGAGGAGTTGGTATTTCTCTTCCAAAAACCAAAGACCCCAATGCCGGGATCACGTAGAAGAAAGAACGGCACACGCTACACAATGGAAGAGTGGGCAGCAAAGCAAGGGTTCAGGTGGTACACCCTCGACACACTACCAAAAGGATGGACAAGATGAGACATCTAGTAATACCTGACACACAAATAAAACCAGACAAACCTATGGATCATATGCTATGGGCAGGTAAGTACGCATGTGCTGTTAAGCCTGACACCATCATACACATAGGTGACCACTGGGATATGCCATCGTTGTCATCGTATGACGTAGGTAAGAAGTCCTTTGAAGGGCGTCGATACTCTGCTGATGTTGAGGCAGGCAACGAAGCAATGCAGTTGTTTACTGATTGCATACGCGCTGAACAGGCACGACAGCGTAAGTTCAAGAAGAAGGTATGGAAGCCTAGACTTATATTCACAATAGGTAACCATGAGAACCGCATCGAACGGGCTGTAGAGAACGATGCTAAACTAGAAGGGTTGATGAGCTATGAAGACCTTAACCTCAGAGGCTGGGAAGTACACCCATATCTTCAGCCAGTTATTGTGGATGGTGTCGCTTATTGTCATTTCTTCACTAGTGGGGTTATGGGTCGCCCAGTATCTAATGCAAAACTACTGCTCCAAAAGAAACATATGTCATGTGTCATGGGACACGTACAAGATAGAGATATCGCATTCGACAGAAACGCAGCAGGAGAAAGAATGACTGCTCTGTTTGCTGGCATCTACTATCAACATGATGAGGAGTATCTTAATCCTCAGACTAATGGTTCATGGTCGGGGCTGTGGGTATTCAATGAGGTAACCAATGGTTCCTTTGATGAGATGCCTGTGTCAATGACGTATCTGCGGAGGAAGTACGGTGCTAACTCTTGATGAAATACTAGAGCGTGTCGCTGCTAGGTACGATGAGGTAACTATCATGGAGGCTTTAGAGATAACAGCCGAAGAGTTAGTAGAAAGATTCTCAGATAAGGTAAACACTAACAGTTGGAAGTTTGACTTGGAGGAAGAACATGAGCATTGATGACGCAACACCAGCAGAGTGGGATGCAATTCCATCAGGACAAAAGAAGTGGATCAAGGTAGATGTAGTTGAGAAGCCAGAGCATTACAACAAGGGTGGCGTCGAGGCTATTGATTACATCAAGCAGCAACTAGGTGATGGCTTTGCTGACTACTGCGCTGGTAACGTACACAAGTACATACACAGGTACAAGTACAAGAACGGTGTAGAAGATCTACGCAAGGCTCGTGTTTATTTAGAATGGTTGATAAAGAGTATGGTAGAATGAAAGTCGTAGAAGGTAGTTTTGGTAAAGGCAAAGAAGACAAGGATGAGATCCTAACGTCTGAGTTTCTTTCTGCTTTTGTAGTTAGAGCAATGCAACATGAAGAAGAAGGTAAGTCATTCAAGGTAGCTGTCATCATGTACGAAGATGGTGAGATGTTTGAAGTAGCATCCAATGAACAGTACCCAGATGGTGTCTTCATGTTATTACAATTAGCATCACAAGCAATACTAAATGAAACACTAGGAGTAACAGAATAGATGGACGCATACCAACAGTACATACACAAGTCACGCTACGCCCGTTACAATGCAGAAGAGCAACGACGAGAGACATGGGAAGAAACAGTCAATCGTTATGTTAACTATTGGGTAGACAAAGCAGATCTCAATGACTTTGAAGTATCTGATATCTTCAAGGCCATACATGAGTTGGATGTTATGCCCAGCATGAGAGCGTTGATGACAGCAGGAGAAGCACTAGACCGTGACAACGTAGCAGGGTTTAACTGTAGCTACCTACCTATTGACCACCCTAAAGCATTTGATGAGATGATGTACATACTCATGTGTGGTACTGGTGTAGGTTTCAGTGTTGAGCGACAGTACATAGCCAAGCTACCTGAAGTTGCGGAGAAGTTTCATGAAACAGACACAGTTATTAATGTTGCAGATTCGAAAATCGGATGGGCGAAATCGTTTAGGGAGTTGGTATCACTTCTTTATTCAGGTCAAATTCCCCAATGGGACGTTAGCAGAGTACGACCTGCGGGTGCCACACTTAAAACTTTCGGAGGTCGTGCAAGTGGTTCAGAACCTCTCGTCGAGCTATTCAAATTCACGTCCGGGTTGTTTCAAGGATCTGCTGGACGAAGACTTACGTCACTTGAATGCCACGATCTTTGCTGCAAGATCGCCCAAGTCGTAGTAGTAGGAGGAGTAAGACGATCAGCACTTATCTCACTGTCTAACCTGTCAGATGACAGACTACGCAGGGCTAAGACAGGTGAGTGGTATCACGCTAACCCACAACGTGCGCTGTCTAACAACTCTGCCTGCTACACAGAGAAGCCTGACTTTATTGCTTACTTAGAAGAATGGAAAAGCTTATATGAATCCTACTCAGGAGAACGAGGTTTCTTCAGCAGAGTTGCTAGTCAAAAGCAAGCTGAAAGGAATGGCAGACGAGATGCTACCTACGATTTTGGAACTAATCCATGTAGTGAGATCATCCTCAGACCCAACCAGTTCTGCAATCTATCAGAAGTTGTTGTCAGGCCAGACGATACGCTCTCTAGCCTCAAACGAAAGGTACGCATTGCGGCTATCCTTGGAACTCTACAAGCTACCCTTACAGACTTTAGATACTTAAGGAATATCTGGAAGACAAACACAGAGGAAGAAGCTTTACTTGGTGTATCACTAACAGGTATCATGGATCACCACTTACTATCAGGACGAGGTGACAATGCAAAGCTTAAGAAGTGGCTCACAGAGATGCGAGAGGAAGCAATTGAGACTAACAAGCGGTGGGCTGAGAGACTTAACATTAATCCCTCTACAGCTATTACTGCGATTAAGCCTAGCGGTACTGTTAGTCAGTTGGTTGACAGTGCTAGTGGTATCCACCCTCGCTATAGCGAACAGTATATACGAACAGTTAGAGCTGATTCTCGTGACCCTCTTTGTGCTGTCTTAGAGGCTGCTGGTGTACCTGTAGAGACAGATGTACACAGTGCTAGTACAAAGGTGTTCAGCTTCCCTATCGCCTCACCAGAGGGCGCTGTGACAGCCTCAGCTATGGGTGCGATAGAACAGTTAGATTTGTGGGAGTTGTATCAGGACTACTGGTGTGAACACAAGCCATCTATGACGTGCTACTATAGGGATCATGAGTTTCTTGAGGTAGGGCAGTGGCTATGGAACAAGTTTGATAAGGTATCAGGTGTTAGCTTTTTGCCTTACTCAGACCATGTATTCCAACAGGCACCTTATCAGCCCATTGATAAGAAAACCTACAAGCAAGCAGTAAAAGACTTCCCCACTGAGATCAACTGGGATATCAATGAGGAGTCTGATATGACTGAAGGTAGTCAGGAGCTAGCTTGCACAGGTAACAACTGTGAGATCTAGTCAAACACACCCTTAAGAGTCTTGCCCACTATCGGAAGAGCATATATAGTTTCATCCGGTAGTGGGTCACCTTTTCTTAAGGCATCAGCAATGTCCTCTAAAACTGCACCGGGAAGAGTAGCGCCTAGTGGAGGCAGTAAGTTTTTAGCCATTGCATCTAAAGGATCATTCATAAACTTATCGTAGCCGTAGTCGTTAGCCCCCATTGCACCAAACGTAAGAACAGAACCTACTTGATACAAAGCTGACACTGCACCTTCTGCTGGATCAGGAGCTTCTCCTTTTAATACTTGACGAGCCTCGTTGACCACACCATAACCACCACCTGACAACACAACATACTTAGCTAGGTTTTCTAGTGCTTGTTTCTTGTTACCTGCTTGCCACTCTTTCCATATCCTACGCTCCATCAAATCAAACTGCTTGATAGCAAAACCTTTTAACATATAAAAGATACGAGCATTAGGATTAGCCAACCCTGCCGCTGTCTGTGCTGCTGCGTTGATAGGCTGTAGCTTAAACAAATCAAACATAACAAGATCACGTACTAGCTCACTGTCTGTTACGCCATCAGCAATGTCTTTCTTTAGTTGTTGTATCTCAGGCTTACTGAAACTGTACTGCCACTTAGTATCAAAGCTACCATCAGCTATGTCTTGTCTTGCTTTGTTATAAGACGCACCCATGATTCTGCTCTTACCAAACTGATCTAGCTTAGAGAACCCTGACCATTTCATAGACCACTCAAGCAAATCTTCACTGGCTTTAGCGGCACCCTCAAGGAACTTATTACCAGATGTAACACCACCAAGTATCTCTATGTCTTTCTGTGTTCCTTTACGTGCCTTACGTACAAACTCACCAAACACCTGACGAGCTAGACCCATGTCAGCAGGGCTAAACTCAACACCGCCTTTAGCAAAAACAGCCTTAATTACGTTGCCTAAGCCAAGCTCAAAGGAAGCGTTAAACAAGTCATGCACGTTCATCAGAGCGCCATAAGGATTAGCAATAGTACCTACGTAGCCAAGACTACGAATCATATCTAGCTCACTAGCCATGCCCTTGTTAGCGTTGATACCTATGTCATCAATAATTTGTTGTGCGTTCTTGATCTGTACATCAGAGTAACCTTCACGCTTCAACGCCTCTGCAATGATGTTGTCATCAAACAAACGAAAATGTCCTGCCTCATAGGAAGCAGTAGCATCAAGAGTACTAGCCCCTTCTTTTATTTCTTTCTTAGAAGAAGCACGACCCATTAAATCTTTGATAGGTTTAGCTTCAACAGGTTTACCAGCAGTACGGAACCCAAGCTGTTCGCCTAGCTCCATTCTAGTTAGTGTCTGTCTTTGCCATGTCCAGTGTGAATCAAAGATGTTGGCATACTCTTGTTGTTTATCAGCAGGTCTTTCAGCATTCTTAGCTCGCCACTCCTGCATAGAGGGACGCTGTATATTCTTAGAGGCCGCATCTTCTGCTTTTGTAGCTGCCCTATCTCTATATGTCCTTAGTGATGCATCCTTAAGCACTGACTCAGGAGCAGAGTGCATCCAAATAGGAGTTACTTCTCCTGCTGTTACCTGCCTACGGTATCTCTTAGAAAACTCTATGTTGTCATCAAAGAACTTTTGCAGTCTCTCAGGCGCACCGTTACCTATCTTAGCTCTAGCTACGTTCATAGCACCACGTAGTGCTTTTGTCTGAAACTCTAAAGACAAATTAGGATTAACGGCATCTAACAGTAGATCATTAAACTTAGGATTAGCACTGGCTAGTTCTCGGAACGGCTCCATACCTTTCCACATATTATCAAGGTCAGTTTGCTTTCTTGTTACCCTGTTCATAGCCCTGACTAGACGTTGTGAAAAAGCAACACCCACTGTATCTTCAGCAAGAGTAGCAAGAGGAGAAGCCAAACGTCTAAACCTAACAAGAGCTTTCTGCGCTTCTGGTATAGTACGTCCTACGTCAGCAGCAAGACGACCAGTAGTCATATCTAGTAGGTCTTGACGCAACATAGCCATGTCATCAAGGTTCTCAAACGGCTCATCTAAAGTCTTACGCAAGTCTTTGATAGCTTTGTCTGAACGTACTACCTTGTTTAATTGACGAATGTCCACACCCATGTCTTCAGCGTACCCTTTCATGCGCTGATAGAAAGGTGCTAAGTCTTTAGGCAATGCTCCTTGTCTGCCTACAACGTCCCCAAGAAATTCTATCTCTCGTGCCAATAACTGAGTAGCCAACTCTGCATTAGTTATATCTTCAGGCGCTCTTGACATTCTAGCAGCAGAAACTACTTCTTCTTGTGCTTGAGCGCGAGCAACATTAAACTCTTCAATCGTGTTATAACGCTTGGCAAAAGAAGGATCTAGTATTTTATCAAAGCCTTTTCCTACTAATGCACCTAACGCACCATAGCCTACACCTTGGAACAGCCTGTTCTCAGTACCTTCACCTGTAGCAACACCGTAGATAGAAGACTCAATGCCTGCCTGTGCTGCAATAGATGTAACGCCTGCTTTAGCTAGACCACGAGCAAGACCAATACCTGTAGGTAACGTAGCTATCAACTCAACAGGAGTAGCAAGCTGTGCCAACTCAGGGTTGTTTGCGCGGAACTGTTCTCGTGCTACTTCATACTCAGCTTTAGCCCTGTCGTATGTTTTATCAGTAGTAGCAGACTCTATAACAGCCTTTATCTCTCCTAGTAAACCAAGAGTAATACCCTCTCCAGCTTCTGTTACAAGAGCAGCAAGACGATTACCTTCTTCGTTAGCTAGTTCTTGACGAATATCAACAGCAGATTGAGGAATAACAATATCATTAGGACTTCTACGCTTTGCAGGAGGATTAATAGCATCTAAAGCAGACTGAGGAATAGTAATACCTTCAGGCTCTTCTGTTTCACCTAACAGAATTTTTTTAGCTCTGTCAGGTACTACAATATCTTTTAATAACTCAGTTGACATATTAGTAATACCTATCTATTTAACCACCCAATGCCCTTGATAGTTTCCTACCAGCAATTTCACCTTCTTGTGCCTCTCTAATAGAAGCGTCAAGTTTTTGATTAACTAGTCTTACGTCTACAGGATCATTAGGATCAAGGTCGTCGTTAGCAGCGAACACATCAGCAATGGCTTGTTCTCTTGCAGCAGCCTGCCGTTGTTTATTCTGACGAAACTTCTCAGACTTTTCAAACGGTGCGGGATAGTTACGTCGTAACCATTGCTCTACAATAGGGCCGACATCCGTTTCAGCTTGTCCAGTAACTAAAGAATTAATCTCACTGTGTTGCTCTGGCGTAAGGTCTTCAATTACTGAAGTAATGTCATCAGCAAACACATCAATAAAATCACCTCTCTCAGCAATGCCTTGCAGTGTCCACTTAACAAGACCTTCTGCGCGGTTAGCAGCTACAGGATCAAGTCTAGCGGTGGCAGCGGCTATTTGCTTTTCGCGTTTTTCTGTACTATAGCTTCTCCAAGTTTGTCGTTGTCCTAATACATCTTTAGGAACAGTAATACCTTTATCTTCCATCTCTTTTATTTGTGCTGGAGTAATAGGTTTAGAGTTTTGCATAGCCTCTTGATATTCTTGGTTGGCTATTTGAATTGCTTGTTCTGACTGACGTACTTTTTGAACTGCTTTACGAAAACCTAGCTGTTCTAATCTTGCAGCCTCTGCGTTCCAATCTTCTGTACCAAATTTAAACTGTTGTAGATTAGAAATAGCTAGTTGTTCTTGTGCGCCTCTTCTCTTTGCATCTATTTCTAGTTGGTTAAGTTGAGCTTTAGTAACACCAGCCCTTGTTTTATCACCAACACCAACAAAAGTTCCAGCATCAATGCCTCTTGTTTCTTTACCAATATTAACCATCTGTTCTTCAATAGAATCTATCTGAAAGTTTGCCGCTTCTTTTCTAGAGCGATCATCAGACTCTAACAAGATTTGTGCTTGCTCATTTAGCTGTTGCTGTAGACCAACTAACTGGTTCTGCTTGTTGTTCAACACACCAGCTTGATTAGTTTGCTGTAAAGCAGGCAGTGTTTTCATTATGTCTTGAGTAGGTACGCCAAGTCCTTGCATACTACCCATGTATGATTTCATAGTCTCAGGATCAAAACGACCTTCAGTAGCAGCTTGCTGTGCAGCTAACATACCGCCCATCATGCCTTTTTCTTGTTGCTGTCTTTGCTGTTGTTGAGCCATAAGCATAGGAGTCTGTCCTAAACCTACAGCGGCTTGCGTCAACTGTCCTTGATAAGTAGGATTAAGCAGACCTTGTAGCAGTGCTTGTGAAAATTTAGCCATTACTTAATTCTCCTTAATCAAATATTCCTAGTACAGATGTCAGTAAGTTAGTAGCACCGCCATCCTTTTGAGCAACTGGGGTAAACGCACCGCTTAGTAAGCCAGAACCCAGACTACCCAGTAAGTTAGCTTGTGCTTGCTCTGCTATCAACTGAGCCTCAGTACCACTCATCATAGTCTCACCGTACTGTCCAGCACCGTACAACTGTGCCTGTTGTTGCATCTGTGGGAACAAGGATGAAGCCTGTAAAGCATTCAAAAGCTGTGACTGAGGAACATAACTAGCACCTAAGTACTGCTGACCCAGTGCAGCCTGTTGCTGTTGCTCTGCTTGTGCTTGTTGCATAGCACCTAGCATAGCCATGTTCTGTGATTCAGACTGTGCTTTAGCCATTGCAAGTTGTTCTGGTGTACCACCGTACTGTGCTGTCTGTACACCACCACGTCCTTGAGCAAACAAGCGTTCTTCTAAAGCCATACGTTGACGCTCTTCTTCAGGGCGCTGTGCTGCTCTCATACGGCTATAGATGTCCATCTCTCTTTGAGCAGTAGGTTGCATAGCTTGACCATAGAAGCCTTGAGCGCCACCAAACAAGCTTCTCTGTAACGCTTGCTCTTGAGGAGAAACAGACATAGAAACATCAGTGCCTCCGTCTGAACCAGCCCTAGCGCCAAACCCACTACCAGTTGCTGATGTCACAGTAAATGGTTGAAACTGAGTCATACCTTTTAGTTCTGTA
>Ga0222717_10002139_pt1 | contig 15500 bp, 23 predicted proteins | sample C33_18DmetaG_FD_165053 | JGI IMG/M metagenome (GOLD analysis project Ga0222717, IMG submission 165053) | Estuarine water microbial communities from San Francisco Bay, California, United States - C33_18D | ecosystem: Environmental > Aquatic > Marine > Unclassified | place: USA: California...
GTAATTCCTCTGATAATCCTACTTCTGCTTCTTCAACTACTTCTTCGCTCATTTCTTCTTTCTTCATATCCTCAATCATAGCTTTGATTTCAGATACTGCTTCTGCTAGTTCTTCTTTAGTAACATAACCCATTTCTTCTTTTTCTTCTTCAGCCTCTACTTCAGCTTCTTCGTCTAGGTCTTTGATTTCAGCAATAATGCCTTCTTCTGCTACTACTAGCATCTTACCATCTTCCATAGTATAATCGCCAACAGGCAATGCTACTTTGTCATCTTCAGTAATAATAAATATTTCTTTACCTGCTTCAAACGCTTCTGCTTCTAATACAGTACCGTTGTCTAGCTTTGCAGTCGCTAGTTCTACCTTTTCTTGGCTTTGCTCAACATCATTCACAATGTCAGTAGCTTCTTCGCCAAGAAAGGTTTTAATCTTATTTAACATTTCGGTTGCTTTCATATAACTATAACTATTTATTTAACTTATTTTACATTTTCATAATTAACTATACTGTGATGCGTTTAATTCCTTTACCCAAAATTCCGCATCAGCTTCAAGTGAGTTAGCTAAATTTTTTATTCCTTGCGCTTCTTTGCTGTCTATGCCTAATTCTTTTGCAGCAGAAATAAATTTATCAGCTATTTCAATAGCATTTTCTGATGCTCTTAATAAATTTATAAAAGACCTGTCAGCTTTTAATACAGCTTTTCTAACTTGGCTTAAACCATCTCCACTTGCTTCCTTGCTTAATTGTTTTAACTCGTTTTCTGCTTTTCTTAAATCATCTATTAAAGCTAACTCCACCTTTTGTGCAGACAGTTCTTCTTTATTTATTTGAGCAATTTTGCTCATTGCTTTTTTCATAATTTATATTTTTCCTATTCCTTGATTTATCAATTTACCTTTACAGCATTTTGTACTGTAAGTGTCTTTGTCAGCACATAAACACCCGCGTTTACTGCTTTTAGGACTTGTCTTTGATGGTGTCAAAAATCTCTTTAACATTTGCCTTGTCCTTTATATTTTTTTTTATAGTTCTTACTGCCCTTTATGCTACTCATTTTTGTTTTAGCGTGTACACCCTTTCTTTTAATTTTAGGCTTTACTATATGTGCTACTTCTATTCTTTTAGCCATTACTTAATAGGTATACAATTTGGCACTAACTTGCCATTCTTTCTTTTCATTCCGTACTGCTCATAGCCCTCTTGACAGGGTGCTTTAAGTTGGTGCTGCTCACAAGGCATAAACCAAGTCTTACCCTCATACTCGTGTTCGTGGTAACTCTCACAACCTATGTCCTGTGCTGCTTTTATTGCTAGTTCTTTTGTGGAGTATGCTAGTCTATTGTCTATAATAGCCATAGTGTCGCTTACTACTTCGCTTAACTCTAAAAAGCCTAATTCTTTTAGTTTACTTTCTGACCATCGTTTAGCAGCTTTACCACCCCACAACAAGTAGGATATAGTACCACAGGCTTTAGTATCTCCTTCATCGTAATACTCCTCTGCTCTTGACAAATAAGAATACATACGTTTAATAGTGTTTTCGCTAATAGGTTTGCCTTGTGCTAATTGTTGTGCTCGTATCTTACCTACGTCAGTTGCACATTTATTGTTTACTTCTTTGTTTAGGTCTATACCTCTTTGTGCGTTATTCTTTACAGCATCAGGATAGTCAGAGTAGCTTTCTAGTTCTTCTTTCTTACCGTCTTTATAACGTTTGTCATCTCTTACAATTCTACGTATATAAGATAGCATCTCCTCTGCTTCTTCTTCTTCGAAGTCGTTTATAGGCTCTTTAGGTCTTTCCATCTTGTCAATGAAATACCCTTCTATTGAGAAGCCTTTTACTTTGCCTGTTTTTACATAGTCATTCCAAACCTCATCGTTGTTTACTTTGACTACACCCATCCAAGTACCCACAGGCACGTTTAAGCCATACTTCCTAGACTTATCGTGTGTTTCATCTTCTACTAGCCAACTCTCTACTAGCGTAAGCCCATTTAAGCTGTGTTGGTGTTCTAGTGTGCTGTTGTTCTGATTGCCTTTCATAAGGTACATTTCAGCAGCCTTACGGATAGTGTCTTTAGAGAAGTAAATATAATACTCATCTTCTCCTCTACGTCTGTATATAGGTTTATTAGGAATAAGCAAAGCACCTACTAATAGTTGTTTGTCTATTTGTGCTAGTTGTACTTCTTCGTTTTTTAGTGCAACAAAGTCCTCCTCAATGGCAGGGTTTTCTACAATAGAGATAGCCTCTATACCCTCTACACTATTTTCATCTAAAATAAGTTCGACTATCCTCATATAACTATAACGTTTAATTTTTATATTTTACTATATTGATGCGCCCTCTACTATATTACGCTCTAAACTTTGTGCAGTTGTTACGTCTTGTGATGTTACAAACGCTTTTATAGGCTTCTGTGTTTGACCTGCTATTGTTTCAGCTAATTGGTTCGTACCACTTGCCCCTACTATGTTAAATGCAGGGGGTTGTGGTGCGCTTGGTCTGCTTGGTGCGCTTACGCTTGGTGTACCCCCACCCATACCTGCTGTTTGTGGTGTTTTAGTAGATGCGATGGCTTTAACATTTGCTAATCCTCCTGCAACTGCTGCTGCTGCTGCTGCAAACCCTAATGCAGGACCTACAATAGGTATTGATGAAAGAGATGCGTAACTATTTTGCGCACCCTGATAAGTAGCTATTAAAGCACTAGATATGGCTGCTGCCTTACCTGCTGCTGTTTCTTTACCTAAATTAGCTGCTAAACCTGCCAAACCTTGTTTAGTGTATTCAAGTTTTTGGTCAGCAGTCATTTCAGCCCAAGTAATCTCGTTGTTTGCAGCTTGTTCGTTTAAACCGTTTATTTTGCCATCAAAGTCTTTTTTAAGAGCAATAAGCATTTCATTCTTTTGTGCTTCGTCTGTTATCTCTCGCTCTATGAGTAGCTTTTTAGCATCATAGTCTTGTTGTAACTCTAGCCTTTCTATCTCACGTTCTGACTTACCTATAAGTGCTAATTCGTTTTGTAAGTCTTTTTGTTCTCTTAATAGTGAGTTAGTGTTTGTTTGTTGCTCACTTCTAAAGCCTGTGATTTGCGCTTCTATACCTGCCCGTTCATTTAGTGCTTCTTGGTAGGCTATTTGTAAATCTATATTCTCTTTGTTTTTAGCTAATTCTGCTTTTGTTTGTTTTACTCTTGCATCGGCATTAGCCATCATAGTTTTCTCCTGTTCGTCTAGAAGTTTACCTAATTCTTGATTAGCTTTTATACGTTCTTCAAAACTCTTACTTTCATCATCTCTTGTTTGACGTAATTGTTCAGCTTGTCTATCATATTGTTCAATTAGCCCTTGATTAGCCACTTCTGCTTTTCTAGCTTTTTTCTCTAATTCTACATTTGCTGCGGCTGCTTCACCTACTTCTTTCACATATTTAGTAGTTGCTTTTACTGCCTTTGTTACACCATCCGCAACCTTGTCAAAAGTACCCTCTACACCCGTGTATATCTCGATATATTCCTTACCTGCATTTTTTACATCATCTAATGCACCTGCAAAATCCCCTGCAAATACTTTTTTAACAGCACTAGCAATAAATCCTAGAGTATCTAAAAAACTTTCAAACCTTTCTATGATATTCTCCTTGACTAAATTGCCAAACGTTTTAAGAGAACCAATAGGGTCTTCAAATATAGCTTTGAAAAAATCTGTTACTACACTAGCATTATTTATAACAAAATTAGCAAAGTCATTAAACGCAATAGATATAAACTCAAAGGCTGTATTAAACGCATCTGCTACTACTTGGTTTTGTTCAAATATTTCTTTTAGTTTAGCAAAGGCAGCAATAGCCAATCCAATACCTGCTGCTTTTAAAGCATTACCGATACCTTTTACACCTCTTGCTGTGTCTTTAGATGCGCTTTCAACTCCCTTTAAGCCTTCTTCTGTTTGCTTATTACCTTTAGCTACTTCTTTATTTAAATCTCCAACCTCTTGCGATAAATCCTGTATGCCTTTTAAGGCTTTGTCAGTTTTTGCTTCTAGGTCTATAATTATTTTTTCTGCCATTTCGCTTCTCTTTTAATTTTTTTACCTGCACCCATTAACCCACTAGGCAAATGATACTTACCTTGTGCTATACGGATGTTCTCTGTTTCTCCTTTTGCTAATTCTAATAAGTCTAGTATATTCTTAATCATAGCTTGTTTAATAGTTCTAAATCACTTTTGCCTGTTAGCAGGTTTGTGTTTACGCTGTTTATAATATACTCCCTGCCATTTATGATAAACACAGCATTAAGTTGATAGTTTAATAATATCCTTAATGGCAAAAATGCTTTTACTTTTACTAATCTTCTTTTAGCATTGAAAGTATCTACAATATAATTCTTATAATAGTTCTCAAATAAGCTATCATCTTCTGCTAGTCCTGTGTACTCGTCTATCTCTGTTCCAAAACTTAAAGATTGACTTGTGCCGTATGTATTAGATGGTCTATTATATGTAGGCAACCCTGCTGCTGTGCCTGTACTTGTACCATTGTAAAAACTTAAATAATGCCCTGTTGTTAAAGTTTCGTTTGTTATATTTAAAATAAGAGGGTCTATATTAATAGGGTTTTGGTCTTTGTCAGTACAGTAGCCGTATTGCATTAAACTTTGAGTGCCGTCATCTAAATCATTAAGCCTTTCATAAATCATTTTGCCAAAAGGTAACTGCACTACATATTTGCCACCTCTATTAGTTGTTTGTACATCAGCGTTTTCTGCTGTTGTGCTTTCTAGGTCTGCGAAAACTTTGTTGTTAATCTCGCTAAAGTTTATACCTAAAAATGTGTTTGGTTTTTTAAATCTAAATGCTATCTCTTGATAAGGTATTGCAAAATTCACATTACTTTCATTCACGTCTATAAATTCGCTTACATCATAAGAATTACCTGCGTTATAAAAATTATCTAATGTCATTACCTTAATCTTACCATCGTCTTGTACGAAAGCTGTTAGGTTAAACATCTTAAATAGCCCTGTGAGAAAATCTATTACTTTTAAATCAGGCATTTGGTCTGATACTACTATATTACTAACAGCACCATTAGGCTCTATTGCGTTACCTGTAATTTGTGTGCGAAATGTTGAAAGACTACCACTTTGAAAGATTTGGTACTTGAAGTCAATTGTAGGTGTGAATGTTATAGCAGGGTCTTCGCTTGTTACCCTATATCTTATTTTTCTTATTTGACCATAAACATTATTTGTACCTACAAACACATTACTTAATGTAAGTGTTCCTGTTCCTGTCGTTGATGCTACTGTAAATGGAGTACTTGTAACATCTTCAATAATCATTGTATATTGTGATGTGCTTGTTAGCGTAAAAGTTGTATAGTATTGGTACGATGTATCACTCGGAAAAAAAGCTGCTTGTGGTCTTATAGTCCAAACTCCTGAATTTATCCTAGAATATGGAGAGAAAGCAGGGGTAGTACCTTGTAATTCGGGTGACCATTCATTAGGACTTGCGCTTGAAAAATCAAAGTCTGTAAATGGCATATATACAACTGCTGTACCTGTTACGTTTAAACCTAGCGCACCTTTTACTCTACTTAACCACAAATATAAAGTACCCCATAAAGGGTTGTTTGTTTCATCAAAGAAGTCATCACTTGCTCCACTTGTAAAAGTCAATCCTGTAAAGTTTTCTATTTCATCTACAATAGTACTTAATTTTATAGCAGGTTTTAAGTCATTGTATCTTATACCGTGATTGTGTGAACCACCTCCACCACCACCTGTATCATAATGTAAATTACGGTCATTAGCAATATGCGTACCACTATCAAAGAATAATCTTTCTGTGTGTGATATTAAAGGGTAGCGTATTGCTCCACTTGCCAAACTACTTTGTAATCCTGTTTTGACAGTTGATACTCCGTACTCGTGGTCATAAGTAGTAACTCCCTGAAATACTGTACTTAATTTAGTTTCTTTTAGTTTTGTTTTTAAATCTACTGTTTCTCCAAAGAATGTAATTTTGTAAGAGTGTGCTTTATTGTTTTTTAAAGTAACACCATCAAGCCCTATAAAACCTTTTCTAAATGGCAGGTTGTTTAGTTCTATAATTCCTGAAACTAAATCATTGGCATTAAAAGAAAATGCTATATCAATATCATAATTATAATAATGCTTAAATATTTTATTATTAGTCTTACTTGCAGGAACATTAAAAGATTGACTAAATGCCGTAAAAATAGAGCCTATATCTTTTACGTTTTGGATGCTGTCAGTTATTGTAACGCTTTCATCCTTAAACAGTTCAACCCTTTGACCTTCTATGTATAATTGTATAACCACTATCTTACTGTGTTTATCTTGTCAAACGCATAATCAAACTCTATTGTATATTGTACAAGTCTATCATTAAGGCTTGTCTTATATGTTAGATTACTTGTTTTAGGTATAACAGGATATACGGTATCACTATCGGTAGGCATCAACCATACTTGTTCACTCAACATAAGCTCTTTCATAACATCATTGTAATCTTCTGATAGATAGCCTGTATTAAGCGTAATGCTTTCTTTACCTAATTTATTGTACTGTGTTATTTGGTGTTTGTTAGCATCGTATATATTACCAACCTTTGCTACAAGAGGTATGCTACTATCAATAGTTGTCTTAAATGTATTAGCCTTGTATGTTTCGCCTGTTGTTGTGATGCTCTCTGTTGATTTTAAGCTAAAGAATAAATCTTGCAACACACCAAACTTGTTTACAAACACTACTTTGTATGGCTTGTATTTAGAACAAGGCTCTGTGATTATTTTTAGTATTTCAGTTTTTTCCCCATCGCTAACATATATCTCATCGACCTCTCCTACGTTTTCTAACCCAAAAAACTCTTCAAGTCTTGGGGATGTTTCTAATATACCAGACCTTCTTGTATAAGGGTTTATAATTGAATTAGTAATTTTAACTCTTTGTGCATAAGTGTCATAATTGCTAAAGCCAACATTAAAGTAAACAACCTGTTCATCGCTTTCATCAGATGGTGTAAAGGTTTGCGATTTAACTGTTTCCCCATTTAATCTAAATACCGCAGAAACCGCCTTATCTGTGTCAATAGGTACTCTTACATTGTGGTCTTGTAACCTATATATTTTTTTATTACTTTGTAAGTATGGTTGTGATAATTGTGGGTTTCTTAAATCTTCAAAATAACCATAACCATCATAAGCTATGTGGTCTTCTTCTAAAAATATAATACCTGCGGTGTAATTAAATACACCTCCAAATATATCATCATCAACAGAAATAGTTGTACTATCAGTCCAACCTGTAATTTCTGTGAGTTCCCCTGTGCTTTCTTTTCTTACGTATTTGCCTACTATTGTTCTTGAGAAATTTGCGCTACTATCTTGCAACTCAAATGCTCCTGCTGCTTGACTTGTTCCTGTTACAATAGCATCAGTTGCATAAAAAAACTGTTCTGCTCTTACCCATTTATTGTAGTTGTTGTAGTTTCCGTCAAAATTAACATCAATGTAATCTCTTACGAGTTCAGATATTTCGAAGCTAATTCCTTTATAAGAAAAACCTGATATATCGTAATTAATACCGTTTGTTTTTGAAAGAGTATATTTTGGAGTACCCTTGTCTGTTTCCTTTGTTCCATCATATACATAAAGGTCTAAATCCGCCTGATAAAGGGTTGAATTAAACTCTGTTTGTGTAAAGAAAGGACTTCTTACGTTTATTTTAGTTGCCACTTGTTGCTGATGTTAAAAATTCTTCTAAATCTAATTTATACGCATCTACTAACTCTTTTGGTAGTTTGTCAAATGCCTGTTCGAAACTCTTTGTAAAGAAATTGCTTGGTTTTATACCTTTTCTAAATATACTTCTAGCCATTAGATACTGTAAACTCTTTCTCTTTATAAATTGCCCTTGTTCGTTTCTTACTCCTTTAATACCTTTTCTCACTAGCCACTTGTCTAATGCTTGTGGTGGAGGCATCTTGTCTTTATAACTAAATGGTGTGTTGTATTTCTTTTTAGTACCACTTACACCCTTGTCCTGATAAATACCATACTCCTCCATAAAGAAGTTTAGTATAAACGCATTTGCAGACGTTTTAAGGTCGTATTTAAGGCTGTTGTATAATTCCTTACTACTATTCTTTTTACCTTTAGTTAGTCGTGTCCTAGATTGTTGTATAACCCTCTTGGCAAACCCTCTTAATATATCCTCTGTATTGTCTAGCATAGGTATATGTCATTAGGTATGGTTATGTCAAAGGTTGTACTCCACCCTGCTAATTCGTTTTCAAATCTGTCATAGAACGGCTCACAGCTAGGGTCGCTATCAAGTGAGTACACATCGCTAACGTCTGCTTGTCTTAACAATCCAAACAATCTATTTAAAACTGCTAGTTGTGTGTTGAGTACATCCTGCTCGTTGTTGTTGCCTATAAATATATCTGTTGTTTCTTCTTTGCTAAAGTCTACAACATCCATAGCTAGGACTGTGATGTTAAATCTAATTACTTGTTCTTGTATGGTTGCGCTGTTTATGATAACGTGAGATAATGGGAATATAGTTTGCTTGGATAAGTCTATCTCTGTTAAATCTCCTGTTGTAACCGTATTGACATTTTCATCCAATAGTAGTTGGTCTTTTATAGTTTGCGTGATTAGGTAAAAACCTCTTACTGCTGTATTAGCCATTTCGTTTAATTCTTTTTGCTTCTAATTCGTTTTTCTCTTTCATAAACTCTAATGCATATAAACATTCGTGCATATTTAGTTTAGTGATATTTTCAAATCTTGTAACGTCGCCTTGAGCCAATCCGTATATTGATTGATACCAACCCCACTTTGCTCCAAAGTTTGCTTCTGTTGATAGGTCATTTCCTGATTGAGTGAATAATCCATCATAACCTGACACAATTCGCTCCCTAAATTGTAAAAAAAAACAATAGAACCTAATACAACTCCTAAAGGCATATGCTTGTACTCTAGGGCATCTTTAGCTTCGTATGGCTCTATGTTGTATAATTTGTCATAACTGCCCTGTACGGGTCTATAAAGGACTGCCATAGCTTTCTCTATGTTATCCCAATCCCCCAAGTATGTGTCTATGTCTATGTACTCGCCAAAAGACATATCGTCTAGGTTGGGTATAAAGCCGTATCGTTTGCCGTTTAGTTTAAACTCTCTTGTTAGTTCAGGAGTGTCCTCAAACATCTTTGTAAGGGTTGCTACTATTGTTTGTATGTCAGCAGCTTTTATGTTTCTTACAACTGTGTCAGGCACTTGGCAGAAGATACCCACCATTTTAAGTGCTACTTGGTTTTCAGTTAAGCCTTCAGGTAGTTTTAGATACTGTTGGTATTGACCAAGAGTTATCTCGTTTAGGCTTGTAGGCACGTTTAATTCATACTTCATATAAATATAACGTATATAAAGCAGGTTTTTAGGAAATAAAAAAAGGGCTATAAAAGCCCTCTATAAAATTGTTGTGTTCTGTGTAGTAATTCCCACACTATGTAGTCCTTGTCTTTAGGGTGTCTAGCTTTTACGCTTATCCCTATGTCTGTGTGTATGTGGGTTATTATAACCCCTGTGTAAAGTTTATGTAGTTTCATCTCTTACCGTTTTCATCAACCTGTCTGCTGTGCTTGTTTGTTCTATGATACTGATACGTTTCTTGCCATTCAGCTAAAGGTATAAACCTAACATTCTTGTCTATTTGTTTCTTGGTCTTTTTCATATCTCCATTTGTTGCTCCCATAGTACAGGTGTCCACTCCTCAAAGGTTTCATTCCAATATACCTCTTGCATAGTTTCCCCTGTATCTCTAAAGTGTTTGTTTCCTATTTCTACTATCATATCCCCAAGTAATGTTTAGACCAAACTAAAAATGTTAGTGTCAGAATAACCACTATAAAAAGTTTTAAATCTTTCATAACCCCATCCATTTATCAGCGTGAGCGCATAGTTGGCAAAACGTGCATACTAGTCCAAAAGCAGCTACGTATATTATTGTGTCAAATATAAAGTTTTCTATCTTACGCTTCATAAAAGTCGAGTATGAAGTTCCTTAAATCAACCCTTTCCCAATAGGTCATCCCTTTTAAGTCTTTTATTTCTGTTTGTACACATTCTTGCTTATATAAAAGTTTATTATAATCAAGTGTCATTTCTTTGCCATCTCTTTCAAGGTCTATAAGTTTCCAAAAAATTCTTTTTTCCTCTTTTTGTAAATCTTCTAGTTCTGTTATCATAATGTTTGTTTTATAGTGCTAATATATAAACAATATTTTAATTAACCAAATGTTTATAAAACTAATGTATGTAGTACTTACCAAAGTTAGGCTTACTTAATATAGAGTAGCAACTATATCTAGCTGCATCTAATGTGTGGTTGTGTAAATCTTCGGGTACGTTAGTTATTCTACCTGCTCTATCTTCTTTCCACTTATAGCTTCTAAACTCTTTTATCATATTCTCGCTGTCCTTTGTTACGTGGAGTTTGTATCTTTTAAGTAGGTCTATCCCTGCTAGTACAGAATTAGCACCCTTATAAGACTTCATTACCTTGTGTCCGTATCTACGCAACTGTTCTATTATTTCAGGTCTTGCACTATCTGCATAAGTCATACCTAATACCTCTACTCCTTTTAGATATTGGTGTATGTCCTCTGTTGTCATCTTTGACCTGTATAGCATTTCTTTAAAGTATAGATTGTGGTCTTTCTTGTATGTCGCAACAAGTGTAGTAGGGTCGTTAAATCCAAAGTCCATCCCATAAGCCACAAGCTGTGCATCATCAGGTATGCTATCAATCTCCGTGTATTTGAATATAGTTGCTTTAGATATTGCTCTTTGCCCAAGTCCATATATACGCCAATAGTTCTCATCTGTGTCTTTTAGTAGTTCTATCTCGCTTCTTATGCTATCGTCTAGGAATGGATTGTCTAGGTAAGTAGTGTTGTATATTTCTACATCTTCTCTTTGCTCTAGCTTTTCCCATATCCAATGATACTCGTCAGAAGGGTTAAGGTCTCCTACTATCTTGTCTGTTGTTCTAAATACTAATTGCTGCCAATCTTCAAATGTCAGTTCATTCATCTCATTGGCAAATAGTAAATCTCTTTTACGTCCTCTTACCTTTTGTGGTTGGTCTAATGATATAAACTCTATGAGGTTACTGTCTAGCTTATACTCGTGATTTGACTTGTTGTGGTGCTGCTCGTCGTATAAGTCCATACGTTTGAGTATCTCTAGGAAGTCTCGCATTACAGTAGCACGTACAGCAGGGAATGTCTTACGGCATATAGTAATCGTTTTGTTTTCGTTGTGTTGGCAATAGTGTAGAATAATCCACAGGAGGACATTGTATGTCTTACCGCTCCTAGTTCCGCCTACTTCTAATGTTATCTTCCTATTAGAGTTGGTTAGGTGGTTATATACTTTATTTACTTGTATTGTGGTCAATCACTTCTACCTTAAAACTTTTTTGTTTTGTGTCGTGCTTTATCTCACGCTTTGTACCGTTTAGCCTGTGTGCTTCTTCATCACTACTAATCATCTTCATAGCTGCTATTTGCAATACAGGTGCAGCTTCAGTTGTAATCCAATTATTAAGTAACGCTACTTTCTTAACAGTTCTATTTTCTTCTATTGCCTTTTTTATGCTGTTAAGTTCGTTAAGTTTATGCTCATAAAAAGTAGGCTTTGAACAGGGTAAATAAGCAACTACGTGTTCTATAAACATCAGTTTATGCTCTTTAATGGCTTCTAGTGATTTTCTTTCTAGTTCTTTAGTGTCGTACATAGTTAAGCGTATTAAGTTATTGTAAACCGCTTATAAGTATAACGTAATTAGTTTACTTTTTTAAAACACTAAATTATATATGCTGTTCCAAATAGCTATCGTCATAATTCCTATTACTATCCAAGCTAATACTTTTGTATGGTTTATTTTCATAAGTTTATTATTATTTCAATCGCTCCACCTATTGCTCCTATTGTTAGAAAGATAGCCCATATAATTGCTATTATGTATATTGCTTTTTTCACAGTATTACTGTTTCTGATGCGTTGTATATAGTTGCTTCTTGGTTTCTAGGTCTTATATTGTTACTGCGTGTTTCTTTTAACTCGTTTCTCAATTCGTCTATCTGACCTTTTAGTTCAACTATCTTTTCTTCTAGTACTCTGTTTTCGTACACCATTGTTTCAACAGTAGCAACAGTACCTTTTTTAGTGTACATATTATACACTCTATCGTATGCTTCTTTAAATGCAGGGTTATGGTCGTAATCCCAATCAAAGTTGTTTAGTGCGTGTATTACGGTTGCGTGTGTCTGTCCTAGTGTATCTCCAATAGACTTGTAACTCATTTTAGTAGTTAGGGTAAGTATCTTGTAGTATATCTTTCTAGCAAATACTATTTCTCTGTGTCTAGTGTTTATTGTTATGTCTTTTCCTGTTTGCTTCTCAATCAAAGTTTTTAGGTGTTGTATGTTCTCCCTGTTTCTTTGTGTAGTATTTAGTAAGAAGTTTTTGTATTTCATCTGTATAATAGTTTATTAGTTTCTCGTTTGTGTTTTTGTATGCCCACTCTAATTGTCCTTTAAAGTAGGCATAACTTTTTATTAGTGTAGTCTTACGAATTAGCACGAGATAACATTTTAAATGTATTATATTGCTTTTCCATATATGTCCTAAAATCTGAAATTGAAGTAAGGGACAGGTGGTTGTTTGTAGCCATATCATCATATACATCAAATAGGTAATTCATAGCGTTTCTATTCATCTTTGTTTTTTTATACGCTAAATTGATAAACTCCCTAATACAATAAGCAGCTATTTTCTTTTTACCGTGTTGCTTAACAAGTGTAGTTATTTTACTTAAAAGATATTCAGCAAATTCTAAATCCTTTATTACACAATTGCCGTTTTTGAACTTCTCTCTATTCGCATAGCCAAAGTATATGTGTACTAAATTACCTACTGTTATGTTATTGCTGTTTTTCTCTAAAGCATCAAAGGCTAACTTGTAATGCTCGTTATGTTTAGCAAATGTTTTAAGGTAGTCTAAAGTAGTCCAAGCCTTATTGCCATTGTTTATATTTATTATGTAATCTAAATGCTCCTTGTCATTGTCAGTATCTACCCAACTCACAATATAAGCAGGGATTGTCTTTTGTTTCAATAGCCTTGCGCTTTCTATTCTGTGATGCCCTTCTATTACATTACCCTTGTTGGTAATCACTATTGGCAGCATCCACCCAAAGTTATTGAGTTTGTTTTTAAAGTTCTCTGCGTGTTGTTGGAATATATCCCTATTGACAGAAGCAAGTTTTAACTCACTTATTGGATAGTACTGATTAAACTCTCCTCGTTTTATTTCTCTATTGTTCATAATATAAATGTTTGTGTTTATGTTTGTGTTGCTAATATATAAAATTATTCGTAATTCAATGCATCTAATATAATCATTTCTTCTTTAACCTCTTGTAGCATTTCTAAAGCATCTTCATAATCTCCTAGCTTTATTGCTAGTTGTATGGTTTCCATATCGCTTATAAATCGTTTCATTAAAATAATCTTTTTTGTTGTTTATGTTCGTTTATTCGCTTCATAGCTGCGTTGTAGTAATCTGCATCTAACTCACAGGCAGTCAAATTAAATCCCAAGTTATGGCAAGCAATACCTATACTTCCGCTACCTAAATGTGTATCAAGTATTTTATCCCCTTCCTTTGCATAGTTCATTAGTAACCACTCGTATAAAGCTACTGGTTTTTGTGTTGGATGTATTCTTATTTCTTTGTTTTTCATATTTTCCTGTAGCATTCCATTCCAGGTAAACTTAAAACGCCTTACAGCTTTTTTGTGGTTTGTATATGCTAGTTCACAGTCTGCAAAGTGATTTTTGCCGTTATTTTTATCCCATACTACCCAGCTGCTGCTATTAGCATTAGGTATATTTTCTATAAAATGATTAGCGCCCCATACTATTGTATTTTTACATACTCTTTGTAATTCATTAAAATAATCTTTGCTAGGTATTTTTCTATCCCAGTTTTTCGGTGTGTATTTTTTGCTTTTTGCTTTACCGCCTCTACTATGGTTTTTTTTACCGTCTTCGCCTATTCCATAGGGTGGGTCTACAATAGCAAGGTCAAAGTAGTTATCAGGATAACGTGCCATCAACTTCATATTGTCCTCGTTAGTTATCATAGCGTACCCCTTAATGTGTAACTGTCTAGGTCTGCATCTTCTATAAAGAACATCTTGTATCTATCTATTGCTTCTAGTGTCTTGCGTTCCCCCTCTAAATAGAAGTCCTCTGATACATCGTATATTGCTATGTCAAGTGTGCCTTTGTCTAAAGCTATAAACGTAAACTCTGTGTAAGGTATGTTAAATAGTTGGCAGTATATATAAACTTGTATATCATAACCATATTTTTTAGCTGAATAAGGGAAGGCTCGTATGTCGGTTGTAGTTTTTAAATCTACTATACCTTGCTTACCTAATACATCTGCTTTGCCTCTAAATGGCATCATATCTATATTACCAATAGCAGGCACTTCTGTTTGACAATCAGTAATAAGTTGCAAGGCTTGTTCGTTTTTAAAGAAAGCATCTATTAACCTTTCGTTTTCGCCTCTCTCTTTTGCTGTAAAACATTCGCCATACTCCTCTACTGCTTCCTTAAACTTTTTAGCGTTTCTACTTTGTACGTCTATGAATTTTATCTCGCTATATTTTTCAGGCTCTAGTATAGCTGTGTGGAATAAATGCCCTGCACGTAAAGCAGGAGATGTTTCGTTCTTGCTGTACTTTGTAATGTAGTGGTATTTCTTTGGGCTTGTCTGTAACAATTTAATACTACTGCTACTTAATGCGTGTTTACCTAGTTTCCCATAGTAAAAGCTATCATCATCCATTTTAGATAGTAATTCTTGCCTATCCCACTTCTCTCCGTTTAGTAATGTTATCATAGTGTTTTTTCTTGTAGTTTCTCGTATAGTTCTTTGTAATCGTCTGCTAGTTCTTTTGCTTTGTCTCTCTTTTGTCTTAATCTGTTTATGATTGCGTTAGCTTCTTTTATTTGCATCTCGCAAGCTGTTGCATAAATATAGGAGTTTGTTAAATATTCTGTAACGTGTTTCAGTTCTTTGTTGTCAGGGCTTTTCTCTAACCACTTCTGTATAATGTGTGAAGCTGCTGTAAAATCTCCTTGAAATTTAAGTTTTAGTAGTTCCCTGTTCATCCTTGTTTTTTAGCTGTTCTACTACTTGTTCTAGTATCATATATATTTTAACTATATGCTGTTCTAGTTCTTGTATTCTTGCTGATTGACTTGCTCGTTTCTTATTCATTCTTTTCGTCTAGGTAATCGTTTGCATCTATGCATAAAGGATGGTCATCATCCATAGCAATATTAAATATAGTTCTTAACCCTACACCTCTAAAA
>Ga0222717_10002140_pt1 | contig 15499 bp, 9 predicted proteins | sample C33_18DmetaG_FD_165053 | JGI IMG/M metagenome (GOLD analysis project Ga0222717, IMG submission 165053) | Estuarine water microbial communities from San Francisco Bay, California, United States - C33_18D | ecosystem: Environmental > Aquatic > Marine > Unclassified | place: USA: California...
TCAGTGTTACCTCTTCTATCCGATTGTAACCCCTTAGGGTAAATATTAGCCATTCCTAACTCATACATTAAAGGACCATACCCTTTTTTAGCCGCTACGCCATTTACCTCATTTCCATAGGTATTAATATTACCTAAAGCCTCATTCGTTTTAAGGTCATAAAGATTAATTTGGTTATCATTTCTTGATAAAACAGCTACCATAGAATCTGTAACTTCTTCTTTGGCTTCTTCGATTTTATCACCTACAATTGCTTCATTTAAACTATCAGTCCAATTTCTAAATGTCATTGTACCCATTAAATTAGCTTCTGCTTCAATATCATTTAAATTGTCGTCTTCTTGTGTGTTTGTAGTTTGAATGTCACCTAATCTACCTTCTAGATTTTGAACATGGTGTATCATTTCATGCGCATATGAGCGTACTATATCCTTAGGATGTCTACCTTCGGTATATAATACTATGGTTTGTGTGTTCGGGTCATAATACGCTGTTTTACCGAGAAATTCGCGTGCATTCTCACCATCACCATCAACAAATTCTAAATTAGGTAAAGGTTCTATATTCATTCCTTTATCTAACATATGTTGAGTTAACTGAGCTAGTCTTTCTATTAGATTAATGTCTTTAGTATATGAAGCGTTTTCGTTTAATTGTTCTGTAACTACAGGTCTTAATATATTAAACACTTCTTCCTTTTCTGTAGATGTTAGTTCATCTGGTAGAAATGGTATAAAATCATCTGATGATAATTTTACTGCCTTTCTAGCATTAGTCCCGCTCATGGTTTTATCCTGTGTAGTTATTACTTTTACCTTCATATTAGGGTAAGCTAATTCTATATTTTTAGTTCTATTAGCAATGTCATCCAAATCATCTTGTCTTCCTTCTCTCCCCCCTATAACAAAATAAACTTCATCTTCAGGATTATTTTTGCCTAAACGGATAATATCACCAATTGGGGATTTGGCAGGTTCAATCTTAACTTTCATAGGGAGATATTTTGAATATATATCCCAAATTAAAATGGATTCAGCTTGACTTACTCCATTTCTTTCTTTACTCCCAACATAGATGATAAACTCATCTATTTCAGGATTATTTTCTATAGCTTTTTTTACTACTTCAAAGTGACCCTTAGTAGGTGGTTTAAAACCTCCACCATATGCTGCTATTATTTTACCCATTAGGACAAGAATTGTTTTAATCTCATTTGTGCCTCTTCCTTAGACATAGTATATTCAATTACATCATATATAAAATCGTCACTTAACATAGCTTGTATTTCTGCTTTGTCTTGAGCTTTTCGCTCATCTGATTTCTTTTGTTGAGCTGGGGTCTTAGGTTTAGTACCTTGTGGAGTAAATGGTTTAAGATATTTTTGTATAATTTTATCTATATCTTGCATTCTATCATCTAATGTGTTAGCTACTGCAACAAAATTATCACCAAACAATTCAGCATATTTAGGTAAATTATCTGTTACCCCTTTCCAAGTACGCATTACAATGGCAGGTGCTAAACTTCTATCTTCACCTCCTGATTTTGTGTATCTGTCTTGGTTTTGACTTAATGAACGTTCTAAATCAGTATACACGTATAGCATAAACACATCATATCCTGCTTCCTCTAATTCATTTTTTAATTTAACAGTTTGATTATATGAAGCTCCTGTCCCATCTAGAATAAAAGATTCTTTACCTTCAATAGTAGCTTCTACATCTCCTTTAAATTGTTTATTAGCTGCTGCCATTTGTTTGGCTTGCTCACTTCTTTCTTCAGGTGTAGCGTTTTTTAAATCTAATGTAACATTAGCTTTTTTTAATAAAGGGACAAAAATGTCGTCTACATTCATTACTTTTAGACCTCCTAAGTCTAAACCACGTAAAATATATCCTTTACCTGCTCCAGGTGCTCCTGCTAAGATAACCGCTTTTGGATTACCTTGTGCTTCTCTTAATAATTGTACTAAACTTATCATACTTTTGGTTTTCCCATTAATGTTTTTGTATATAATTTTCCTGCTATGTTTCTTTTGTATTGACCATTACCTAACCATTCAATATCTTTTCCTTTAAGTATTTGACGTACTAATTCTTCATCATCAACTGGTTCTACACCTTTAGAAGAAAGAATATCTATCCATGCTCCTGATACTTCAATGTAATATCCCTGTTGTTTTAATAAATCTGCTCTATAGTTTACTATTTTAGATTTAGCAGGTTTAGTACCATCGTGACCCGTTGCTATAAACTTTTTACCAAATCCTTTATTCTTATGAGCTGACATAGCATCAATTTCATCATCACCATCTAAATCTATTACTACATAATCAGCATCTGATTCCTTACCGGTTATTGAGTCTGGTGAGGTAAAATTAGGGTGACCACCAATAGGGGCATAAGCTGTAGAAATTAATTTAAATATTTCTTCATCATAATCCTGTAATTCTGAAGATGGTATAGTTGTCCATGTATTTTTTGGTATATCTATCTCATTTAAGAGATCTATTAGTTTGATCATATTATTTTTTATTAAGTTTATTAACCTCCTCCTAAATCTATCCCACTAGACCCACCAGTTCCTGAAGTTCCAGATGAGCCACCACCTCCATTAGTCCCATAAACAATATTGGCGCTTGGTTGTGGTACAAATCTACCATCAGCTGTAATACTATTACCTGTTACTACACCATCAATAACACCCGTTGTATTGAGAGCTTGATCATTAAACACATTACCTTCAGTGAAATCTACCCCATTAGAGTCAAAAACAGCCATCCAGTTATTATCAATCTCACTCCAAATTAACATTTTAGAATTTGAGCTATTTCCTGATGATCCGGAGGATGATGAAGTTCCATCTACTCCTCTATCAGCACTTGTTGAAGCCACATAGTAGTAATAGTTACTATTTGCATTAAATGAAGCACCACCTGATGATCCTGAAGTTCCATCTACTCCTCTAGCAACAGTTCCACCATCTAAAGTAAACCCTGTAGATTGTCTTATATATGTTGTATTAAAAGAGCTAGGTGATTGGTTACTTAAAGCAACTTCAGTGTAGTCAGTACCACTACTCCCACTTGAACCACTTGTACCACTGCTTCCTGAAGAACCAGATGTTCCACTACTTCCACTTGATCCTTTACTACCACCTGATCCGCTTGATCCTGAAGTTCCAGATGAGCCACTTGAACCTGAAGTTCCGGATGAACCACTAGTTGACGAAGTACCATTTACAGTATCATCAACAACATTAATAGTATATGTACCTGGGTCAATCTCAATTTGGTTTGGACTATCAGTTGCTTTAAATATTTCATCAGTAACTTTATAGAAAAAATAATCAGCCGTAACATCAAATGTCCCTATAGCTAATTCTGGGTCATCTGGGGCATCTGGAGTATCTACTCCTCTACTTTCGCTATTTGCTTCATTAGTTAAATATGTAGCTAAAAGTTGATATGCTTTATCATAGCCATATAAATTGGTAACATCTGGGTTTGCGTTATCTTCCTGCGCTGCCATATATTGGTATAAATTAGTATTTTGTTATAAATATCACAAATCTCTTTTAGCTTGCGTTCTAAATTCAGTAAATATAGGTTTATGTTTTGGGTTTTCTAAATCAAATAAGGTTTTAACTGTATTAAATATACTAATATTTTCTTCTTGTGTGCGAGGAGATTCATATATTTCCCAATTTTTACCTTTTAAGCGTTTGCCTGTTTTATCAGCACCCCGGGATTTTGATTTTAACCATAAAACACCTACTCGATCTGCTGCTTTACCATAACATTCTTCATAACATTTAGCATAAATGGCTCCTTGTAAATCGTAAGTAGTTTGTAGATGGTTAGATGTTTTAAAATCAATAACCCATAATTCTTTTTTACCATCAATTTCAATTTCACAAACCATATCACAAGTACCTGCTACTTTAATTTCATCTGAGAATAAGTGTACTTCAGTTTCAACTAATGTTGGGTTGTATTCTTCCCAAAAATCAACAAAACGTAAAAACATCTGCCATACATCAGGATTGTACATTGGGGTCCCATTAATTAGAAAATTTAATTCTTTACCATTTAAATAATCTTCAATCATCTCATGGACTTGTGTACCTTCTCCAGCTGCTTTTTTCACAATGTAATTAGCAGAATATCCTACTTTTTTTAACCAGTCTTCAAAGTATTTACCTTTAGGATAAGAACCTAAAACATAAGTTATAGATGGGTAATATTCACCGTTGCGCTTATAATATCTAGAATCAGGAAGTGTAATCTGTTTAGCATCTTTGCTAATTTCTAAAATCCTATTATAAGATTTTTTAATTGTTTTTTTACTCATATCAATGATAATTTTTTCTCCATTAAGGTGTATTGGTTGAGTGGAGTTGAATTTTGGATTAAATTTGTGAATTGGGTAAAACCCATTTCACTAGGATCTTTTCCTTCAAGTTCAACTAAGTGAACTTCTTTACCTTCATTTATAAACTTTTCTGCGAATTTAATTGATTTTTTTAACGCATCATTATCTAATGCTATGTAAATTTTCTCTACAGTTGATGTTACTATTTTTTTCATCAAATTAGATTGTATATTATTGCCTAATAATGGTATAGCATTTCGTTTAATAGCTATAGCATCAAATGGCCCTTCACATAGTACTAATGGTAATTTCCAGTTTATAAATAACTCAAATGGTATTATATCGCGTGATGTTTCTGGATTGCGATATTTTATATATGGTTCTTTTTCAAATGATCTGCCTGTAAAATAATTTAAACTTCCCTGCTCATCATAAGAAGGAATGATTACCATTTTAGCATATCTACCTGAGGTGCAATAACCTATATTATATTTTTCAATATCATCTTTTGTAATTCCTCTATTTTTTAAGTAATAAGCAGCTTGTCTGCCTTCAATATCCGATGATGTTATTTCTTTAAATGATTTGTATTCTGGGGGGAGTTTTAAAGATTTAGTATTTACTACAGTTTTATATTCCTTTTCATTCCCTATTAATTTATATAATTCTGTAAATTTTTCAGGTTGAGCCTTAAGTTGTTTGAATAAAGATGATATTCTAGTACCTTTTTTATTACAAACCCAACAATGCCAAGGATTGTATCCTTTTTTATTTTCTGAGAAGTTTATTTCTAATTTAGGTTTATGGTGATTACAATAGGGACAACTATGGGCTTGATTTCCCCTAGCTGTGCGCTTACCAACACCTAAAACAGAATTTACTAAACTTACTAATAGTTCATTTCTCATAGGCAATAGTATACAAAACTAAAGTACGAGAAACAAGTTTAAATAAAATCTTTCGTAAAGAATTTTCCTAGGATATTATCATTCCAAAACTCATCTGGCTTTTCTAATGTTTGGTAAACAAATAGGTATTTAGTTTCATAATAAGTTAATAACTTTTTTGTAGAAGCTGTTTCAATAATCCAACGTTCCCAATTTTCTTCAGGTTCATTTTTAACTAACTCCATTAATTCTTTATTTGAACCCCAATAAGTTTTCCAATCAGATTCTTTGATGGCTAATTTATATGATGGTCTTCTACCAACAACACCTTCGTATTTGAGTAAGTCTTTTTTTCCTAGTTTTACCTTGCGAGTGAAATATAGAATTTTTTTACCTATATAAGATTTTCCTGTAGGTAGATGAGTTATCTTATAAACAAATCCATAAGTGTCATCTGGGAAGTCACTAATATCAGTAACTTCTTCATTTTGATGTGTCCAGTTTATCATACGTCGTAATTTACTACAATAGTAGTATCTGTGAATTGTGAAATAGGTAGGGGAAAAGATAATTTCCCTACAGCTACTAAATCTTGATTTCCATTATACAGCCCAACACAAGTTACATAGGGTTCAAAAAATGAACCTGTTGTAAAATCATAATAAGAAGTATTTAAGGCTCCTGCAATTGATTGGGTTAATAAAGTTGGGTTAGTAGATACATTAAATTCGTTTTCTAAAATAGTACACCTATACTGCTGCTCATGTATAGTAAGTGAAGAACTAAATCTTACCTGCATGTTATCTATTCTTTGAGGAAATGCATTAACTGTTGCTCCTATAAGTTGACAACTATGAGTTGTTAATACAGCAATACCATGAGAATAAAATATTTGACCTACTGTTATACCTTCAGATCCACTAATAATATTCCCATCACCATCATCTTTTAAAAGAAGTCCTCCGGGGAAACGGACATTGAAGGTGTCTGATAGCTCAAGTTCAAAAGTATAAGGAACTATTTTTTCACCATATAAATAAGTAGGGATTGAGATTGTTGAAATTCTTTCATTACTACCTGTGGGGAAATATCTTTTTTGTAATAGGGTTGATTGTAAATAATTATCATACAATGTACCATTTACTGGACCTTGTAAAACATCATCTTCTCTTGTTACCCCAGGAACTATACTACCTGTATTAGCATAATCTCCTATACTTGAAGATAAATAATTTTTATAATAAAGTTGTTTAGCACTATTATATATAGAATTTACTGAGGATGAGTATTCAAACCCTGATTGGGCATTGGTAGAAGATGAATAATTTACATTTAACCCTTCATAAAAGTTAATACCATTTTCAGATCCCGTTATAGAACCACTAGCAAATGAAAAACCTTTATCTGCTATAAATGATGTTATTGTAACATCCCTGTTTGTGAATTGTTTCCATGCACCCATTCATTAGAAGTCTAACTTAATTCTTACTAATAATTCTTTTGTAAAATCTTTAAGTAAAGGTCTTGATAACTTTGCTACTGCTACTAATTCTTGATCATTATTATATAAACCTACTGTAGTAATATACACTTGAGGGTCATTAATAAAATTATCATACAACACAGCTCCATCTGAACCTGATATGAATGAGGGATTAGTTGAGTAGTTAAAGTTTTGACTTCTTGCTCTACAAAATATATAATCTGATGAAAGTTGTTCTTGGTTATTTAATGTCCAACCTGGATTAGTTGAAACTACTCCTCCTTGTGATGGTACATTACCTCCTGTATTTAAAACTGTGTATAATACTTCAGGGTTATTTGCTTCTAAATTCGATCCCCTATCAATTTGAAAACCACCATTATGGCAAATACCACCATCAGCAACAGATTGACTTAATGCTTCTCCATTCAATATAACAGTACCAATGTCTGGAAGGAACCAACCATAAGACCCTGATTGTTTTGACCAACCATTCTCATTTACCCCAGTAAAAACAGTACCTGCTGAACCTGAAACTAAATTATAAACTCTACCTGCTTCTGAGTATTGGGCAGCTCCTCCTAACCTACTATCATCTGTAAGGTATAATGTTTTACCTGTGGAAGTTGATGAACCTGAAATAGCTAATGTCATAACCCCAGGTAATAATGATTCTTTATATCCTGATCTTTCAACAGGTAAGGCATAGAAAAATGATGATGATTTATTCCCAAAAACAAAAGCTGAGGTTTCATCTCCTAAAATTAATGTTCTATATTGACCATAATTTGTTCTAGTTGGAGATAAACCATCTACATTTGGGTTATATAATAAACTACCACTACCATCAGCATCACAATAAGCAATAGCAAATTGTGTAGACCCTGTAGCTTCTTCATTATGGTATATGTTATAATAAAATTGCCCAGTTGCACTATTAACTTGTACAGAGGATGTATAATATGCAAATAGAGTTGGATTGTCATTCAACCAAACTGTACTAGTTACATTTTCAGTACTAATTAGTAAGTCTCCTTGATCTAAAGGTGCAAAAGTTGAAATATTATTTGTATTAGCTACTGCCATATCTTTTTATTTTATGTTTTTTTAATTTGGATAGGGACTTGTATTCTTGCTCCTGAATCTCTACCTATTATTGTTAGAGTACTATATAATATACTTGATGAATTTCCGCTTTGGCCATATAAAGTATTAACACCAGTTGCTGTTAATTTAACACTTCTTCCAGTTACGGTAGTTGATACATTAGTACCATTAGTTTGTAAATTTTCATCTACAGTAGTTTGGAGTGAACTTGGAACTCCAACACCTACTACTCCAGATCTTGCTGCGAATTGTCTTACATCACTTACTGTGAATAAATATCCTGAAGATTCTGCTACTTGGTTACTACCTAAATAATTTAGAGTTGATGGAGTTATTGTTGTAGTTGCTGTTTGGGCTAATGAAATAACTGAAGTATCTATACTTACTACAGGCATTTTAGCTGTATCTCTAGGTAGGGTTACTAATTTATACTTCATCATTTGATTCTCATCAGGAAATGCTTCTAATAAAGGCATGTTTTGGATAGCTTCTCCATAATAAGCTGAGCCTGATGGGTTTGTAGGGTTGTAGAGGGTATAATCAATCTCATCATCTGATAAAGCGAATGATTGTATATTAAAAGAACCATCACCCCTTGCTAAGAGCTCCCTTCCTTTTGTGGTTAAGATAGCATCTACTGTTACTACCTGATTATTTAAGTATCCCATGTTATAGTATTTTAATTATAAATATATGATTTTTTTATTTTTATTCCAAATTATATTTGGTTTTTACGTATCTTTTTTATTTATGTTATCTTCTTCGAAAGTATTTTTAGCTTTTAATTGAGAAATTAATGATTGAACATTTCTCTTTTGTGTGGGAGTAAAATCTCCAGGTATCAAATAACCTTCACCTGAACCTGTAAGAGATGTTACTTGGCTATTAGGTGGGGTTTGAAAAACTATAACCCTATCACCTGCATTATTTCTTCTACGGACTATAAAATTATTAATTCTTCCCGCGATAACCGAATCTTTTGTTGGGTCAGGATATACCTTTAAAATATTTTTTAAATTTACTTCCCCATTTCCTGGACCATTTAGTAAATCACCTTGATATATAACAGCATTATCTATGGAATTAAAAATATTAACTTCATAGTTTGTAGCAACCCATAACTCTTCATCAACACTTCCTAAATTTTGGGAACCTGAAACTTCAACTACAGTATATACTTTAGTAGTTGCCATATATTCTGAGTAGTTTTCGGCACTAGCATTGGTATTAAAAGTACAAACTAATTCATCTCCTTTCTGTATTAAAAAAGGAATTGAACCACTATCAACTGATTCTATGTAACCATATAATCCTAATTCTTCATCAGGGAAGGATGATTGTGAAAAATTTTGGGTAATATAACTATTACGATTTCTAGGATTTGGATCTTTTCGGGGTGGTATTGTATTTGGAATTCCTAAGGTATTTACTAGAGGGATTGTGGTTGACTCTAATTGTGTAGATGTACTAACAGCATGGTTTATACTATTTATTAACCCTAAACCAGGACCTTCAAAAAAACCATATTTAGCTTGAAAACCACTTGGTCCTCTATCTTGTATTTGTTGGTTAAAACTTATATTTGTCCCATTTAAAATTAAAAAACCATCAGTACCATCACTACCTGTTAATAGGAAATTACCAAAATTACCAGGGAATGATGATCTAGAACCTCCTGTGGCTTCCGCAGCATTAAAAAAATTAGTATAAGTCTTACCATTACTGGCATTATCAAATCTTCCCCAATTATTAATATAAAACGACATTGTAGGAGTTGATCTTGGTGTTATATATGAAGATGTTACTCCATTATCTCCTGTAGTAGTAGCACCTATGGTAAGATATTCAGCTGCTCCTTGAAAGATTTTATTAGTTCCAACTTTTAAATCTCCATAATTTACACCTGCAAATTGAGCATTAGTATAAGCAACACTTACTTTTCTATCTACTTCAAATGTACTTCTTACATCTGTAACCCAAGTATCATTCCCATCAATTTTTATAATCTCTGGTAGATTTGGGGCTTTGGCTCCTTTAATATTTTCTAAAGGAGATTCAATTAAAGCATCAATTTCGAATGTATAAGTACCATCATTATTTTGGTTATAATATGATGTTTTAAAGTGAGCAAAATATATTGGTGCTTTAAATATTGTACTTACAGCAGTATTAGTAGACTTCATAGTTCCATATGAAGAATCTCCTTCCCAATTATCACTACCAGTGATTGGGAAATACCCATCATTCTCACTACCTGATAAGAAGGCATTTAAAAATGTAATAGGTTGGTCTGTAGCACCTCCAGGTGAATATTTTAAATTTGCTGGGGATTTTACAGCTGGAAAATTATAATCAGCTGATTGTAAGGTACTTCCTACATATCTTGGAAGTATTGAAGCTTTTTGTGTGTAAAAACTATCGGGTACTCTTGCTTTTAAAGCAGTATTTTCTATTATAGGTACAATATTTGAAGGTATAGGACCATCATCATACTCTACCACTTGTAAATAAGTATTTTTTACACTTTCAGTTGCATTATTTATTAAGGGGTTAAAAGGTGTATTATAATATTCAAAAAATGGAATTAAATTAGGGAAAAAATTAAGAAGTTGCGTAGGGTTTGGGCCTCCGGGAACATATAAAGTACCAAAACCTGATGATGGGTTATAAAATCCAATACTACCACTTATATATCTACCAGCACCTTCCCAATAATCTCCAACTTGTTGTCCTTGATAACCATATGTAAATCCTGTTGATACTCTATTAGGATTAGTACTCCCTAATGATATTTTACCTAATATTTCATTTCTTTGGTGAACAAATCTATTACCTGGAAGGCCGTCTAAATCTATAGTAGCTGGTGTTCCTGCGGTAGATAAATCATTTATAATATCAAAATCAAAACTTAAATTAAATGGGTTATTAAAAGTTGCTGTGTTGTTAATTATGGTTGTATTATCATCTTTATAATTTAAATTATTTAACATTAAACCATAAGGAACATAATTACCACTATCTCCATAAGAGCCAGTCCATGTTGTGCCTGCTAAATATAAACTACCACTACCTACATCAAGACCATTACCATTATTTAATTGATCAAGCCAACCCCCAAAACCTAATGATGATCCTTTTCCTGCAAACTCTTCATCAAAGTTTGAAACATATACTGAATATGTAGGTCGTTGAGCATCCGATTGATTGAAAGCTAATAACCATGTTGAAGCTGATGAATCTTGAGGAAGTGCGCTGGTTCCATTTTGGATTCTTAGAGTTGGTGAGGTGCTATTTCCTATATCATTATTTTTATATTGAACAAAGGTATTAGTTGTTACTCCTATACTACTTTTATCTAAAAATGATGTCTCTATAGCATCTTTTCTTCCTAAAAAAGTAGAGAGTACTACACTACTCGGTTTACCACCTAATGCAGGTGATGTAATAAAATTACAATTATTACCTGTGGGGTTATCTCCAAAAAAACTATACGAGCCTATACCAGCATCAAGGTCAAATTTAAAATAGGGGCCAGTATTATTTGGTTCATATATAGGAATACCTTGATTAACTACTGCATTACCAGTAAGACCCCACATATTTCCGGATGCAATTGGAGGTAATGGGATATCATTCATACCATACTGTTGGACTGCATTATTGGCAGCATCGAGTTTAATCCCAAATAATTTTTGCCAAGAACCTGTATCTAAAATACCTGTATTAGCATTAAGAGCTCCCTTTGCTGGGAGTATCAAGGCATGTGGGAAGAAATTTTTAGGACCATATGTAGAATTACCTTGAACTATAACAATTAAAGCTTTATTTTCACCATCACCGGCTTGTGCAATCGCCCAATCTTCTATATCTGCATCAATATCAACACCCGGAGTATTTCCTAAATAATCTTCCCAAGTATATGCAAAAGTTTGCATAGCAATATTATATTTAGGATATGTGCTTATAAATCGTAAATCAGAACCATCAAACTGTCCTGTACTTGTTGTTACAGCTACAGCATATCTTGTATCGGGGAATGTTGAGGATGCAAATGGGTTATTTAATAATGATTGTGTAGTTGCTGTAAATTCACTACCACTATATTCACCATTAAAAAATTCATCTTGGGTATAATCTGTAAATTGAACTGATCCACTTATAGAAGGATTACTACCAGTCCAACTTTGAGTTAAAGCAACAATATTAAAACCTGCTCCACTACCTGATACTTCTCCTTTTAAATCTGGAGGAACACCACCATTACCACCTGTTATCGATGCTACTTTTATACTTCCTGTAATTTCTAAATTTCTATATGAAATAGGACTATTCATTCCTGAAAGTGTAGGTTGACCTCCAACTACAATTTCTTCTTCTGGAGTATATGCTATTATGGTATTAGGATCAACTGTTACTGGAATTCGTCTATTACGTTCAAGCATGTGTTGTTTAATAATAACACCTGTATTAACATTTGTACGAGCTGGTACATATGATTTAATTGCTTTAAATATTGAATTATCAAAGTATTTTATTAATCTTATATAATCCCAAACACTTCCTTCTGTATATTTTCTAAAATAATCTTCAGCTATACTTCTTAATTTAGGATAGTAATCTTGATCTCCCCTCCAAGCAAATCTAGGATCTGCAAGTGTGTCTGATATTACACCATAACCAAAAGATGCAATTATATCATCATTTACTTCATCTTGTGGTGAAAAACCAACTTCTAAACTTGTTATATCTTCAGTATAACTTTCACTAATTAAATAATTTTGTTGAATACTTCTATATTGAGATAATACATTACCATATACCTCCCCATCTTCAACTTGTATTTTATTTGATACCCTATTTCTAATTCCAATAGAAGGTTGATCCAAGAAATATGTTTCAACATTTGGTCTACTATATGTTCTTTTAACTGAAGATGTATAGTGGATAAATTCATAACTTGATGTTGTAGATAAATCAGATGGATTTATAAAAGATCCAGTAATTACTGAAGGTGCTGAACCTGTAATTGCAGGGTGTGATGATGATATATTTTCTACATAACTATCATATTGTGAGGCTGTATATGTAAATTCTAATTCATTACCTAAAGGTGCTCTAAAGTTTACAATATCAAAGGATGATTGTGATCCTGAAATACTATTACCTTCAATACTTTCAGGGTTCATAACTAAATCATTAAATACCGATTCACCTATATCAAATGAATAATATCTAAATTCTTGGAGTGAGCCTGAAAATATTCTACCAAAATCATTCAATATTTCAGTTTCTATTATTGATCCCGAAACATACCCTCCTAAATAAACCCCATCATTTGGTGTAACCCCAAATTTATTCCAAGCATCATTTACTGATGGTTGGCTAACACTTGCAATAGTAGTATCACCACTCCAGCCTATTGAATTTCCATCCCAACCATTAACTTGCTTATTAGCAACTCGTAAGGTATAAGTAGTATCACTAGTATTATTAAAATAAGATACGTGTTTATCTCTTTGAAGTAAAATAGTCCACCAACCCCCATCAAAGAAAGGTAAATAAATATCACTTGATTCTTGAACCCCCCCATCAGCTACTGAAGCTGACATATAGAAGTTTATTTTACCATAATTAATATAATCACTAACACCCGCTCCGTTGTAAGTTCCTACTGGTGGTACTTCATAGGATAATTTAATACCCCAATCCATAGACTTATCATTAACCCCATTTGATTTTTTAACTGCTAATGATTGGGTAAAATTATTTCCTGCATAACTTGATGTGGGATAACCGGTTGTTTTAAATCTAAAAGCTAAACCATCAGGTACTACAAAAGCAGAAGCTCCTTCTGCTATATAATTACGTTCTAAAGGCATCCAAGGAATCTTTACAGATGAACTAGCGATATATGAATTACCTACGGGAGTATACGCATAACTATAACGTTTATACCATAAATCATAGTCATCAGTATTATCTCTATTCTTACCCCCAAATTCATTAATTCGAAGTATAGTATTAGGGATACCCCAAATATTAATTAATTGTCTTAAACCACTAATTGTACCTTTTTTCTTAGTAAGGTAAGCCATGTTATGGTAAAGACGTTTATAAATTTCTTTACTTACTTTATCTATAGCATATGGAAATCCTTTAGTAACGATTTCTTCAACATAATCAGCCCAAGAATATCCAAAATCCCAATAATTAAGGATTTTACCATCATTTATAGCAACATATTTAGTAATTAATTCACTCCCAGTTGGAGGAACATAAGACTCATTATCTTCACCTGTTAAACCTATAAAGTTGTTTTGGTTATCATAATTATTTCCAAAGGTTTCAAATCCTAAACCTTTAATAGCCTCTGCAGCTAAATCTAAAGGTAATCCAGTTTCAGGATTATTTGTAGTATTAAATCTTTCACTTAATGCTCTTGTGTATAGCCATACTTCATCAAATGATTGACCAACCATATTTGCAAAAGTAATATAATTATCATTATCTGAATTTTCTTTTATAAATTCTGGGATTGTATACCATAACCAATTTTGATTATCTTCATCATATAATGAAGCTGATAAAACATAACCCCCATAGTACTGAGAATTTTCAACATCACTACCCATCCATTCTAATACTTCTGTACTTCCTGTAGGTAATAAATCAAAAGGATATGAATCTCCAGTTTTAGGGTAAGCATATATTGATGAGGTATAATATAAATAATTTTCATACCCATCAAAATTTGAAACTATATCAGTAATATTATTCTGTAAACTAGCTAAACTAGTAGAAACTGGGATTACATTAGGGTTTGTAGGAGTTACTGTGGTAATAGTATCTATATCAGCCTGATATGATTGAATTTGAGATACTTTTTCATAAAAGTTATTTATTCTTGATTTTGCAGAGGAAAAGTTAATAAACTCATTAAAAGTATTATATGAGTAATTTGGGGTAATAGCAACACCAGTTTTATTTAGATAATTTAAAACACTATCTAAGGATGATGATGATTTAGTTTTTAATAAATCTTGTTTAGATTGAAGAGGTGTTGAATTGTTTACCAATTCTTGTAAAGAAATATTAATGTTAGGCCCTTTAATATAAGTAGCTGTATCTATTAGATTGGAAAAATCTTCAATAAAATTAACACTATAAGCTACAGTTTCACTTTGTTTAGTACAAACAAAACATTGATCTCCTACTTGGAGGAAAGCTTGAAGGGGTTCTGCTAATTTTATTAAAACAGAATATCCTTTTTCTTCATCCTTATCAAGTAAAATATTAACACCTGTAGCATAATCGTTAGCAAAAAGATTAATATAAAATTCATCAAAATAACGTTGAGAATCTAATTGACTTTTTAACTTATTATACCCAAATTCAATATTTGCATCATCTATTTCATTAGATTTTAACCTTACTTCAGTTCTATTTGAAGAGATTTCATCAATAAAGAAAGTAATTTCAGCATTAGATCCAAGATGAGTAGTAATGAAATTATATAATGTGTAAACATCACCCGTGTTAATACCATATTTTGTAACATCATCTATAGGATTTACTTCTATAAAATCTGTGTTAATAGAACCTGTAAATGTTTCTAATTGTTGTATTCCTTGATCATCTGTAAAGGTAGT
>Ga0222717_10002142_pt1 | contig 15497 bp, 15 predicted proteins | sample C33_18DmetaG_FD_165053 | JGI IMG/M metagenome (GOLD analysis project Ga0222717, IMG submission 165053) | Estuarine water microbial communities from San Francisco Bay, California, United States - C33_18D | ecosystem: Environmental > Aquatic > Marine > Unclassified | place: USA: California...
AATTATGTGAAAGAATGGGCTGAATGGTCAAAAAACAATGGAGGGGCAGTTTCTCCATCAAACTATGCAATTAGAGTTCTTGCTTCATATCCAAATGAATAATTAAATACTCTATTAAACTATTTGAAAGCCCCCTTTAAATTGGGGGTTTTTCTTTTACACCAATGGACACAATTCAAATCCCTTATGATCCAATGAGCACCAATGTTATTATATCTATACTCAGCATATTCCTTAACCTTCTTTATGTCATAATATCATAATGACATTTTCTCTTGTGGAATACCTTTATGATACTTACCTTGTAAATCTATAATAATAGAAATCCCACAATTTAAAAAAGAATGTCAGTTATAAAGAAATTTTTTTCAAACAGTTTAATTCTAATGTTAATTCTTTCCTGCAGTAAGGACAAAGAATTGCCTTTCATTCCACAACAATTATTTACTCTTACAGTTTCTGCAGGAGATGGAGGAACCGTGAGTACTGGAGGGGCGCAATATGCTCAAGGAACTATAGTCACAGTTACAGCAAATCCTCAAACAGGATACTCTTTTACGGGATGGTCGGACGGAAATACAGATGCAATAAGAAAAATTAATGTCCAATCTTCACTTACCATAACCGCAAATTTTGAACAAATTAAATATGTTCTTACAATAAAAAAACAAGGAGAAGGAGAGGTAACTGAGGAGATTGTAAACACAGGTAAGACAACAGAATACGCCAGTGGAACAACAGTAAAACTAACAGCAGTTGCAGATGAGGGCTGGGCTTTTACGGGATGGACAGGAGATATTGGAGCAATAGAGCCAACACTAAACCCTATTGAATTAATCATAACAGAATCAAAAACAGTAACGGCTACCTTTGAGATAAAAAGATATGCTCTTACAGTAAACATAGAAGGAGAAGGGGATGTAACTGAAGAGATTGTAAATACAGCTAAAGCAACAGACTACGATAGCGGTACTACAGTAAAGTTAACAGCAATTGCTGATGAGGGCTGGGCTTTTACGGGATGGACAGGAGATATTGGAGCAATAGAGCCCACATTAAACCCTATTGAATTAATCATAACAAATTCTAAAACGGTAACAGCTACCTTTGAAAATAATGTTAATGGTGGTACAGATACGACTACAGATACGACTACAGATGCGACTTCAGATGCAACTACTGACTTTATTTATTTGGACGATAATGGTGTTACAATAAAAGCAAGAACCAATGCACCAGTTGGAGCTACAGGATTAATAAATGGGATAGAATATACTGTGGTTGATGATACAACTATTGGAGACCAAATTGCTGCAGGAAATTACAATTTGGCTACAACAAAGGTTACTAATATGGCTGGAGATGTAGATCCAGTTGAAAATACTGGTTCGAATTTTTTCAATGATAGTAATTTCAATTCAGATATTAGTTTTTGGGATACTTCTAATGTGACTGATATGACAGCTATGTTATGGGAATCTGACTTCAATCAAAATATTAGCAGTTGGGATACAAGTAGTGTAACTGGTATGAGACAATTATTTGATGGTGCGGAGAGTTTTAATCAAGACATATCAGCATGGGATACTTCTAGCGTAATTTCAATGCGAGGAATGTTTGGTGATGCAAGAGCATTCAATCAAGATATTGGAAACTGGAACACTACAAATGTTACTAATATGGGTGGCTTATTTTATGGAGCAATTCAATTTAATCAAAATATAGGAGGATGGGAAACTTCTAAAGTAGAAACCATGTTTCTTATGTTTTCTCTAGCAGCCGCATTTAATCAAGATATAGGAGATTGGGATGTTTCAAATGTAACTATAGACGTACTTGGGGGAGCAATGGAATCAATGTTTGATGGTGCAGCTGCATTTAATCAAGATTTATCAGACTGGTGTGTAACTAATATTACAACAAAGCCGAATAACTTCGATAATGCTTCTGCTCTTACAGCTGCTAATCAGCCTAGTTGGGGTAATTGTGGAAATCCTATTTCTTTAGATATTAATGGAGTTACAATAAAAGCAAAAACTGATGCACTAGTTGGAACTACAGGAACGATAAATGGGATAGAATATACTGTGGTTGATGATACAACTATTGGAGACCAAATTGCTGCAGGAAATTACAATTTGGCTACAACAAAGGTTACTAATATGTTTGAACTTTTTACACAAGCAACATCTTCTGCAGAACTTGCAAGTTTCAATGAAGACATAGGACACTGGGATACATCAAATGTGACCAATATGAGTAGAATGTTTGTTAGTGCATTTAAATTTAATCAAGATATTGGAAACTGGGACACTTCAAGTGTGACTAATATGAGTGGAATGTTTCTTAGTTCACGTGCATTCAATCAAGATATTGGAAACTGGGATACTTCAAGCGTGAAGGACATGTCAGCGATGTTTTATGATGCAAGAGCATTCAATCAAGATATTGGAAACTGGACTACTTCAAATGCGAATACTATGGGGTATATGTTTAGAGCAGCAACATCTTTCAATCAAGATATTGGAAACTGGGATACATCTAATGTAGGATTTCTTGATAATATGTTTAAAGAAGCAACATCTTTCAATCAAGACATAGGAAACTGGGATACATCAAGTTCTTTTAATATGAATGATATGTTTAGTAATGCAACTATATTTAATCAAGATTTAACAGGGTGGTGTGTAACTGGCATTTTAACACTGCCGGAAAATTTCGCATTAAATTCTGTTCTTACACTAGCTAATCAGCCTAGTTGGGGTAATTGTGGAAATCCTATTTCTTTAGATATTAATGGAGTTACAATAAAAGCAAAAACTGATGCACTAGTTGGAACTACAGGAACGATAGATGGGATAATATATACAGTTGTTGATGATACAACTATTGCAGCCGAAATTGCTGCAGGAAATTACAATTTGGCTACAACAGGTGTTACTGATATGTCTGGACTTTTTACAGAAGCAACATCTTTCAATGAAGACATAGGACACTGGGATACATCAAATGTTATTGATATGAATGATATGTTTAGAGCAGCAACATCTTTCAATCAAGATATTGGAAACTGGGATACATCAAATGTTATTAATATGAAAGATATGTTTAGAAAAGCATCATCTTTCAATCAAGATATTGGAAACTGGACTACTTCAAGTGTGACTAATATGATTAAAATGTTTAAAAGAGCCACAGTATTCAATCAAGATATAGGAGATTGGGATACATTAAGTGTTACTAATATGTTTGGTATGTTTTCGAGTCAAGAAGGATTTGTAACAGCATTCAATCAAGATATAGGAAGATGGGATACTTCAAGTGTGACTAATATGAATGATATGTTTAGTAATGCAACTATATTTAATCAAGATTTAACAGGGTGGTGTGTATTTGAAATTAAAACACTGCCGGAAAATTTCGCATTAAATTCTGTTCTTACACTTGCCAATCAGCCTAATTGGGGAGTTGTTTGTGACTAATAAAAGCATTTAAGACACTAAAGGCAAACTAAATATTTAAAAAAAAAAGTAAATGGCTACAATAAAAAAAATCCTATCTATCAGTTTAACGCTGATGTTATTTTTTTCCTGTAGTAAAGAGGAAGAAGCATCAATAGCTGATCCAATTATTGGAACTTGGGATAAATATGGTGATGGGGACTCTGTTTATGTAATTGAAATAAATTCAAACGGAACATTTGAAGCTGTAAATGGGAAGAGTGGATCTTGGTTAAATATATCAGAACAACAAAACTTAAGCAGTAAGACACAAAAATATCGTTGGTCAGATGATGAAGAACCTACTTTTGAATTTGATGCTACCTTTGATGAAGATCTTGACTCTTTTGATTATTTTATAGATGGAACATTCCTATTTATTAGATATTAATTTTTGTTAATTTCTAATGCTTAAAATGATTTGTTTCATATACCTACTAAATACCATTTAATAACTAAATAAATTAAAAAATTATGAAAAACTTCGTATTCTTATTCTTACTAATATCATCAAATATATTTTCTCAAGATTTATCAAAGTTTTACAATAACGGTGATACTAGTATGTCAAAAAAATGGGTAACTTCAAGCTGGGAGCCAGGCACTATTGTTTTGTTAGATGGTTCTGAAATTAGTGGAGAAGTTAAAGGAAACTATGGTGCGAATCAATCTGAAATTGTAAGTTTTAAATTTCGAAAGAAAAAAGGAGCCGACACTGAAAAGTATAAAGCAGAAGATTGTTTATTAGTTTCTGTTAAGAATACTATAACGCTGTCTTTACCAAAAAATTTAAAAAAGAAGTCTGGCAAGAAAAACTTTTACGTTGCAATGTATTATGGTAAACACTTAACTATTTTTGAAAATCCTAAAGCAAGTACAGCAAATGGTCAAGGCACATCACTTTTGGGTAAAGGTCTGGGTAAATCAACTAATTTCAGCCAAGGAGGTGGGCAAATGTTAAGTTATCTGGCTTTAAAAGGGGATGAGTTTTCAAAATTAACAGCTCTTAATTTTAGAAAACAAATGAAAAAGCTTTGCAACGATAATAAAGATTGGAGCTCTAGAGCATCTGATAAAAAATGGTTTAATTATGATAATCTTTTCCGTGTAGCACATTATTATAATCAAACAAAAGAAAAATAACAGATGTTAAAAATAATTTCTTTGCGCAACTTATCTACATGTTTATTTTTATTTTTAGCTATAAACGTAATTGCTCAAGAAACAGTAAAATTAAAAGAATTTAAATTCACGAAAATAAACGTAAAAAAACCTCTTTGTGGTTATTTATCAACACTAAATAATGTTGTATTTATAGAAAATAATAGTAGTAAGGAAGAAAATCATAAAAAAATATTAAGCCATTTAGAGTCACTTTATGAATACCCTGAAGATGTCATATTATCTAATATTCCAAATGAAATAGTTATTCAAGAACAGGTTGGCAGCTTGCTCTCAACTATTTCCTTAGGATATATGAGTAGTTTTGACATGAAATATAATTTAACTTTTAGAATAACTAATGGTGAAATAAAATGTACACTTAGTAACATTCAATCAGGCAATAGTTTGATTTCCAGCAGTTGGAATGACTTTTCTGGACTGTGTCTACACCGTAAAAATGGAAAACCAAGAAAAACAATGTTTGGCATCACAGATGTTAAAATCGAAAATCATTTTAATAACTTAATTAAAAATATTGATTCTTTTTAAGGATCACCTTCTATAAGTTAATGATTGGCATGAAAACATTGGAATTAAGACCCCTGATTTAAGTATTCTCTCCGATTAGTTTTTACTTGAAGTCCAGAAGGCTGGGATTTTTTTTACTTGGTCTAATGCCGTGAAACCTGGCATTGGAAAATTAAGTGATATTGAATACCTAAAAGCATTACAATCTATGAATCGTGTCATATTGAATAATGCATTTAAAATTATATTTCTTGGGGCAATAATAGCTGTAGCATTGGTTCCTGTATTCTATTTTAATTTGTATCCCAGGAATATTTTCTGGTTGTTAGTATTTACTCTTATCATTTATTGGATTGGTGTTTTTGGTGTAACCTTATCAGGAAACATACCTTTGAATGAAATATTAGACAAAACAAATTTAGAATCCATTACGTCAGAAGAAATAAAAACTCTTAGAAAGAGGATAAACTTTATCTACTTGGGTTTCGTCATTTTGGCTATAACGAACAGAATCAGTTAAAAACTGAGTTTTATGATCTTGAATTAGATCTTTGATCCTTTCACACCAATGGACACAATCCAAATCCTTCCTAATCTATTGATATCATTACCTTAACATAAGATTCCTATGTAGTGGTTTTAGAGGTGAGTTGTTTGGGGAAAGTTTGTAGTGAGATGGATATTAAAAGCTCTTATGGGTGTGCCGCTGTCCCATGCCCCTAAGGCTAAGGGACAAGCGGCACATGTAACTTCCCTATTTTCATTTCTCCACCAAAACGCATACATTGCAGTAACTATTGAGATTTTGTAAATGATCCTAATGGTTATTATTCTTTAATAAGACTTGTGTGCAAATAGTGTGCAAGTAAGGAAACAAAAAAAGGACTACATTGCTGCAATCCTCCTGTTTACAAGTGGAGAAGATGGCTCTCGAACCCTATGTATCTGTAATATCTCACATCACTTGTAAATAAACGAAAATATCAATTAAATCAATACTTAACAATACATTTGTTTAAACCAAATATATGCATAAATATGCATGATATTGCAACAAAGGTCATTTTACCGTACATTTACCGTACAAATTTATTATGGCTTCTATCAATTATTTATATCGATCAAAGAAAGATCAAGCTTCTTTAAAATTAAGATTATTGTTTAGGCATAACGGAAAGGATCACCAATTAGAAACTGATTCTAAAGTTGTGGTTACTAATGATTATTGGATTCACTATCACCGAAAATCTAAAATTAAGGATGTAAGCATTAGGAATAAACAGAGAGAGATTGAGGAAAGCTTGAACTCTTTGGAAAAATCAATTATTGAGTCTTTTTATAAATCTGATCCAAAATATATAGATAAGGCTTGGATTGTGTCAACTGTTGAAACTCATTACAAGCATGGGGAAGACTTCAAATCAGAGTATCTCACAGATATTGCTGATGATTACATTAAGTCAATTAAGCTAAGCGCATCTAAAGCGACTATAACAAAGCATAATACAATTATTGAAAAGATTGAAGGCATGCAAACACATTATAATAGGAAGTTTAAAGCTTCAGATGTTGACTCCTCATTCAAAGTCTTATTTAATGATTATTATGAGCTTCATGGATATAATAAAAACACAATAAAAAAGAACTTCAAGTTCATAAAGACGTATTGTTACTATGCAAGAGACAATGGGATAGAGGTAAATCCAAATCTAAAAAAGCTTTCTATCTCAGGAGAGGACACAAAAGATATATACCTCACGCTTGAGGAATTAGAAACTATTAAAACTTATTCTGGACTTTCTGAAAGCCTCGATAATGTTCGAGATTGGCTTTTGATAAGCTGTTTTACGGCGCAAAGAATTTCTGATTTCTCAAGGTTTGGAAAAGACATGATCATAGAGGTAAAGGATCAAAAATTAATCTCATTCAAACAAACAAAGGGTCAAAAAGATATTGTTATCCCTTTGCTTCCTGAAGTACAGCAGGTGCTTAACAAAAGGGATGGTGAATTTCCAAGGAAAATAAGTGATCAAAGATTCAATGAATACGTGAAGGAGCTATGTAAAATTATTGGATTTACTCAAGAAATAGAGGGTAGTGTCATAAAGAACATTGGAGATGATAAGGATAAAAAATACAGAAAAGTAAAGGGCACATACCCTAAGTATATGCTTGTTTCCTCTCATATCGGAAGAAGATCGTTTGCAACAAATTTCTATGGAAAGATACCCACACCTCTTCTAATGTCAGCTACAGGTCATACCACCGAGAAACAATTTTTGGAGTATATTAAGATAGCTGAAGTTGATAGCGCTTTAGAATTGGCAAAACTTTATTTGGAATTGAAATGAAATACAACGAAATAATTGATAAGATCAAAAAGTTCAAAATAGATGTTGAATATGGGAAGATTAAGTTCGATACTGATAATCCATTTGATCATAATGAAAAATTTGAGATAGCTATGGAGCCGTTCATAGAGGATTTAATGTCAGCTGACGATTTATCCATTATGAATGATGAGTATTCCTCCACAGAAAATCTAAGAAAACTATGTGAGAATTTGAAAAGAATAGAGCTTGAGGAGTTAATCATAAAGAAAAAAGTGTTTCTGGATACTTTAAAAAACGAAAGCTATAATCTAATTTATCATCCTGTTTCGAAGAAAAGCTTACAACTTTTGGCACATCAGGTTTCACTATTTGTAGTAGAGCTTGAAAAGATTTTTGATGAAAGAGAAGAGAAAAAACAAAACCCCGAACTTACACTAACTAAAAAAATTGCACTCCTCAAAAGCATTGGATTTTACGATAAAATTGAAGAATTAGAAGGCTCTAATGCTTACAAAGCAAAGATCACTCAGCTTCTTACAGGTGGAAGCCTGGACACTATCACGAAAAACATAAAAAATTTGTACTTAGACATCCAAGATATTGATGCAAAATATACTTCATACCAGCATGTAGAGGACATGAAAAGCCTCATTTCACAGATTAAATCCACCACTCGGGGAAAATAGGTCTCATCTCGGGGGATAGCATACCTATCTCAAGATAACCAATCAATACCCACTTTAGATCTTGCAGAAGTTAAAATTCTGTAAAAGTGGACAAGCATATTTTATCGCAAATGCTAGACGACAAGCTCGAGAAGTTTGTTGCCCCATTACATGCTAAAATAGCTCATTTAGAGGCAGAATTAGAGAAAAGAAGTATAGATCATCTACATACTATTGATGAGACTAAAGAGAGGCTTAAATGTGATGAATCTACTCTTTATAGATGGAGAAAAAAGGGGGTGCTAAAAGCACACGCGATTGAATCAAGAGTATACTTCAAAGAGTCTTCCATACAGTCAGCTCTTATTGAGATTTTACCAAAAAAGAAGAGGCTATGATAGACTTTATTAAGCTCTCTTCAAGATTAAATACTACTCAGATGGCTGATTTAAAGAATAGGATTGATTTTAATGGATCGTATAATGAATCAACTGGTGAACCTGAGAAAATTCTTGCTAATGGCAAAAAAGCTTCTTACAGATCAACAGCATGGATAAAGAATATAAAGCTTGACATATTTTCTAAGGGCTACATAGAGCTCGCTGGGAGTCTACACAAGTATTTTAACGATGGAAAGCACAACTACAATCAATTCGGAAGAAAAGAGGCTGAAATAGCCTTAAAACGGCTTACTGAGGCAACAGGATTGAAGCTGCAATTCTTTAAAGTAGACTCTGTTGAAGTTGGAGTGAATTTGACACCTCCGATACCCTCTGATGACATTATAAATAATGCCTTGATGTATAAAAGAAAACCATTTGAAGCTAAGCATCGCAATGACGAAGGAAACTACATACAAGTAAAACTCTACGAATACTGGGTGAAATTGTACAACAAAAGACTTCATTATGAAAAGCAGGGGTATGACATTGGACATGAGATACTCAGGTTTGAGCTAAAGATTAATAGAATGAGGATGCTGGCTAATTACAGGGTATTCACCCTTGAAGATCTTATGAATAACATAGAGGATATAGCAAAAGACGTGCTCCCTAAAGCTTGGATGGAAGTGCTGTTGTATGACCCAACAATGAATAAACAAACAAAAGAACAAACAATAAAATACGCCAATGTCAATTTCTGGAGAGGGATTGCTAAAGAAAGAAGCTACAACTATCACCATAGGAAGTTATACAGGATGATGGAAGGAAACACCTGCGCAATACAAGCTCAGGTTAAGGATGTGATGCTGGATACGCTTGATTGCTTGGTGTAGGGTTTCACAGTATATATAAAGGGTGAAATAATACAAATGACCCTTTAATTTATTCTAACCTGTTTAATCCTTTTGTCAAATTCATTTCTACTGACTTTAAAAATATTAGATTTTATTTTCAAGCTTCGTTGAATTTTAATTTCGAGGTTATTAATTGTTTTTTGAGTCTTTTTAATATTTGACTCGTATGATAAATTGAAGTCTAATAAAATTGAGATTTCAGGATAGGTTAAATCTCCGGGGTATATGTCAATTAACTTATCCTTTAATTTCTTCTCAATCTCGTCAAGCTTTGAATCTAATCCTTTTTTATTTTTTATTAAATCATTAATACTCCTTCTTCTAGAGATAAAGGCAATATAGATTATAATTAAAATTGGAATAATTGCTCCTAAAGCATAGTAAGCATAATAATCCTTCCTGTGTAGGTTGAATGTTTTAAATTTTTCACCTAAAAGATTGAATTTATTTATTGTAGCAAAGTTCAGTTTGTTATTAAAATTATTTTCAAAAGCAACAAAAAACTCTTTGTTTACCTCATTGTATATGATTTTCCTTCTATTTTCAATAATGTTATTATGGATATCATAAACTCTAAACTCATCATTTATAAAATCTATTTCAGAAAAATAATCTCTATTGATAAGTGAGGCTTCAGGATAGTTTGGAATTATTTTACCAGTTTTTTTTTGAATAAAATCCATAATTCTTTTATCAAGTTCGCTAACTTCGATCCAATTAAGAGTTTTAAAATCAAATTTGACTGTTTTATAATTATAGAATTCAATTCCACTTTGATTTTGCGTTCCAAATGTTGTATAAAATACATCCTCTATTGAATCATATTTACTTAGACGTGAAGTATTGCTTACAGGATTAAGGTTTTTCTGTTTTAACATAGACCACTTTTTTGAACTAGTGTCAAAATAAACTATATTATTTTTTGATGAATAGAAACCATAGCCCCCATAAGAATGTATAACACCCTTTCTTATAAAAAGAGAAGAAGAATATCTTGATTTCCATTCAAATGAATTATCGATTGAAAAAACTGTGTCTTTATCTGCTTTATATACTTTGCCAAGTCCTTTAATTATCAAGTAAGTTTTTTCTTTATCCCTAAGCTCATCTAAGTTGTATGATTCTAGTTTAAAAGAATGCTTCCTAGAATACCATCCCCTTTGTTTGTTATAAGAATAAAGAGAATCAGCTGTAAGAATAAAATTTGTATCATCAATTGAGTACAAAGTAAATTTTGCTTCACGAGCTAATTCTGGTCCATCATATACACCTTGAAGATTTAGTGATATAAATAAGGTGACAAAAAATAAAAACATAAACAAAAATAGCGCTTATTTAATTTATAAATACTGTAATGATAGTGTAAGGAAGTATTATTGTGCCATTTAAAAGGTGTAAAAACGACATTTGTTTACACTAAAAATTACATTATGAAACTAAAAAATTATTCTTTTCTATTTATTTCTCTCATTTACTATTCGGGTTTTTCTCAGTTGGAGGCTGGTGTAGGACTTGCATCTATTGCAGCCTCTGATGGATTTAATGCAGTTGCTGTATATGCAGTTCAAGCTGATGTTGATTATGACTTTTTGATGGATTCAAATATTCGTGCAGCGGTTGGTACAAGTTTTTTGTACAGAGATGGTGTATTCGGAGTTGCACCTGGTATAAAGGGTGGTTTTGATTTTATAAACGCCAAAATAAATGTTGATATAGATGGAGTTGTTTGGTATGGTTTAGGAAGTAGAATTGGGTTTGGTAGAGACAAAATTCATGGATTAAGCCTTTCACTTCAGGGAGCAGCAATAGACGGTGTTGGATTGGGATGGTCAAATATATCTTATTCTTACAAATTCTAATTTTAAATCTAAATGAAAAAGATTACCATATCTATTTTACTCCTACTTCTTTTTATACCAAAATTTCAATATGCCCAAAAAGCTGATGGTATTGCTGCTGCTGCGGGAATAGTTGCTGGAATAGGAGCAGGAATTGCTGCTGTTGAAATATTAAAAGAACAAATGGAACAAGCTGCTGTTGAATATGCCTTAAACAACTATCCAGACATAGTTGATTTTCAACTAAAAACTAACTCACTTGATGGAACAAAAATGAAAGACCTTTCAAGTGTTTCAATAGTCGCCTTCGAGTTAGAAAATTTAAAGACTCAAGAAAGATTTATAATGTTTGCGTTTACAAGTGGAGGATGGATGAATGACTTTGGGGTTGATTTATCTTATGTTACTTGGAGAAGGTTTGGGGTGAATGAATGGAATGACCTGATAAAAATATATGTTGAAACAGCCTCAAAAAGTAGTATTTCTGTAAATGATATTGCTATAAGTAAAATTGTAAATAAAGGAGTGAAAAGAGATAGAGACTGGTTGGTTGAATTTGATAAGCTTAAGGGTGACACCTACTACACTAATAATTACTCTGATGAGTTTAAAGTTGTTTTTAATGAAAAATCATTAGGAATTTATGTTAAAGAGACTTCAGACTTGGTTCAGATATCAAGGGGTGCTTTAATTAAAGCACATGAATTTTTGAATAGGCAAGAATAATTATAAAAAACTAATAATAGGGTAAAGTTTCAATTTTTAAAAAAGATAAACATGATGATTAAAAAATTAGCAATCATATTTGTATTATTACTTATCGCATTGTCCTCATTGAGTTGTTCTAAAGATAAGATTCATATTATGGATAATATAGATTTAAATATCAATCTAAATTTAGAGAATGATTTTTCATTAGAACTTGACAATACTTCATCAAAAAATTCATTTTCAACATTTAAAGTCGACTCTGAATTTAATCATGTTTTCGATGATGAACTAACTATAACTTTCTCATCTAATCCTGAAGGATACTCTAACTCCTTGACATTCGATCCGAGTGATTCCCAGACAACAATATCGCTTCCCTATGGAAATTATGATTGGGAAATGGAATCTTCAATTGTATCAGGGACTGCAATAAGTCAAAAACTTCCTGTTTATGGTCAATCAGATGCTTCCATTACTATTGACCAACCAAATATTGATTTGAGTTTAATCGTTCAAACTGATTATTCTCTAGTTACCGTAAACACCGATAATGTTTCATCTGTAATTTTAAAGCATAATGAACAAAGTCTTACATTGGAATCTAAAGATGGATTTTTCTATGGATACGTCTACTCAGGAGCAACTTCATTTACTCTTGAGGTAATAGATAATGAAGGTTATAAAATAACTGAAAAACTTAATTCTGTTGAATCCTGCAAAGAGTATAAGTACACTTTACAATATTCTGATGTAAATATAAATTCTTTGATATGTCTGTGTGAGCCTTTTGAGGTTATAGAAAAATTTTTGACACCGTGTGGTGAAACTCCTGATATTTTGTCAAATGGAATTGTAGCATGGTACCCATTTAACGGAAACCCAAATGATGAAAGCGGGAATGGAAATGATGGTACAAACAATGGGGCGGTTTTATCTGAAGACAGAAATGGTGAGAATAATAAAGCTTATTATTTTTCTGGAAGTGGGTGCTCAACTAGAATTGATGTAAATGTTGATACTTCATCTATCGAAACAAATAATAGTTTTTCGTTTTCAATTTGGTATAAACATAATGGCAATGGATGCATAGGTCCAAGAGTAACTGAATTTTGGCCAGGATCTGATGGATATGGAAAATTTACAGTTAATACAAATAAAGGGGTTGGAAATACATTTAGCCCAAATATTGATTACAGAAGTAGCGAAGGAAGAATGGGGGTAAAGTGGAATTTAGAACCAAATCAATGGACGCATTTAGTTTACACAATCAATGAGAATGAATTTAAAATATACCAAAATGGTGTGTTATATGATACAAATCAATTATATAATAATACTGATCAGACTTACTACACGAATGAAGGACAAACTTCAGGAACAATTAAACTTGCTCAGGATGGTGCTTTTGGAAGAATGAACCACTCTGCATGGGATGCAATTGATGGGTACCTTGATGATATTGGTATTTGGAATAGAGTACTATCTGATTGTGAGGTAAAATGGCTTTATGAAAATTAACCTAAACTAAAAGATAACCCCCATCACACTACAAACTTCTCCCAAACAACTCCCCCCTAAAAACACAACACAGGAATCTTATGTTAAGGCATAAATATCAATGGATTAGATAGAATTTGGGTTGTATCCATTGGTGTAAAAGAAAAACCCTCCACTTGGGAGGGCTTTATATTAGCATAATAGGTTATCTCCAAGTATCGTCAATAACTCTATATAATGTTCTGTGAATTTCTTGAAAGCCTTCAGCTACCTCCATTTGAGCAGCTTTTTTGTTAAAATTTTCTTGGTATTTATTTGACTTTGCATCTGCATCATAGGCTGCGGATTTAAGAATTGAAGAAAGAGACTCATAACCATCAAAAGATATCCCGTTATAAGTAACCATTCCTTCATTTTGATTCCAATTTGGATTAGTTAATCTGAACCCGTATGCCCAATTATTTGGATTATTACCCTTCCCTAGTTGTGGTTTTATAACTTCTTTTCCCCAAAGTTCATTATTCCCAGCAAATTTTGAAGCATTACTTGCTTTAAAGAGATTTACATAGAAATAATTTGATGGATTTCCACTTAATACATTTCCAGCGATCTGATAAACATGTTGAGAAGCAAATGTTCCATTGACAGAATAAGAGCTTGAATCAGGTTGCCACAAACCAAGTTTTTTTGGTATATCGTTCGACCAGATATCCATAGGTTTTAAAGCCTCCAGCTGTTCAGGACTATTGAAATGATGCATAAAAACAAAATTATTAGGATCAGTTATTGACTGAAAACATGCCCAACCAGCCCACTTGTCTCTGTCGACAGCATCCTTTGCTATAGCTTTGTAGTAAGTTTTTTGGGCATCGATAAATGCGGCAACATTTCCTTCTACTCTAATTTCATGTGTCCTTACAAGGTAAGGTCCATCTTGTGCAAAAGCTGATAGTCCTAATAAAAGTGAGAAAACAATTAATAATTTTTTCATTTTGATTGATTTATGATTAATAATACTACTAAGATACAGAGAATGAAGTTTTTTTCAAAACACGATACAAACTTCCCCCAAACAACTCCCCCCTAAAATGTCTTTTATAGATCTTATGTTAAGGCACTGATATCAATAGATTAGATAGGATTTAGATTGTATCCATTGGTGTAAAAGAAAAACCCTCCGCTAAGGAGGGTACGATTAATGATTTATTCTTCTTGACTATACTTTCTAAGTCCAATAATTTTACCATTTTTTATATAGTGTCTTTCTAGAAAACGATATGTTTCTACTTCTCCACCCTTTCGGTATCTTTTTTCAGTGAATGGAAACATTACTATCGTTAAATTTTCATCATAAGAAGGAACTATTGGTACTACATCGTATATACTTCGAGTTATTGAGTCATAAGGCTCATGCATTCCCTTCATAATCTCTATACCCTGTGCTAAGTCTAATTCAATTCTGTCCAATCCTTTTTCAGGGTAGAAATACATTGTCTTGGTAAAGTTTTCTTCAGTGACAAATGAATAGTCTTGATTTGTAAAAGCGTTTGAAAATGATATTGATAGATTCGCCATCTCCATGCTTCCAAATTTATAATCTCCTCCTTTGTTTTCACCACTTAAAATTTCACCTCCTCTTGAACTAATTTCTGACATAGCACTATTGGTGCCGTTGCAACCAATCAGGACAAGGACTAAAATTTTTAACACAAATATTTTTTTCATTTTAATTGATTTATGATTAATAATAACTCTAATATATAGAGAATGGGATTTATTTCAAAACACACTACAAACTTTCCCCAAACAACTCCCCCTAAAACAACTGTACAGGAATCTTGCGTTAAGGCAATGAAATCAATGGATTAGAAGGGATTTGGATTGTATCCATTGGTGTAAAAGAAAAACCCTCCGGTTTGGGAGGGGTATATAGTTTTAATTTGAAATATAAACTAAGGTTGCCT
>Ga0222717_10002146_pt1 | contig 15487 bp, 28 predicted proteins | sample C33_18DmetaG_FD_165053 | JGI IMG/M metagenome (GOLD analysis project Ga0222717, IMG submission 165053) | Estuarine water microbial communities from San Francisco Bay, California, United States - C33_18D | ecosystem: Environmental > Aquatic > Marine > Unclassified | place: USA: California...
TAAAACCCTTGATTGGTCTTTCCAACTTTCTGCCATATCACACTCCTACTTTATTTAAGGTGTCTGGTTTCATCCAAGAAGTTGCACCAACTTTCTTTATGTATAGTTGAGCATCTTCATCATTTCGTGCTAAGAATTTTACAGGTATAGCATTCTTACCTTTTCCTTCAAGGTAAGTGTATTCACTATAACCCTTCCATTGGCCTTTACTTTTCTTTTTTGTCATTTAATACCTCTTCATATAGTTTGTTAATAGATTTGGTGTCACCACCTTGTTTTATTAATGCTTCTTTTCTTGTCATTATAGTTAAAGGAACATCTGCTAATGATGGTGGTCTTCCCCACTCATCACACATTACTTTTTCTTTTAACCATTCTGATTTTTTCATTTAAATCTCAACCTTATTGTATAATACATCGTGGTCTTTTTTCTCATCTAATATAGCTCTTTCAACTTCATCTTTGAGATTATACAACTCATCTTTTGCACCATCAATGTTTCCACGAGAATCTGAATTACCATTCCAATCTGGTAGTGAATTTGTTGCGTCATCTAACTCACATTCAATCAATGTTAATTTTAATAATATGTCTTTTAATTTCATTTTATAGTTCCATTTCTAAAGTTGATTCATCTATATCTTCAATTATACCTTCTTCAATCTCACCAATAGCACAAAACAAATTCCCCATTTCGTCTTTACCAGTAACCCAAGCAGTTCCTGTACTATCTTCTATGTCTACCCCTTCTCCAATCTCAAACCATTCTATTTCACCCCATACTGAAAGTCCATTTATGTCTGATACACTACATGATTTACTCATTTTGTTATCCTATTGTTTGTTCTAAATTTGCGTACATGAGAATTGAACTTATAAAATCATCAACTTCATCTGTCATTTCTTCTGATTCATCAAAGTATATTTCTCCAGTATCATGGTTGTAAATCTGTTTTACATATTGGTCTTCTTCTATAACTTCCCAAACTACTGCTATGTTAATAACATCTTCAATCTCTGGACCATATATCAAGTTAGTCTCAACAAGATAATCTCTGAATGTTATGTCCTTAACTCTATGTTTTCCATCAACATAAACATCTTTTCCAAGTAGATAGTTGTGTGTATAAATTGTTTCATTTAAATTCATTATTGTTTCCTCATTTTTCATACCTAAATGTACTAAAGAACCAGTATATGAGTCAAGTGCTTTCTTCATTCTTTTACAATTATTATTTCGTGTGATTCTTTTGTGGTCTTACCATCTTCTCTATTCTTACCAATACGAGTTTCACCATTTCCATAACTATAATGCCATTCTGGAAATATCTGTTTAAAGTCTTTATAATATTCTCGTATCGTTTCACAATTGTTATAACTTAATATAAATTTTCCTTTATGTGAATGTAATAAATCTCTTAATGCTTCGTGGTCAAACCCTTTGTGATGTATCGGCCAGTTGTTGTTTGGATATAATGGTTTGAACATTTTGTTATCCGAATCCTTATCCATATAATATGGTGGGTCAAGGTACAGAAAATCATTAGGGTAACTTGGTATTACATTCTCAAATCCTGCGTGTTCAACACTTAATTTAGGACACTCAAAATCTCTAACTCTTTCAATCATTTTAGTATACTTTTTTTCATCTTCATAAACTGAACTAAACCATCCTAAAAACGCTGGTCCAAAGGATAGGTTGTGATTGAAGAAGTAATATGCTGCTCCATCTAAGTTGTCAATAAACACTGGTTTTCTTTTGTAGTGGTCGGTTGGCCAGTCTTTGAATAAATCTTGTACTCGTGTCCAACATTGTAACTCTTCTTTTATTCGTTTGTATGTTTCCTTAGTACATTTTAAACTATGGAGAATCTCGTGTACCTCTCGTGGATGACTTAACTGATATCTCCAATAGTTCGTTAAACACCAAAATACATCATAACCTTTAACTGGGATTCCCATCTCAGATGCCCACCTAACTTCTAAACTACCACCACCGATAAACGGACTAATGATTCGTTTTGGTTTTGGGAAAAATGGTAAGAGTTTGGTTATCTCTTTGTAAGCCTTACTCTTACCACCTGCGTATCTTATTGGTGTTTTCATTTTTTCCTAAATTTTGGGTGGTTCCAGATGTCTCCGAAGAGAATCAAGCAGTGGTATTAACCTTAACCACCCATTTATTTTATAAGTACCTTGGACCAGTCCAACTGAACCAAGAAGTTGAGTCATCAAATACTGACCCTCTAACATGCTTTGCTGGAGATGCCCATCCTGCTGCTTTAAATACATCACCTCTTTTATAAGGAATACCTTTTAACATTCCTTCACTCTTGGCGATAAATCCCCAAACAGATGAACCAGTAATAACTTTAATATATTTCTGACCATTCCTAAGTTTGATACCTTTTTTAAATTCACGAGTCATTCTTTTTTTAATCTCACTACCACTCTCGGTATCTTTTGATGTTGGTTTACCCCATCCTTCATAATCTTTTCCAATGTTGATGACTAACTCGTCTAATGCTTTATCAAATTTACTCATTTTATTATCCTTTTGTTTTTGTTTACACCTAAATATAATACATAAATACTATACCAGTCAAGTGTTTTTTTTAACTTTTTTTAATATTCTTGACCATCTTCATCTACGAAAATACCATCTTCGGTCTCGTAAATGTTATCACAATGTTCTTGACAATCGTCACAAATATCATGTAAAATAATATCAGCACCACAACATTGGCTAACTGGTTCTAAATCTGAAATATCGTATTGTATTTCTTTCATACTAAACTCCTTTATTAAATAAATTTTTTCTAAACTTTCCACTAAGTTCTTTGATGTGTCTACAAGCTTTTCTGAATGAATAACCTTTACATCCACAACTATAGTGCTTATGAAATGGATGCCACTCTACCCAATAATGATTACCATTTGAACCAGTAACTCTCCATTTATTGTCTTCAACTATACTACCATCAAACTTTTCAATTAGTAAGTCAATTAATTTTTGATTAGACATATGGATTTACCTTAGTTAAATCTCCTTCAACCCAACCTTTTGACTCAGAGTATACTTGTTTGAATCTCCTACCAAGTCCAGTAACATCTTTGGATATCCTAACCACATCCAAGTTTTCACTAAGGAAATGTTTTTGCATTATCCAAGTAACATACCACTCTTTAGTCTTATCAACAAGATTTAAATGGTCTGTGTAACTGAATGTTTTACCATTCAGTTTATTTCTAAGTACGAACCTAAATGATTTCATTTCTTTCCACATATTACTTACCTCCAGTGTAAACATAAGGTTTAGAATATTTTCCAAGGTTAACATCTACATACCAACCGACATGAAAATAATCTGTCATAATATCTGAGTTGTCAAAGTTCCCAACATTCAACGCAGGAATAACTTCACTAAGAAAACCAAGTGCTTCTGGGTTATCTGCGAAGTGGTCTTTGTACCAATACTCGTTAATAGAATCAGTTCCAAAATCAATAGAACCAGACTGAAGTGTCAATCTTATTGTTGAATAGTTATCAATTGAAAGAGTACCTTTCATACCATGTTTTTTAAGTACATGCTTAATTCTTGGTGCTAACTCTTTTTTCTTTTCTTGATTTATATAAGCCATTATTTATTTCCTTTTATTTTTGAATTGTTAATTAATCTCTCATTTCTCATACTTGAATATACGGCAAAAAAGCTATACAAGTCAAGTGTTTTTTTCACTTTTTTTAATTTTTTTTAACCAACCAGTTTCAATATCTGTATTTAAAAGAACCCACATCATTCCCTTTGTAGTAACATTTCCTAATTCACTTGTTTTCATAGTTTGAAACCAATCTATTAATAAATCTATATTACTTGATTTAGGATTCTTTTTAATATATTTTAGATGTTCTAATATTGTCATTTAATTTTTTTCACTTTTTTTAATATTTTTTTCAAAGAGGGTATTAACAAACTCCATCTGTTTCTTGGTTAGACTTCCCCACTTATGTGTATTTTCCATCATAGATAATACAACCCTTTGTGGATATTGATTACTTTTAACCTCAACTAATTTATCGTATAAGAATTGTAACTTACGAAGAGTTCTTTCTTTTCTTAGTCTTTTCTTTTCTCTCTCTACTGGTTGATTTCTCTTAACAATATTATTAATTGAGTCCAACATCTTTGGTGTAATCTTTCTACCAGTAACGAGTGCTTGGTACATATCTCTGACAAATTTTGATTGGTCTTTGTCATTAACCAATTTTTTTAGTTCAACAATCTGAAACTTATAAGTTTCTTTGTTCTCTAATATTTGTTTTGCTATAGTTTCTGGTTTTGGTTTTTTAAAGTAACCCATTTATTCCTTGGTCAAAATCAAATTTCTCTTTATCAGAAAGAAATGAATCTGAAACCTCTCCAACGATATCAAAGTCTTTTTCACTCAAAGATTCAAACCACTCTTCGTTTTCTATGTCATGGATATGAGTACCACCATCCCAATCAATCGTATCATCTGAATGTATGGGAAAGGTAATACCAGTTGACTTATCAATTACACATCCTACACTTGATAGGACTACTTTATCTTCTGTAACTAACTTCATTGTTTTTCTCCTTTTATTCACATATGAATATACAAAGGATTTATTATAAAGTCAAGTGTTTTTTTAATCTTTCTTGAAAATGTTTTACACCATAAACTCTGTTTTTTGTTTTGATGTGTCTGTTGTATGAAGCATCTTGTAGGTAAAATCCAAAGTCACTACCTCTTCCTTTTACCCAATGTTCGTAGTTTTCTGGAGAATCGTCAAGTAAGAAATCAATAGGGACTTTCCATTTGTCTGGTCCACTCTCAAAATATACCGCTCCAGGATTCAACTCATGTGAAGATAACCAGTTAAGTGTTAGATGTCTGGCATGTTGTTTCTGTGAGGTAACAATACTTAACTTATGGTCTCCTTCAAGACACCAATCAGTTAATTCATTGAACTCCGTTATCACTCCAGGAAAATCTGGTGAATTACCCATAATCAGATGAGAATGGTCTTCCCAGTATACTTGTTGTAATTCTTTTTTAGTGGCATTAAAGTTCTTTTCTATGTCCCAATGTCGTAAAGGTTCTGTATCCTTTTTCATGTAACTTGGATACTCACTCTTTATTACATCTAAAAGACCTTTACAAAAATCTCTTAGGACTCCATCAACATCTATACCGATATGAAGTTTATTTTTTTGGAAAGGTAATTCCATTTATTGTGTCTCCTGGACTATGTGAATTGTTTTCATGTCTTAATGGTTGAAAACCCCACTTGTTGTAAAATATCTGTGATGCTACTACTTCACTTTCAGTAAACTCTTGTTTCTCTTTATCATCATCTCTATTTTTTGTTGCCTTACTTCCGAAATGATAAAAATGTGTACTAAAAGTCATCCTAAATATACAACTAATTAGCTCAAGCTTCAAGAAGAAATCCCAATCACATATAAATGGTGATGGATATATTAAATCAAAACCACCTACTGCCATATAGTATTTTTTCTTCATCATAAATGGAAATATTTCTCCACTATTTTTAAACCTATTATAAGAATCTTCCTTTATACTCATCTCATACTTACAGAAAGAATCATAGTCAAATGTTTTTGCATCAGTACCAAAGTCTTTAATATCAAAATCAAATATACTTGGTCCAGTTGGTTCTATTTGTCTTGGTGTAATTATAAATTTATCACCAAACTCAAAGTTCTTTGAGTACTCTACATCATCCACCAATCTTTTATCCCATTCCAATGGAAAAACATTATCATCATTAACAACCAAGAACCACTCATTAGTAACATACCACATTCCAGTATTTAGTGCATAACACATTCCTTTGTTATTTCCTAAATCTACCACTTTTATTTTACCCTCATACTTTTTCAGTACACCCTCACTCATCTCATAATGACCATCAACTATAACTATAATCTCATTTGTATCATATACTTGTCCTTCAATACAAGAATGTAAACACCAATCTAAATACTCTGGTGATTTGTATGTAGGTATTACTACTGATATCATATTATCATCTCCCAATTTCTGAATGGACTTAACCAAGCAGTTTCTCCATGTGTTGAATAACCAGGTATTGGACTAACTAATGTCCTACCTTTTTCTCTAAGTTGTGTAAATGCTCTGTGGTCTGTTGGATAAGAACCTCCAGTATTTTCTATCCAAATGTCTTTATCTTCTATTAGTGTTGAAACCTTTGCTGCAAATGTCATCGTGGTTGAGATGGTCATTTTCCAATGACAAACATCCCCTTTCATTACTCTTGTAGATTCTCCATAATCATGGGATGCTATGTATTTATCAGGATGGTCATACAATGTGACATAGTGTGCTCCAATATCAAACCCATCAAATAATGCATTCATAGAATTAGGAGCATGGATGTAATCATTTTCAAGAAAATACACAATCGTATCATCATCAAGATTTAACGAGTCCATAAATACATTATGGAATGTTCCTGCTGAACTTCCAATACTTGTGTAATGAATATCCAAACCACTTGATTCTTTTTCAAGTTTCTCTTTGGTCTCATCAGAGACATTATCTGCCATGACTATGATGTTTACACTTTTAAATGGAAACTCTTTAAGAAAATTGTATAGACAACTAAAGTTATTTACATAACTTGGTTTATCTTTTGGATATCCAGCATCACTTGTTCTATAATATACTACCAAGTCTTTCATTTATTCTTCCAAAAATCATAGATACCTTTATCTAATTCATAACTATCCCAACTCTGTCTTGGTCTTTCTGGTTGTTTTTGTGCCCAGTCCCACATCTTTTTTAATCCATCTTTTAAGTTGGTCTTAAAAGAATACCCAAGTATGTCTTCTGACTTTTCATGAGTACTCCAAGCATATTTTACCTCGTGTCTATTCTCTAAGAACTCAATATCACCATAACCAACAACTTCTTGTAGTGTCTCTGCTGCTTCTAATATTGTACAACTAACTGGACCACCAACATTTATTATCTCTTTACTTGCTCTTGGTGATGTTACAGATTCCCATAGTGGTTGATTTATATCATCCATGTAAGTAAATGCTCTTTTTTGTGAACCATCTCCGAATACTGTAATCTTTCCATCGTTCATTATGTTATACATCCATATCCCTAATACATTTCTATATCTGTCCCAAATGTTTTGGTTAATACCATATACATTGTGTGGTCTGATGATACAATAGTCAAGTCCATGTTGTTCTTCTGCCACTCTATAGTCTAACTCACATCCATATTTTGCTATACCATATGGGTCAACTGGAGATGGTTGTTCATCTTCACCGAAAGGTGGATTACCTCTACCATATACTGCCATTGAAGATGTAAAGACAACTCTTTTCACATCATGTTTTATACATTCGTTTATAATATTAGCATTAGAAATCATGTTTGTTCTATAATTAAATTTTCTAATGAAAGGAGACAACCCCTCAGCAGCATATGCTGCATAATGACAAACATAATCTGGTTTATGTATATCAAAGATATCACTAATATCATCTGTTGATAGTTCTCTGTTATATAATGTAACTTCTTCATCAACGAAATCTTCGTAACCACCAGAAAAATCATCTATTCCTATGACACTTACATCTTTTTTTTCATCTACCAACCACTTACTAAACCGTGACCCCAACAGACCACCTACACCAGTAATTAAAACTTTTTTCATTTTATACTCCTATCTCTTTAATAATTTCTTTTACCACATCTTCATCACTAAGATATGGATTCAATGATTTATGTTTACCACCACCGAAGTAAAACTCTGGTCCTAACTTTGGCTCTTTTAATTTTCTAATAACACCATTCCAACCATATAATTGATGAACATAATCCCCAGTTATTATGGTTTTTGTCCCAACACCTGCTGCTAAGTTTATCAATCCACTTTCTCCACCAACCATATAATCACATTGAGATAGTATAGCAGCAGTATGAGTGAATATACCAGATGTTAATAAACCAACTTCATGTTGTCTAACTCCACTTGGGAAACCAACCATAATCATATTATAATGTTGTGATAATCTATCTACAATACTATTTATATCTCGTCTTCTACCACCATACCCAGGGTCTTTGTTGTCTCCTATTTCATATTCTTCTGGTGTAAACCCAAAACTCTTCTCTTCCCAATTACCTTGCCACGCCACAATCTTTTTACCTTGACTTTTATATGGTCTCATCATGTCGGCAACTACTTCCATTGAACTTGATGTCACTTTAATCTCATATGACGGGTCTAATTCTTTTAATCCACAATGTTTTTGAAATTGTATTGTTGGTGGGTCTTGTTGAGTACATGCTGGTAATGTGTATACCTCGTCATACATAGATTCTTCTACATCCTCGTTAGGTAAAAATACTCTATTTATATTATTATCCAGTTCTAATAATTCATATGGTTGATGGACTGGAATCTTATAGTCAATCAAACAATCTCGTCTCTCTCTTTTTATTTGTCTTGCTACTGAAGTTGAAAACAGAGTATCACCTATAAAACCAGTAACCTTTATCAGTATGTTCAAGGTGTCGTAACTCCTTGGTGACTAACCACCCTTGATGCCATTTGATTTGCAAACCTAATAGAAGAGTCAATAAGTTCTTCAACATAATCAGTAGTCTCAACTTTATCAAGATACCACAAAGAAAATGCTGACATGAAAGTATCTCCTGCTCCAGATAAATCTCTGACCTCAACTGGATGAACTATAGGAATAATTCTATCTCCAATCCTTGCTCCTTCTGAACCAAGTGTCACTATACATTTATCTTTTATCTCATCAACTTTTTCCCAATCAGAAGTTTCGTTCCATTCTTTCTCATTTATTTTTATAAAACTATATCCGAGAATCCAATCACCAAAATTCTTTTTAGTGTCTATGAAAGTATATGGTGCTACTTCAGATATCAATTGTAGGTCTTCTTCTGATAAGAACCCTTTGTCATAATCTGCTACTACAATAGCATCATAATTTTCGTTTAACATACTTGGGTCAAATCTTTCGTCTGAATAATCGTGACCATCAACTCGTAGTAACATTTGATTTGACTTCTCATCAACATATCTTGTCTTGTATATTTGATTTGAATTACTAATCAATTCTGTGTCAAATTTTTCTTTGAAAAATGATTTGTTTATTTTGTTTATATTAACATATACATTTCCCGCCATTCCAGGATTGTCTGTTTGTTTGTCTGACTTTAAAACGGGTACTGGGGCTTCTGGACAGATTCTATCAACAGAACCATATACAAAAACATCAGTACATTTGTCTCCTATAACCAATAATTTCATATTTCTAAATACTCTTTATATTCTTTAATACCATTTTCTAAATTATAAATAGGTTCCCAACCAGTCATAAACTCAATTTTATTTGCTTTTGTGTAATATTGATATCCATTTGGTACTTCAACACCATCTCTATATGAATACTTAACCCCCATTAAATCCAAAACATCCTCAAAAGTTCTTTCTTCTCCACTACCAACTTCATAAATACCAGGAATAATATGATTGAATATTGGATGTATTGTTGCACTTACGACATCTTTTATGTATACAAAATCTCTTTTTGGATTTCCAGGAAATAGTTTAAACTCTCCCTTTCTATGTGCTTGAAATGCTACTGATGCCATATTACCTTTATTCTGTTCTCCTGGTCCATATACATTAAAGTATCTTAGAGCATAAAAATTATCAACCGACTTAACACCATATTGTTCTGCAATGTATTTTGACCAACCATATAAATTTGATGGTGTTTGTCCACCATCACCCTTATTAGCTGCAGAAGATGAATACACAACTTTCTTTTTACATTTTTGTGCGTAGTCAAACAGAACTCTACTGAACTCGTAGTTATATTTCATCATTTCATTTGGGTCTTGTAACATAGTATCAGAAATTGCTCCGACATGAAGTACAACATCACATTCGTTTACTGATTTAAATAAAGTTTTTTCCCATCCCTCAAAGTTCATATAATCTTTTTCTATACAGATAACACTATCTATATCATCTCGTTTCATTAATTCGTCATTAATATTACGACCTATAAATCCATGACACCCCGTTAATAATACTCTCATTTTTGACTATCTCCTGGTATTACTCTGTATGAATCAGAGTCTTCATGATATGTAGATACTTCAAATATTCTACCATCAGTTAATGCTATTATCTGATGTGGTTGTCCAGGTCTTTGTCTGACGACATCACCTTCACTTAATTTGTCTTCATGTTTCTTTCCTATCTTAGTATCTATCCATCTATATAAAAACTCCCCCTCTTCTACATACCAAGTTTCGTCCTTGTTCATGTGATAGTGCATAGAAAATCTACACCCCTCGTTGAACACTAAGACTTTACCACAATACATTTCATTATTTTCTATAACAATTTCCTCACCCCAACCTTTGGGTACACAACATCCTTTTGTAACTTCTGGTTTCTTCATACCTTATACTCCGGGTTTAATTCTAAAAATCTTTTTACTCTTGGTATATCTATTTTCTGCAATGCTTCATAATGATAAATCGGAACTCCATCATATAGTACTTTTTTATTCCAAGGATAATCTTCATTCTCAATCAAAAAACACATCCCATCAGTTTCCGTTGACGCTGTATGACCTGGAAAGTGAATTAAGTCTATCCCACTTGGTCTTACTATCTCTGGAAAATACTTTACTATTGGGTATAAGTCCGATGCTGGTGACATAGTATACACCACTCTACCAGTAATTTCAATCCACTTTCTATGTACCAACGGAAAATCAAACAATTCATGCCATTCTTGTCTTGTCCCATCAACATCACTTATCTCATTAATGGTCAAGAACAAAAGTTTACCACTATACTGTGCTATCAAGTTGTCCCAATTTGCGGTTATCTCTTCAACTTTGTCATTGAAAATCATTATAAACTCACCACAAGAAACATCAAACGATTCATGGTTAAATCTTAATCCATCACAATATCCGTATCCTTTTGGTGTATGAACAATCTTAACATTATCAAACTCTTTAAACATATCTTTAAGAGTATGATATTCATAATCCTCTACATCAAAATTTATTATTACCTCTACCCTCTCTGGGTATTGAGCTCTATCAAGAAGATACCGAGTTGTCTTAACCGATTGTTCAGTATTAATTGAATTAAATAATACAGAAACTAATTTATCTGTTGTTACCAAGAAATCTCCCAATCTTTAAATTCTGATGCAAGACAATCAATCTTATAGTCTTTTCTACCACCCACACATTCTGCTATTTTATTTGCTGCAGTATTTCTTATACCATTCAAACCATGTGTTAAATGAAGATTACCATCTTTATCTCCTTTACGAACCTTAGATTCGTTATACCAAATATGAGTATTCATTTGAGAGAGAACAACAATAGAACGAATAGTCTCAGCAGTTATTTCTGCACTCTCATCCTCTAATATCATATCAATGTCGTGCATTATATCTTTTATTTCTGTAGCATAATTCTCTTTGTTCTCTGGAATAAACACTTCTTTTAACTGATGTATACTAAGTCTGTCTATCAATTCGTTCAATGTTGGTAAAAATTTTCTTTCTTTTTTTGACATAATTTAACTCCTTAATAATCCGCTTTCTTTTACTTTTTTTTCATCGCAACAATCACACCCACTATTCAAACTACCAGCATAATCAACTTCAACCCAGTCTTCGGGCATGTCACTACGAATCCACTCTGTATTTTTTCTTAACCATTTTTTTAAATTTGGTACATCAACTTTACATATCTTATACCACTTATTCAAACCTTTCGGTTGTACATCCGAACTCCTAACCTCACCATCTATATCAAGGTGAAGTCTACTCCAAGGATACTCATACTGACCAGGTTGTGTGTGTAGACCTTCACAATGTAGACCAAGTGAAACAGCCCCACCATATCCTGCTGATGGTGTATGTGCTACATACAAATCTTCTTGACTTAGACACACTATAAGTTCTGGAAAATACTTATACCACGCTTGTAAATCCCAGTTCATAAAACAACTATACTGAAGTCTTCCGTTTACTTCAATGAATTTTTTAGGATATATTCCAAAATCAAAAATATTTTTATCATTACTTGTTGATAGTAATGTCATTGTACCAGAAAAACTTCTTATAACAGAATCCCAACCTTTAGTTATATCAGTAATATCGTCATTTAATATGAATAAAAATTCCCCCTTCATCTCTTCATAAATCTCTTTGTGCATATCTGGTGCACTACAATATCCCCACATCTTTTTTCCGACTATGACTCTGACATTTTTATGTATTCCAGATATATTGTCTATGTAGTCTTGTCCTTTACCATCTTCTTCATCAATTCTGACGATAACCTCTACATCCTCTGGTGTATATGCTTTATCATATAAAAATTTTACTACACCAGAAACCTCTTCTCTAATACTTAATATAGCAACTGTAACTAACATTATAATATCTTTCTCCAGTAATCTAATAAATCATCACAAATATGAGTCAAACTTTTTCGTGGTCTCCATCCAAATTCATTTCTAAACTTATCACTACTTGGTATTTGTAATGTGATGTCTGTTGGTCTTACTCTTTCTGGGTCCAGTTTCTTCTCAACTTTAGTAGTTGATTTTGACATCAACATATCTAACGCTTCTCCAACCGTACAAGTATAATCACCACCGATATTATAAACTTCCCCATACTTGTCACTATTTGAACACAACCAATATGCTTGAATAGCATCTTCAATATGATTATAAGTTCTAACTGAATCTAAATTTCCATGTCGTACAAACCCATCACCAATACCTTTTTCATTCTGTACTATTTGATGTGCGAAAGATGATAATGCGAATTGTTTACCTCTTCTCGCTCCCTCGTGACTAAACATACGAGTTGTAATTATCTTCATGTCATATGCTTTATGATAGTATTGTGACATCAAATCGTGACCCACTTTTGATATTGAATAAGGATTAGCAGGTCTGATAGGATTTTCTTCTGTGATAGGAATCTCATCTTCATTTGGATTTCCATAAACCTCTGAAGAAGAAACACTAACTATCGTTGGGTCGTAGTCTGACTCTTTTATTGACTCTAATAAATGTGTTGTCCCTATTATGTTTGTCTGTAATGTTACTACTGGTATCTTAAAACTTACTTCTGGAAAACTCTGTGCTGCAAAATGAAATACCTTACTTGGTTTTGATATTTCTACTGCTCTCTTTACAGACATACCATCAAGTAAATCACAATCTATATACTCAAACGAATCGTGATTAACATGGTCTAAATTTTTTGTATCTTCCATCCATCGTTTTGTACAATACACTTTTTGGTCTGGTCGTATTGTATACTTCAGTATGTAGTCAACCATATGACTACCCACAAACCCAGTTGCTCCAGTAATTAATATGTTCATTTTAATCTCTCATGATGTGTTAATTTTTCTATACCACTCTCTAAATTATATTTTGGTTTCCAACCAAATACCTTTTCAGACTTACTTATGTCTAATTCTAATCCAACTTTTCTTGATGGTTTAGTCGTATCATATTTTATTTTCAAGTCTTTTCCAAACCCTTTTATTATACTTTTTACGATATCAGTTATGGTAAATGATTTTCCATAACCAGCATTAACTAATTGAAACTCATTAGTTTGTCTTCCGATAATAAGTTTTATTAGTTCTATTAAATCTTCAACATATAGTAAATCTTTTTTCTCCGTTCCATCTCCCCAAACACTTATACTATCTTCAGACTTCAATACCTTATCAATTGTAGCAGGAAAAAAATGCCCCTCTTCAGAATCAAAAGTATCATACTTTCCATAGATATTTGATTGTCTAATCGCCGTATATTTTGTGTTTCCTAATTGTGAATAAAACTCACACATTTGTTCTAAGTAAACTTTTGTACTCCCACCACCAAAATAAATATTATCATTATCTATGTAACCCTTAAAATCTTTTTCTTTTACTGGTCTTTCTAATGGTTCATACATTACAGTACAACTTGGGAATATAAAATGTTCTACACCTTGTTCGTGTGCTTCTCTCATCATCAAAGAGTTCATTACGACATTGTCCGTAACATGAATGTATGGTTTTTCTACTGCATCCTTCATACTTGTTGATATAGCAGCATATTGTAAAACTATATCTACACCACTAAACACCTTTTTCACATCATCTGAATTAGTTAGATTTGCGTGAACCCACTCAACATCGTTGTGATATACATCGGTCAAATTTGCGTTTTTATTCCAAGTGGCTCTTACCTCATATCCTGCTGTTTCAGTAAAAGCGTCTAAAAGGTTTCTACCTACAAAACCACTTGCTCCACATATCAAAATTTTTTTCATTTCAATCTCCCATCTAAGATTAAATCTTTGTTTAGTTTTTTAGAATAAGACTCATATATCTTATCACAGACAAATTTTATATCCATACAATTCTTTCTTTCTGGGTATGTCTGTATACGAGTTGGATAAACATCAACTATATTTTTATCACTTTCCAATCTCAAACTATCTGAAAATCCCTTTAATCCAAATTTTGTAGAACCATATATTGTTCTATGTTTTTTAGGTTCTAAACCAACCATACTATTGATATTAATAATATCATCTACTTTATCGTATAGTAATTTGGTCAAGACAATAGGTGATAGTAAATTAACATCAATCATTTCGGTAATAGTCTCAACCTTTAATAATTCTAATGATAACCCAGGACAAACAACTCCTGCGTTATTTATCAATACAGAGACATTATTGACTCTGGATTCATAGTTTATATTCAGTAAATCTCCATAATCTCTTAAGTCACCGACCACTATTACTGAATCATTTTTTAACTGACTTTGTACTGACTTTAAGTCTTTCTCATTTCTTCCAGTTAGGATTACATTATGACCTTCTTTGTCAAATTTTATTGCTAAGTACATACCAAGACCACGACTTGACCCTGTTATTAGAACTGATTTACTTTGTAAAGGCATGATATTTTTCGTCTATTAAACTAACATTTGAAAGGAACCATTTTATTGTCTTTGAAATACCATCTTGTAAACTAACACTTGGTTTAAATCCATATGACTCCGCTCTTTTTGTATCAAACATTCTAACCATATCACCCATAGGTTTGTCTGTATCCCAGGTAATTTCTTTTTTAAATTCAGATGTTATTGTCTCTGCTAATTCTTTTATAGTTACTCCAGTCCCACTACCAAGGTTTACTGGTTCTGTTACTTTATTCTCAACCATATATAACATACCTTTTGCCACATCACCTGCGTATATGAAATCTCTGATTGGAGAACCATCACCCCAAACTGAAACAACTTCATTCTCATACGCTTTTCGTATTAGTGATGGAACCACCATAGAACTTTC
>Ga0222717_10002149_pt1 | contig 15470 bp, 10 predicted proteins | sample C33_18DmetaG_FD_165053 | JGI IMG/M metagenome (GOLD analysis project Ga0222717, IMG submission 165053) | Estuarine water microbial communities from San Francisco Bay, California, United States - C33_18D | ecosystem: Environmental > Aquatic > Marine > Unclassified | place: USA: California...
TGCACTTGAAGCCGTTAAAAATTGAAAAAAATCTTGATCGCGATTTCTTGGCAAGACAAACTCCTGGTTTTAGTGGAGCTGATATTGCCAATATGTGTAACGAAGCAGCCCTAATAGCTGCACGGAAAAACAAAAAGATTATTGAAAAACAAGACTTCTTAGATGCTGTGGATCGTATTATAGGCGGTCTTGAAAAGAAGAATAAAATTATTACGCCAGAGGAGAAACGTTCGGTAGCGGTACACGAAGCCGGTCATGCAACGGTGAGTTGGTTATGCGAACACGCAAGTCCATTGGTTAAGGTTACTATCGTACCTCGCGGAAGAAGCTTAGGTGCGGCATGGTATTTACCTGAAGAAAGACAGATTACGACATCTGAGCAAATCCTTGATGAGATGTGTGCTGCGCTAGGTGGTCGTGCTGCAGAATTTGTGACATTTGGAAAGATATCGACTGGGGCGTTGAGTGATTTGGAAAAGGTTACCCGACAAGCCATGGCGATGGTTTCTATCTATGGCTTAAATGAAAAGGTTGGTAATATTTCATATTACAATATGAACGAAGGTTTTACCAAACCTTTTAGTGAGCAAACCGCTGCGTTGATGGATGATGAAATCAAAAAGCTGACTGATGAGCAATATCAACGGGCAATTAAAATATTAACTGACAATAGAGATAAGCTTGATCAATTGGCCGACAAGCTGTTGGAGAAAGAAGTTATCTTCAAGGAGGATTTAGAATCGATTTTCGGAAAACGTCCTTGGGAGAAAGAGGAGCAAGTGATAGAGGTTAAAGAAGTAAAAACTGAAGAAAAAGAAGTAGAAGCAGAAGACAACGTTGAAGCGGAAGCGGATAATACTTCGGAGGAATCAACTCAAGACAATTCGTCTACAGAGGAAACGGAAACTACCACAGAAGAATAGGTTCCGATTAATAATACTATAAGACAAAGGAGGTTTCGAAAGAGCCTCCTTTTTTTATGCCGAATCCTATTACATTCGAACTGATGGTTAAACGAATTGGTCGGCTGGTTTTAGGCAAGATGACCGGAATTTATTTTTTGGTTTTGTTAGCTGTAACGATACTGGGTATGTATGTGGTACCATTAACCTGGTTTATATATCTTGATATTGGCTTAATTCTAGTATTTGTGGTATCAATTACCGGACTTATCGCTGGGTTTGTTTTCTCTTTTAGAACCAACCCAACGGCATATAACAAGTTCTTAAAATGGGTGTGTAGTATTGTTTTGGTGATCACGGTTCTGTTCGTATTTATAAGTCATCATGGAGATCGAGTGGGCTCTGAGCTTGAACAACATGGTGTAAAAACGAAAGGCACAATTGTCGATAAAAACATGCGAACTGGCAGATATGGACCTACTGTTTATAGCTTGACAATTCAGTTTGCTGATGAAAACGAGGTTTCAGAAATCCAGACATGCACTACTATAAAATCAATTTTTGACCAGAAGCAATTGCAACAAGAAGTCCCAATAGAATATTCACGTAGGCATCCAGGACTTATTAGATTAATTGGACAATAGTTAAAAGGTGATCCTTTAAATCCCTAAACCCATTTGACCAGTACGACTGAACATAGATTGGTTGAGGGTCAATCTTTCTTTATTCAAGGTATATTTTTTTCGAGCTAGTTTAATCTGTTGTTTAATCATTTCGGAATAGTTGCCTTCACCCGACATACGGGTCTTAAAGCGATTATCTTTCACATCTCCACCATGACAGTCTGCTATGTGCATGAGCACTTTTTTCTTGCGATCAGGGAAATGTCGCTCCAGCCAATCGCTAAAAAGTTCTTCTACGCACCCATTTAACCGAACAATCGTATAGCTCATAGACGTAGCCCCTGCTGCAGACACTGCCTTGGCCAGGTCCATTATTTCGTGACTGTTTATGGCAGGTATTATCGGAGCCATCATGATGCCAACTGGAACTCCAGCACTGGTAAGTTTTTCAATGGCAGCGAGTTTACTTTTTACCGACGCAGTTCGTGGTTCTAAAATACGTCTTAACCCGTCGTCTAAAGAAGTTATACTGAAAACAACTTGGACGAGGTTGTCTTTGGCCATGGCAGCGAGTATATCCAAATCACGTATCACAAGACTATTTTTTGTTATGATTCCAACAGGGTTTTTGTGTGTTTGGCACACCTTTAGTAACCCTCGGGTTATTTCTAATTTGCGTTCAATAGGTTGATAACAATCCGTATTTCCACTTAGCATTATAGGCTCACCTTTCCAACTTTTACTCATAAACTTTTTAGTGAGGAGTTGAGGAGCGTCTTTTTTAACAAGAATGACATTCTCGAAATCAACACCACCACTGTAACCCCAAAACTCATGTGTTGGTCTTGCATAGCAGTAGCTGCAACCGTGCTCACAGCCTTGGTACGGATTCATGCTCCACGGCATTGGGATATCCGGACTCAACACTTGATTAAGGATGCTCTTAGCTTGAATCTCAATGATTTTCGTTTTGGCTGCTCCCGTATCCTCCAATCGTTCTCCATCATCCGCCACAAACTGGTGCTTATCGAATTGGTTGTTTGAGTTTATAGAAGTGCCCCTGCCTTTAATCATAAGGCATTTTAAGGTTTACATACCTGTTTGTCAAGTAATTTATGATGGTATGGATAAGTTTGAAATTGTAAACAAGTTACAAAGATTAGTACGCTTCTGTCTTACAAAACTTTGAAAGACCTAATTATCTCAAAGCCGTTTTCGTCTGTCACAGTGAGTTTGTGCTGCCCAGCTTTTGGTTGAAAGTCCAATTGATGTACGTCTGTGGTTGTAGCGATAAACTGTTTGTCAACATACCAAAATAGTTCAGCGTCACCTCGACGATGGACGGCTTCAAAAATGATATTTCCTTTTTTTCCAGACAACAGGGTAGGAATGCGCATAACACTATTTCGTAGCGGATATAATACGTCAAGATCTTGTGTGTTTTCCGCACATCCTGCTTTAAATTTCGGAAGAGGTACATACGCTGGATGGTTGGCTTTATAATAACTTTCTGCAGCTGTTGGAATCACAAACCAGGATTGTGTTTGTGTGTTGTTTGGTGATTCACAGTTGGCAAACACACGTTCGCCAGAGGTTTTTGAAATATGAATTTTTTGATGAAAACTACAAGCCGACGAAACCATGCACGGTTTAGGTATATACGATTTGATGCTGGCATCGCAATGTTGGCCAAAACGCTGGCCACTTTGTTTACAGAGTTTTACATATTTCATGTCTCTTGTAGGTTTGGTAAACCACTGGGCATTGGGTAAGTGTTGAAAGACTTGGAATAATACAGGTGCAGCTGTGCTACTGCCGGTCATGCCAGGAACACCCTCTCCAGAAGCGTTTCCAGCCCAAACGCCTACAACATACTTTTTGGTTACGCCAATTGCCCATGCATCACGAGCTCCAAAGCTTGTTCCGGTTTTCCAGGCAATTTTTTGTTTGCCATCAAATCGTGTCCAATATTGCTCCACTTTAGGACGATTTACCGAAGACATGGCTTCCAAAACCTCATAAGCAACAGACGGAGAGAGTCCATCTATTTGTTTTGTGTTTTGGGCAGCAGTAGATAACTTGGCATAGGCATGACTCAAATCCCAAAGATTCGCTTCAGCTCCACCCAATACCAGTGCCAGTCCATATTGATTTGCTGGCCGAAATAAAGTCGTCAGACCAAATTCCTTTAAGTTCTGCTTGAATCGTGTAACGCCATAACCACTTAATAAGCGCACCGCAGGAATATTAAGCGATCGTGCCAGTGCTTGTGAGGCAGGCACCATCCCGTCGTAAGATTCATCATAGTTCTGTGGAGCGTAGCCATTTATTCGCGTTGGATAGTCTGCCACTAACATTTGAGGTGTGAGTTGTCCATTTTGCATGGCCTTGGCATATAGAAATGGTTTTAATATACTGCCCGTACTTCTTGGAGCTTGTACGATGTCTACATGTCGTTTATCCGTTTCAGAGCATGGAGTGTTTCCCACATAAGCGACTGTTTTGCCTGTTTCTACATCGAGAACAAGAACTGCCAGGTTCGCTATTCCTTTATTTACATTTCTGTCGAAATGCCTAGATACAATTGTGTTTACACCAGCTTGAATATTTCTATCTATATCGGATTCTATGCGTTGCCCTTTCAGTCCTTGAGCGTTGAGATATGCCATATAATGTGGTGTCATTTGAGGTAATGGTTTAGGCTTTTCGGGCAATGGCTCTGCAATGGCCGTTTCATATTCCAAATCTGATATATCAAGGTTGTCGTGTAAGCGTTTTAGCAACCTGTTTCGTTTGTTTTTAAGTGCTTTGCGATTTCGAGATAGATGGATTAAGGACGGGGCATTAGGGAGAACGGCTAACGTCGCTGATTCGGCCCAAGAAAGCCTATTGGCATCATGACCAAAATACCGCCAGCTTGCAGCCTCTAGTCCTACAACGTTTCCTCCAAATGGTGCATGACTGGCATGAAGTGCAAGAATTTCATCTTTACTGAATTTAGTTTCCAATCGAACCGCCATCACCATTTCTTTTAGCTTGTCAGATAACTTTCGGCCAGTGCGTTTTCTGCTCATCCGAATCACTTGCATCGATAACGTACTGCCACCACTTACCAATCTTTTTGCGGTGATGTTTTGGATAAACGCACGTCCAAGGGCAAGTACACTGACTCCATGGTGTTTGTCAAATCGGTAGTCTTCAAATTCAATCAAGGCAGTTCTGAATTTTAAGGGAATGGTATCTGATTGCGGAAACCGCCATTGACCGTCTGAGGCGATATGAGCCATGAGTAACTGACCATTTACATCTTCAACAACAGTGCTGTATGATGTGTCAAACAAAGTGTTGGGCAAACAGAATAAGAAATAGACACCAAGCGCAACCAAACCACGTTTAGTCCATTTTTTGATTTTTGGTATTCTTCGTAATGCAATCATATTTACTCGTAAGTTCAAATATGTTTCAAGGCTTATTATTTGCGAAGGCTAAACTATTATCCGCACTTGGTTGCGGTTTAAGGGTGCCCTATTTTTGATTAAATGTTTTGGCGCATCTTTTTCTGCTTGATAATTACTGTTTTGGGCTACTTCCAAGTATTCGGTCAGCAAAATTATTTCAAACATTTTAGCCTTGAAGAAGGGCTACCACAGTCACAAGTTTTTGATGTTATAAACGACAGTCGTGGATTTATATGGGTTGGAACACGTGGAGGAGGAATTGCTCGATTTGACGGCAATACATTTAAAACGTACAACACCCAGCAAGGCTTAATAAACAATTTTGTAAACTGTATTTACGAAGACACCAAACAGAATATTTTGGTGGGAACCCAATCGGGTTTGAGCAGTTTTAATGGAATTGATTTTACGAATTACAAGCTGTCTGAAGAAGGAGATATTCGTGTATTTGCCCTTCACCAAGCCGACAGTATGCTTCTCATTGGTACATCCAATGGGTTGTATATACTCAACAACGATTCTGTAATTAAAGTCCCCAATCAAGATAAAGAAGATAATTTTTACGTAACCTCAATTACCAGCTATGGTGCCCACATTTATATGGGGACAAATCGGGGTTTGTACTTGCTTAATCGAGGAAGTTTAGCTCAAGTTCGGTTTATCAGCAAGGTGGATGGATTGCCCGATAATTACATTCAATGTTTGCTTAATGATAGCAATGGAGTTTGGATAGGGACGTATGGCAAAGGCATAAAATTTTATGATGGGGATGATATAACCAACACCACTTTACCCTTACCCTATAACACCATTTGTTACGATTTGATGCGGGATGGTGATGCTCTTTGGATTGCTACCCAAAGCAATGGAACACTGGTTGTGGACCTAAAAAACAACAAAATAGATCGTTATAACATCTCTTCTGGGTTAACAAATAACCACGTTAGGAGTATAACATCTGACGCTTGGGGAAATGTCTGGTTAGGTACTTCAGGTGGAGGGTTGAACCAATATGCGGGTCAACAGTTTATTCATCTAACCAAAAAAGATGGCTTGCCCGATAATTACACGTATGCCATTGCGCAAGATAAAAATCGGGCTATCTGGGCTGGAACTGGAAGAAAAGGGGTAGTCAAATTTGACTCGAACACATATACTGTGTACGGGCAGGATTCTGGCTTTGCTAATACGAAGGTAAAGGCCATTGGGTCTTCTCTAGATGGTAGCATTTGGTTAGGGACAGAAGGAGATGGATTGGCAGTTCGCAACGATAGCAGCTTCGATTGGTTTACTGTAAAAGATGGACTTTGTGGCAACTACATTAAAGACGTTTTGTGTGTGCGCAAGTCGGATGTTTGGGTGGCTAGTTTGGATGGCGGTATTTCACATATAACAAGAAACAAAACAGGGTATTCAATAAAAAACTATCGATACCTCACAGCATTACCTTCCAACCGCATACATGCTTTAGCCTTGTTTAAAAACGACATTTGGTTCGGAACAGAGAGCAAGGGGGTAGGTTTCATTCGCGGCGGTAAAGCCACATTAGAAATCACGGAAAGTCAACTCAATTTTCAGAATGTTAGAGCCATACGGACCAACTCAAATGGTATATGGATTGCTACTTCTGGAGGTTTATATAGGTATAATCCTGAAACTAAAATACTCATTGAGCCAAGTCAGGGTGTTTTGAAGTCTAATAACCTATACCTCTTAGAATTTGATCAAATCGGGCATTTGTACCTTGGTCACGAACGTGGACTTGAGAAGCTAACCATAAACGAAACTGGTGATGTCATCGAAATTGAGTTCTTTGGCTCTGCCGATGGTTTTAGCGGAATAGAAACTTGTCAAAACGCTGGGTTTTGCGATGTTGATGGTAATATGTGGTTTGGTACAATTAAAGGGTTAACAAAGTATAATCCCAACAATGTTCAAACCAGCAACACTAAACCTCGAATTTGGCTAGATAATGTCGATTTGTTTTATGAAAAACTAGAGCCCAATACATTCAATTTCCAACCCGTTTCATGGAATAACTTAACAACGACCCCAAATTTCCCTCACAATCAAAATCACCTCACTTTTGCCTTCTCCGGAATTGATCTGAACAATCCAACCAAATTAAAGTACCAATGGAAACTGGAGGGATTTGATCAAGAATGGCGGAAACCAACGGAGAAAAAAGACGCGGTTTACTCGAATTTGCCATCAGGTGAATATACGTTGTTGTACAAGGCAATTTCGTCGGATGGTATCGATAGTGAAACAAAATCGTGGCCATTTGACGTAATGTTGCCATTCTGGAAGACTTGGTGGTTTACCCTTTTGATTTGGTTGATTCCAGCATTAATCCTAGGCTTACTTGTTGTCATTTATGTACGACGAATAAAATCCCGAGGGAAACGGGATCGTGAAAAACTGCAGGTAGAAAAGGAACTAATTGAATTAGAACAGAAAGCTTTACGGCTGCAAATGAACCCGCATTTCTTGTTTAATGCGCTTAACTCGATACAATCTTTGGTCGCTTTAGAACGGCACCAAGAAGCCAGAAAATATCTTCAAAAGTTCGCCAAATTGATGCGACTTACGCTTCAAAACTCACGTATAGATGCCATACCCTTGTCGGATGAAATTACGACACTTCGCAATTATATAGAATTGGAGCAATTCAGCATGAAAGCTCCTTTTACCTACGAGATTTCTCTTGGACCGTCGGTTAATCCAGACAACACGTACATCCCACCAATGATGCTTCAGCCCTTTGTTGAAAATGCGATCAAACATGGATTGCCAGAAAAAGGTGAACACGGCAAGTTGCTGATTAACTTTCAGATGGACCAACACAAATTGATTTGTACCATAACCGACAACGGAATTGGCAGACCTGCTGCAATAGAAAAAGCGAAAGGGAAAAGCAAAAGTCACGAGTCGGCAGCAATACAAGTCATTTCCGACAGGATCAAAATGCTCAATAAAACCCACGAAGGCAACCGCCTTGAAATTTATGATTTGGAGGAAGGAACGTCAGTAGAGTTATCGCTCGAAATTGTGTGATTAGTCTCTACTTAAAAAGATTCTGATGATATACCAAAGCAAAAGCATAAAGGATGCAAATAATCCCAATGAAGCCAGTATGTATTGATCTTTGGAATACACATGGATCATATTAGACGTTTGGTAAAGAATCGAACCACCGGCTAGCAACACCATAGCACCACTAAACCAAAGACCAAGGTTAAATCCAAATATGATTCCGGCAACGATTAAACACATGGCTATTATTCCTCCAATAACAATGATGCTTCTCATAAAGGAAAAATCTTTTTTGGTAATAAAAACAACCGCAGTCAATCCAGCAAACAAGCCAATGGTAACCAAAAACGCTTGACCAAGTACATTCGGACCGAGTTGTGCAAGTGCGACATACATTAAGGGTACAAAAATGAAAGCTTGTGCTGCTATATAAATGAGAAAGCCAGTGTATTGCTTCATCTTATTTTGCGTTCTGGCAACGATTTTCTCTGCTTGCGTGGTAACCAACATGAACAATCCTAGCACAATTAACCAAGTATAGCCCGACAACATACTGAGGCCTAATTGCACAATTGCTGGGGTAGACAAGAAAATATATTCCAGGACTAAAAACACCAAGAAAGCTCCTGCTACATGCCCATAAGTTCGTCGGAAGAACTCGGTTCTTTCATGTAATTCTTCACCGGCAACAACCGGGTAGTCAAGTATTTCGTTAGAATCGATCATTTGATATTTTTTTTCAAAGGTAACCTGACCCACATCTTGAACAACGCCTTTTTATAGTAATATTCAGTAACTTGCCTGCTAAAAGATATACTGTGAAGATTAAGATTGGAGGCGTCCCAGAACATTTAACTACCCGTGGAAACTAGCGATCGAGAATGGGAGTTTCTCGAATATCGGCCTTGATGTCGAATGGTCTGATTGTGGTGGTGGGACCGGCGAAATGAACAAAAAACTTAGAAGTGGTGAGTTGGATATCGCCGTGGTTTTAACCGAAGGCATTATCACCGACATCATAAATGGCAATCCTTCGATGATCGTCCAGAAGTATATTAAATCGCCGTTAATTTGGGGAATACATACAGGGGCCAATTCGAAAGTAAACTCAGAAACCAGCTTCGCCGATATCAAGTTTGCCATAAGCCGTCCAGGCAGTGGTTCACAACTTATGGCGAGCGTAGAGGCGAAAAACCGCGGTATAAACTTACAACCCAATCAGTTTGTAGAAGTTGGCCATATCGATGGTGCGGTAGAAGCACTAAACTCAGGCAAAGCCGATGTTTTGCTTTGGGAAAAATTTACCACAAAGCCGCTGGTAGATGCCAGACAATTGAAACACATAGGAGATACAGTAACACCTTGGCCATGTTTTATGATTGCAGCGCGACAAGAGCTATTGGTTAAGCATCCTAACATGGTTTGGAATCTATTATGGATTATTAGAAAAGTGAGTCGGCATTTTATGAATGAAGAAAATGCTGCACAAACGATTGCAGACAATTATGGACTTAGCCTGCATGATGCGACCATGTGGTTCAATAAAACAGAATGGGAGCAAGACATTTTCCTATCCAAAAAGATGTTAAACAATGTGGTAAATACCCTAATTGAGACTGGAATCGTTGCCAATAAGGTGAGTTCAGAAGATCTGTGTTGGAACCGAACAATGGTCTATTAGTCAGAGTGGAAATGAGATAGATTTACCAATTAACCCTAACGGATATAAACAACCATGAAAGCACTAAAATTATTAATACTGGCAACAGGCATGTTGATGTTCGTTGCATGCGATTATGGGAACGAATCTAACGTTGACGACTACTCCGTGGATTCTGATGTTGAATTTGAATCAGAGGCTGATCAGGCTTCAGATTACAAGGCTGAAGAAGCGCAAGGCACTTATCGAAATAAGGGAAGTGGAGAAACGTTAAAAATTGGACTTGCACGTTTTGTAGACAATGACGTTGATGGAGCGAATAAACCAGCCATGCGCACGAATGACAAAATTATCAAAAAGGGCAGCGTTGGTGTTAAGGTAAAAGACTACGAGAAGCAACAACATTTCTTTGAAGACCTGATTAGGAAGTATGATGGATACAAATCAAATGAAAATGAACGCCGGGAGATATCACGCGTTTCTAATACGATTGAAATAAGATTGCCAAACCAGAATTTCGAGCAGTTTATTGATGCAATATCGAACAGTGATGGCGTTATGCACGTCGATTACAAAAGAACCAGCGCCGTAGATGTTGGCGAGGAGTATTTTGATTTAATGACGAGAATTAAAACCAAGAAGGAAGTCGAAAAGCGCTACATAGAAATTTTGCGTAAAGCGAATAAAATTACAGACATACTTGCCGTAGAGGACCAGATTCGAGTGATTCGAGAAGAAATAGAATCAAAAGAAGGGAGGCTACGATTTTTGAAAGACAGGATTTCCTTGAGTACCATTAGTCTTTATGTGTATCAAGAACTAGAATATGATGCCCCGTTGGTAGACAAGCCTACTTTTATGGGCAAGGTGGCTAAAGCTGCGCATACAGGTTGGAATATGATTTTAAGTTTTCTACTGTTTCTGGTTTATATCTGGCCAATCGTTTTACTATTTATCGTAACGATAGTGGCTTACAAAAAGCGATGGTTGTTGTTTAAAAACCGAAGATAACCGTTAGAAGAAGTATATCCCTGGGGGTATAAACACTATTTTCTTCTCCGTTTAATTTAAGACTGAAGGCCTATTTTTGCATCTTGATTAGGAGTTTATGAGCAATTACGAAGCGTTTCGAGCTGAAATAGAAAAGGGTTATACATTTAAAGGTGACAGTGTATTGTTGGGTACCAGCATGTTAGATGGTGGTGCTATCCAGAACTTACCAGTGAAGGCGCCTTTAAAAACCTTTAACCGACATGGGTTAATTGCTGGTGCTACAGGTACAGGTAAAACCAAAACACTACAAAACTTAGCGGAACGATTATCGGAAAAGGGCGTACCCGTTTTACTCATGGATATCAAGGGGGATTTGAGTGGATTGACACAAAAGGGTAACGGACATCCGAAGATTGATGAACGTCATGAAATGATTGGCCATCCTTGGGTGCCACGGGCATATCCTACTGAATTGTTAACGATAAGCGATCAGGAAGGTGTTCGAATGCGTGCAACAATTAGTGAGTTTGGTCCGGTATTGTTATCTAAGATTTTAGGACTAAACGATACACAAGGCGGTGTGGTGAGTATTTGTTTTAAGTATTGCGACGACAATGCTTTACCGCTGTTAGATATCAAAGATTTCAGAAAAGTACTTCAATACATTGGTGATGAAGGCAAAAAAGAAATTGAGAAGGACTATGGTTATGTAAGCTCTAGTTCAATTGGCGCAATCATGCGTAAACTTCTAGAAGTTGAAGAGCAAGGTGCAGAAATGTTTTTTGGTGAACGCAGTTTTGACGTCGATGATTTGATGCGTGTTGATCAAAACGGTATGGGTTTTATCAACGTACTGCGTTTAGACGATATTCAGTCGAAGCCAAAGTTGTTTTCAACCTTCATGCTTTGTTTACTTGCTGAAATTTATGAAAAGTTACCTGAGCAAGGAGACAAGGACACGCCTGAATTGGTCATGTTTATTGACGAAGCCCACTTGATTTTTGACGAGGCAAGCAAGGCATTACTAGATCAGATTGAAACCATCGTAAAATTGATTCGATCTAAGGGAGTCGGCTTATTTTTTGTAACACAAAATCCTACCGATGTGCCCGATGAAGTGTTAAGCCAGTTGGGGATGAAAATCCAACATGCATTGCGTGCATTTACAGCTAAAGATAGAAAAGCGATTAAACTGACGGCCGAAAACTATCCCATAACTGATTTTTATAAGACCGATGAGGTTTTAACTCAATTGGGTATTGGGGAAGCGATAATTACCGTGTTGAACGAAAAAGGAATTCCAACCCCGTTGGTTCATACGCTACTGACCGCTCCTTCTTCACGCATGGATGTGATTACAGAGGACGAAAAAGAAGACGTATTGGCGAAATCCAAATTGATGAAGCGCTATAGTGAAGACATTGATCGAGAGTCTGCTTACGAATTATTGAGCAAGAAGCTTGAACGCATGGAAGAAAAGGAAGAAGAGGAAGAGGAACAGCGTGAAGCAGGAAAGCGCAAATCAAAATCAAGACGCAGACCGGAAAAATCCACGTTCGAAAAAATCGCAAGTCATTCTTTGACTAAAACCATCATGCGCGAGTTTACTCGTGGGTTGTTGGGAATTTTGAAGTGATACTGGTTAATGGGTGAATGTCTGAATGATTGAGGGATTGAAGGGTTGAATGTCTGAAGGATTGAATGATTGAAGTCCAGCCATTAAACATTAAAAATTACCTAAGATCCATCTTAATCTGTTTCCGAATTACCGCCATGCCTTCATTAAAGCATGTACGACATCGGGCTTCATAGAGGTCCTTTTCGCCTAGTTCGACGGTTTGTTCGTTGTGTATTTTCTTGAACGTATACCCAGCCACACCGCCGCAACGCATGCATATGGCGTGTACCTTTGTCACATACTCTGCCATAGACAACAAAAGAGGCATGGGGCCAAACGGAATTCCTTTAAAGTCCATATCAAGTCCAGCCAATATGACTCTTATCTTTTTTTCAGCAAGAAGGTTACATACTTCCGGTAATTGCATATCAAAAAACTGTGCTTCGTCAATACCAACTACGTCTGTATTGCCGATATGGTCCAAAATGTCTTTTGAATGCGCTACGGGCATAGAGTCAATTTGATTGTCGTTGTGTGATACAACCTTTTGATAATGGTATCTTACATCGATTTGAGGCTTAAAAATAAGTACCTTTTGATGAGCAATTTTGGCCCGATTAATTCTTCGTATAAGTTCTTCCGTTTTACCCGAAAACATTGATCCACAAATGACCTCAATCCATCCTTTTTCAATCCGTGGTTCAACAAACATGACTACGCTTTTTGCTTTCGAGCAAATGTAATGTCTTCTCCATAGTTTTGTGTCAATTCCTCTGTTCTAAAATTTAATTGACGTGAATAACGTTATCCATAGGCAGACACAAATAAGTCTATTTTTGCTAATTATAAGGTGGTAACATGACACGAGAGGAGATACATAACGAAATAGGAAACATCCTTAAATTGATAGAAATCAATAACAACAGAATGTTTTTGAATGATGCTGATTTCGAACTAGACTTAGAGTTGATGCGAAGTTATGTGGTTCAGCTGTATAAGCTTCACGACCAATTACAGGTAAGTCAACCATCAGAGCTAGAGGCACCAGAACCAAAAGCTGAACCTGTTGTTATCAAAACAAGTCCAAAACCAAGGCCTAAACCTAAGCATGTTGAGCCACCTGTGGTTGAAGCACCAACACCTATTCCTGAACCAGAGCCAGAGCCAGAGCCAGAACCAATTGCAGAAGTCGAAATAGCAGTTGAGGAACCCGTGATTGAGGTGGAACCTCCAATTGTTGAGGAAGTAGTAGAAGAGGCACCAACGGAAAAAGCCAAACCTAAGCCGGAAAGTAAAAAAGCCAAGCCTCCAGTTGTTGCCAATGACGTATATGCGCGACTTAAGAATACCAAACTGGAAAGCATTAAAAAGGGTATCAGTATCAGCAAGAGATACGAGATTCAAAATGAACTTTTTAGCAACAATCCAGAGGTATACAATGAAGCGATTAAGACCCTAGACAGTCAAGTGAACTTTGATGATGCCATGAATCACTTAGAAGGTACTTTAATGGCTGAACATGGCTGGGAGGAGGATGACTTCTTGGTTGATGAAATAAGAATTCTACTTTACCGACGATATGCTTAAGTCGGGACAGTAAACAAAACTAAATGCCACACAACTTCTGGCGAGAAGCACCATTTGTGCGTCTCATTATTCCTTTAGTTTTAGGGATTATAATGCACCGGTTTTTGGGTGGGTGGCATTCTTCAATTCTGTTTGCCATTGTACTCTTGTTTGTTGGTTATCTTGTTTGTGTATTTTTATTGGACACACGACATAAATTTAGATTCAATGCCCACCTTAGTATTTTAGTAACTGTGTTTATCACGTTATTAAGTTATACGTCAACACACTTTTATTATCATTTTAATCATTCCAGTTATCTATCTGATCAGGCCAATACCAAAATTCTTTTTCAGGTTACTAACCAGCCAACTCTGGGCGGTAAATTTTACAAAACATATGTAAAAGCGCTACAGCAAAATGGTCGCAGAGCGCAGGGTAATGCGGTTATTTTTTTGGAGGTAGGAGAACAAACTCCCCAATACGGCGATCAACTCATTGCTGAACTGAACCTAAAACATATTACAAGTCCTAAAAACCCTAAAGAGTTTGATTATCAGCTATATATGCAGAATCGAAACATCCAGTTTCAAGGCTTTGTAGCCTTTAATCAATGGAGAATAACCAGCAACAAGGGTAATCCAGTAGTTACATATGCGTTTAAAATCAGAGAGAAATGTAAACAGGTTATTGAACAAAAGCTAAACAGCACGAAGCACGTAGCGATTCTTCATGCACTTGTTTTGGGTGATAAATCAGGACTTGGAAGTGAGCTAAAACAAACATTTTCGGAAACAGGGACAATGCATGTTTTGGCCGTTAGTGGTCTTCATGTCGGAATCGTATACCTTTTTACAAGCAGCCTATTGGGTTTTTTATTTGTAAAAAAACTTAAAACGATAAGGGCTGTTCTTGGACTTTTAGTCATTTGGAGCTTTGCTCTAGTTTCGGGGCTCAGCCCATCTGTTTGCAGGGCGTGTTTTATGTTTTCCGTCTTGTCTATTGGACTGGAATTAAACCGTGATTCAAACGTTTACAATAGCCTGTGTTTCGCTGGATTTGTTTTACTTGTAGTCAATCCTTTGAACCTGTTTAACGTTGGTTTTCAATTTTCATTTCTAGCTGTATTAGGGATTGTAACACTGCAAAAGCCTATTCGAAGGGTGGTTAAAACTGAATCATTCGTGCTGGGCAAAATTGCCGACCTTTCGGCGGTGTCTCTTTCTGCACAACTTGCTACTTTACCGCTCGGGCTTTATTACTTCGGTCAATTTCCTATACTCTTTTTGGCATCAAATCTTTTGGTGATACCAGCAGTCACGATTTTGGTGTACGCCAGTATCTGTCTAATCATCTTTCATGGCATTCCAATAATCGCGGAGGTAATTGTTAATGTCCTTGAAATATATTTATGGTTTGTAATTCGTATCACAGAAACCATACAAAAGTTTCCCTTCGCCTTGTTGGAAAACGTATCAGTGACGCACATTGAGCTCGCAGTATTGTTTGGATTGATAGGGAGTATTGGGTCCTATTTCTTAAGGAGGTCAATCAAAGTCTTATACACCTTTGTACTTCTTAGCATAAGTCTTATAGGAAATCAAGCTATTAGAA
>Ga0222717_10002151_pt1 | contig 15466 bp, 31 predicted proteins | sample C33_18DmetaG_FD_165053 | JGI IMG/M metagenome (GOLD analysis project Ga0222717, IMG submission 165053) | Estuarine water microbial communities from San Francisco Bay, California, United States - C33_18D | ecosystem: Environmental > Aquatic > Marine > Unclassified | place: USA: California...
CGCTATAATACACCCCGACACAGCAACCATGCTTTATTTTAGGAGATAGATATGGAAAAAACAAAACTTAAAAAGTTTAACAGTAATGAAAAAGCTTTACGCTATATCAGAGAGTTAGGCTTTAATTTAAAAGATCGTCATTGTTTTAAAGAGGACAGGTCTTTTTTATACACCAAGAAATATTCAAAACAACAAGTGTATCTAAGATCAACGTTCGATTATCTAAACGATAACACTATAGAAATGGGGACTGTATGGACAGTACAACAGTTTTAAGTTTTATACGCTTGACATCTGCCGAAGGTGTCGGTATAATTATCGGGCTTGGCAGGGTTCAAGCATTTAAAAATTCATAAACTTAAAGGAGATATTTATGAAAGAAGGGCATTTAATAAATAAAATCAACAGGTTAATTCCTATTGCAAAAGCGACACCTATGTCAGAATTTTATGATGATGATAGTACTGGTATTTGGATAAGAGGTAGCGAGTATTCATACCAAGGAACTCTATCTTATGAAAGATTATTATATGAGCATTACTTAGCATATGAAGCAGGTTGTTCAGAAGATGATTGTGTACACCCAGACTTATTAAAAATAATACAAGATGCAGGGTGGTTTTATGAACCTTATGATGCAGGTACACTTATGTTGTACCCTAATTATTAATTTTACAGGAGAAACTTATGGAAGAACGAGACCACTTTGATATTGTAGACTTTATAGAGTCTACAATTGAACCACGTGAAGCTGTTAAAGAAGCTGACGATAGTATCGAAGACGATATCGAGCCTATTAGTTTTTAAGTTTTATATGCTTGACAGCGTGGCAAGATCGGGGTAAAATACCCCACAGAACGAACGGACATTATGTAAAAGAGTCCTTAAAAATATAAGGAATTAAATAATATAACATGATGTCAAGGGACATGGAGAAACACCAGCGTAAAGAAAGTTTAAAGATAACCTGCATGAAACTCCCCCGAACCATACAGACATCATTGCGATTGTATGTGTAAATTCCCAGTTGCTAGTTGATGGGTACAAATAACTAGCACCTTTATTAACCTTAATAAACTATGGAGATAGTAAATTATGTCAAAAACAATATACAGCAGAAATGGTAGTGCGACTACTGAAAGCATTGATAATGCTTCACCTACAGTCCGAGCAATATGGAATCAAGCACATAGATTTGGTGCTAATATTGTAAGGGTTAGAGCAGAAAAGAATAGATTTGGTACTGACACAGGTCGTACTTTTAATTCTTTTCATCATGGAAAAGTATCAGTCTACAAGCAAAAAGACCAAGTGCATGAGAGTAATGCCTTATACTTTGCTAGAAAGATACCTCTTACCAAAGTAAACAAGGGTATGCAAATACTTGAGATTGCTTCTAGTCTTGATGTGCAAGATACTTTGGATACTGTTGATGCTATTCAATATTATTCAGAGACTTCTTTCTTTGAAAGACTTTGGAATCGTATTAGATATGGTACTCCCATGTCAATCACTTCTTAGTTAGTGTAGAAAAACTAAGTGGTTTGGTAGTCTCCCAAATATACAAAGACTACCACTATTTTAACGCTAATATTTATGGAGATAAAATTATGGCACAGATGAGAGTAAAAGACCAAGACCTAATCGTAGAGCAGGTCGTAAGTAAAATTGAGACTGAGCAACTTGAATTGTTCAATGCTCGTAAAGATGTTCAAGCTGTTGAGATAACAATTCAATCAAGAATTGAAGGTATTTCAAAACTTGTCAAACAATATCAAGAACTTGCAGAAGATATCAAAATGGAAACTGATGCTTTGAAAGAGTTTGTTGGTGCGTATCAAAAGAAAGCTGGTTTAAGTGAGCTAAATGAATATACTTACAATGGCTATCAAGGTTTTCAATTAATCAATGTTAGTAGATATGGTTCTGTTAATGAAGTTCCCGATTATAAAATAATGTGGAAACTTGACAGTTCTAAAAAGCAAGAGCTGACTACTAAACTCAGACTGCAAACGATAAGTGGAGACTTTGATGTCTACAAACTTATTGAGGAGTTGACAGCAGAGTTTAGTTCGTAGTATAATTTGTCCGAGGAACTATCTGCGAGTTTCACAATGATTGTTGCAACAGTCGTGGAACTAAAGAAGAGAAGGACAAGACTCATCAGTCCCTAGAGTATGAGTATAAAGCTACAGTAGGGAGTAGTTGGCAGGTCTGCTTAAAAAACTGCCACTTAATTTATAGGAGATAAATATGGCTAAAAAGTTTATTCACGTTAACCAACACAAAATTAAAGCTAATTTAAAACATGGAAGTAATGAGCCTGTAATTACCATTAAAGAAGGTAAGAAAAATACTTATGCTCATGAAGTGTTAATTTTAGGGGCTAGTAAAATTAGATATGGTGGGAATAAGAAACCTATTTTATCTTGTGGGGCTAGAGTTGTAATTGAAACAGAAGCAGATTTAATAATTAATTAAAGGAGATAAATATGAGCTTGATCTTAGATACACCCGAACAAATTCAAATGGCTAGATACTTGACAATGAGGTCAGGTTTAAAGTTAGAGATACAAGGACTTCGATTGACAAGAGGAGTTTCTTGTTATAAGATGATCAAAGATACTTTCGGATTGAAAGGCTCGAAACAAAAAGTCTTAGATCAATTTGAAGATTTGCTTAGAGAAGCAGGAGTAGAAGTATGAGCAACGAAGTAAACGACATTATTATTGACAATCTTAGAGATAATGTGCATGAACTATGGGTACTTGATAGTCGACCAGACTTAGAAGCTGATTGCCTAGACTATTGTTATGAAAATATTCATACACCTGTACCGACAGCAATGATTGAGTTTCTATCTCAGCATTGTAGTCAAGCTATGTCGACTCAAGACTATGAGTTTGCAAGAGACGAGCATAACAAAAACCTTGTAGTTAAACTACAAAAATTATCAAAGGAGATGAAAGACAATGCCTAAATATAATTTACTATCAAGTGGTAGTACCAAGATTGAAAAGAGCAACAAGCTATCTGACAAATACTTTAGTCGGATAATCTATTTAGCACCTGATGATTTAGCAGATGGTAAGAGAACTCTATGTCCATATGCAAAAGTTGCCAAGTGTAATGTGCCTTGTTTGAACACAGCAGGAATGGGTAAATTTTCTAATGTTCAGCAGTCAAGAATTAAGAAATCTCTACTCTTCTTAAACGACCAACAGGAGTTCATGAGACAGCTTGTACAAGACGTAAATAAATTTCTTAAGGAATGTGATAGGCTTGGTAAAAAACCTGCCCTACGCCTTAATGGTACAAGTGATATTCAATGGGAAACTATTGAGGTTGATGGGCATGATAATATCTTTGCCATGTTTCCACAGATACAATTCTATGACTACACAAAAATTCCAACACGTAAGGTAGAGCACATACCTAATTATCATTTGACTTGGAGTTACTCTGAAGCCAATGATAAGTATGCTACTCTGTTCGACAAAGTATCGAACAACATAGCAGTAGTCTTTCGTGATGCTCTACCTAAAATGTTTAAAGGTTTGAAAGTAATTGATGGGGACAAACACGACATGAGATTCTTAGATGAAACTCAAGTGGTGGTAGGACTGATTGAAAAAGGTGAAGCAAAGAAGGATACTTCAGGCTTTGTAATTGATTTAATAAATGCGAGGGCAATATAATGTATGCAGAAAAACCAAAACCAGTAAACAAATACTTACAAGCAACTGATGCAGAGATAGCTGAAGTTGAAATGGATAGAAAGTTCGAGGAACTTTATGATGGTATCGAAAGCCTAGATGATAGGATAGCTAACAGGATTGGAGACTTAACCTTTAGACAAGAAGATGTAGAGACTTGCATTGATAATGCACAAGACGACATCATAGATTTAAACTCAGAAGTCGTTGAGTTAAGAGAAACTGTTGAAGATTTACAGGATACTATCCAAGAACTACAAGATAAACTAGAGGAACTAACTAATGAATGAAGACTATGACTATAAAAAAGCTGCTGTAATAGTAGAAAAAGCAATATCAAAAGCATTCTTTAATGGCTATGGCTTAATGTTTAAGTACCACAAGATTGAAACAGGTGAGTACGAACAACGAATGCTGTTGACTGTATCAGATATTAAATACAACCATGATGATGAAATTTTAGTAGGTGGTTGTATTAATAATGATGGGGATTACAGACAATTCTTTTTAGAAAACATGGAGTCTGTTAAACCTTTTAAGTATGTGTCTATTGACTAAGGAAAACTTTTATGACAACTAAAAAAGACAAAGGTCGTTGGGTATATCAATTTACTTGTGCTGATACAGGTCAAAAAGTTTGGAAAAGATATACTAACGAAACAAGTGAAGATGTAATCAAGTTTTTAGAATCTAAGAACTTAAAGTACATACTCAAAGGTGCTAACAATATTTCTATTTATACACATAAAGCTAAGTTTTCTTATTACTATACCACAGGTAGAGGAACAGGACTTTTTAATAGTGCATATCATGGTATGAAAGTACAAAAATATCTTCAGTTTAAAAACATTGAAGCTTTTTACAAAGAATTGTTAGAGCCTACTTTAAAACAAGAAGAAAAAAACTTAAACATTACTGAGGATAGTGTTAATGAAAGGTATGTCTACGAGAAAACAACAGGTAAAAACTTAAGTGAAACTTTTTATCCGAGGTATAGTGTTGATTTTTATGAGAAAGTTGACAAAAAAGATTGCTTATGATACAATATATCTTTTTATTTAAAGAGGATTATTTATGGAATTTATATTAATAGTAGTGGGGGTTGTTATATTATTAACGACAACAGTTTTGTACATGTACTTGGTAGATGAGGAAAAGATAGAACCACACTACCCAACTACTGCACAGCGTGGAAACTTTTGGGATGCAGAGACTAAGAAGTTTTACAAGTGGGATGAGTTAATGGAACTTAAAAAAGAAAGAGAGGAACAAAATGACAGAACACATTGATGCTGTTGAACAACAGAGACAAATGCTTGAGTTAGAAAAACAAGCAAAGCGAGTTGTAGGTATTGACACAAGGTACAAAGATGGGTTATGGTATAAACAAACAGTTGACTATGCTGATGGGCGAAGGGTTACAGAGTATAGAGATAAACGCAGAGCAACGATAGAGGAACATTATGAAAGGTGAAATATTTGGATTTGGAATTGGGTTAATGGTGGCTTTAATATTAATGAATGTAGTATTTATCGTGGAAGAAGTTAAAGAACAGAAAGGACAAAGCTATGAAGTTTGTCGAGATAAACTGTTCAAAGCTTATCCACAAGAAGTAGATTACAAAAAGTGGAGGACATGTATTAATGGCTAAGACATGGACGAAGAGTACACATACTTCTGCTACACAAGGCAGAGGTAAAAAGACAAGTCAAGGTAGAGGTAATGTTGCTTTCTCTACCATGAACAAGAACAAGAAAAGCAACTTCAAAAAATATCGAGGGCAAGGAAAATGAATATTAAAATATTAAAAAACAAAGTAACTATTGAATTGACTACAAGCGAGTATGATGATATGTTCAAATACATTAACAAACTTAGAAGCATGTTATCTACTTTGCATGAGACAAATGATTTGTGGTTGTCTGATGTTCATAATTTAGACAGTTTACAATATGATTTGGTTAATCTATTAGATGCTAAATGGGATGCTGGTAGTTATAGATATGTTAAACGAGGGCAAGGTAAATGAATGAGAAACAAATAACAATTAAAATTCCAGCAAGACATTTAGAATGGATTAAAAAGAACTATAGTAAATCTAGAAGTGGTGTGACCAGTTTGTTTGAGTATGGTGGTATAGATATCCAAGAGGTACATGCCATAGCAGACTTACTGTATCATCTTAATGAAGCATTTGAAATTGAAGGTGGTGAATGAACATATTTTATTTTGATGAGTGTCCTACTATATCAGCAGAAGCACAGCCTGATAAGATGTTAGTCAAGATGCCATTGGAAACAGCACAGATGTGATGCACAGCACACCGAGAACTAGATGGTGATGAGTATGCAGATGCTAATGGACTTTACAAACGTGCATACTGGAATCATCCATGTACTATATGGGCTAGAGAATCTAGCTCTAATTACTCGTGGTTATACAAACACTTCTTAGCATTAGGACTTGAGTATGAGTACAGGTATGGTAGGAAACATGCAAGTGTGGTCAAGCTAGAAGAACCGTTGAGTAAGATGCCTGACAACATTACACATACAAGTCTGACACCACTAGCACAGGCTATGCCTGAGGAGTATAAGAATGAGGATGCTATTATTGCTTATCGTGATTACTGCATTAACGAAAAACACTATGCCAAATGGGAACGCAATAGAGCTAAGCCTATATGGTGGTCAACACAGGAGGTTGCATGAACTACATATACGAAAGGATGATGGCTGAAGGAGAGACAGCTATCTTTGACCGAAATGAACTCAGAAAGTTTGAAAATTATGTAGCTAAAAACTATACAGAATTTTATGAAAGCAAAGCAGGATATGAGATAGAAAAGCAAGGAGAAGAGTTCCTTGTTACGCTGTTTAAAAATCCTGTTATAACAATGGAAGATATTTTGCTTGACATTAGAGATTAATCAGTGTATAATGCACTCATTAAAATGCCAAAACAAAGGAGGATTATATGGCAGTATTAGAAGGAAAAGCCTACTGGGCATCAGTAACAACACCAAACACTACGTTTGAGCCTGTGTATACAGTTGACTTAGTTGTGGGAGAAGATGTTGCCGATGAGTTTCAAGCTCGTGGGTTTAAAGTAAAAGACTTATCTGTTAAGGATGAGAGTGGTGGTGCGACACCTATTGGTAGAGCACTTACAATAAAACGTAAAGTTAATGGACCAAATGGCATGGTAAGAAATGCCCCAAAACTTTTCGATAAAAATAAAGAACCATTAGATGCTATTGTTGGTAATGGCTCGACTGTTAAAGTACAGTATAACGAGTGGGAAACCGACAATAAATATGGTAGCTTTAAAGGCTTGGATTTTCAAGCTATGCAGGTACTTGATTTAGTATCTTTAAAATCACAGGATGGCTCTGAGTTAGACCCATTCGGTGATGGAGAAGAATTCTAATGATAATTACCATCAACAATGACGAGGGGACTACAAACTTTGATGTAAATAATATTAGTGACGATGCTGTAAAGCAAGAAGCAACTGTTATTGTACAAAAAGTAGGTAATTTGCAAGTCGTAATCGAGGCTTTAGATTTTGCTAGTCGTACTCATAGAGCTAACTTGGAAGAGTTGCTTAAGGGTAGAGACGAAGCTATTGTTGAGTCTGAGCCCGAGCCCGATGTAGTAGAAGAAGATTCAGACGAATCCTAATTGCTACATCTATCTCCAACAAAGCCTCTCTATTTTAGGGAGGCTTTTCTTTTTATAGGAATTAATTATGAATCAAAGTAAATTTGTAAAGTATCATGTGCCTTGTCCCGAGTGTAAAAGCACAGATGCATGTTCAATAAACGAGGATGGTTCAGCTAAATGTTTTAGTTGTGATGCCTTTTTTCCTAAATATTCAAACGGAACAGTTATGTCTACAGAAAATTATAATAAATCCACACCCACACCTAAAGTTTTGAATGCTCATGGTGGTATTTTTGCAAAGCTAACCGACAGAAATATAAGCAAAGAGACAGCAGAAAAGTTTGGTGTCAAGGTTGTTTATGATGGGGCAGGTCAATTAGCACAGCACCTGTATCCATTCTATATAAATCATGAACAGTGTGCTACGAAGATTAGATACATACGAGACAAACGTTTCTCTTTTGAGGGGACAATACAGGGCTCGGGATTATTTGGACAAAATTTATTTAAAGAGGGTGGTAAATACTTGACAATTGTTGAGGGTGAATGTGATGCTATGGCTACCTATGAATTGTTAGGTAGTAAGTGGGCAGTTGTTTCCATTAAACGTGGTGCTGCTTCAGCAGTCACAGACATTAAAGAAAGCATTGAGTATGTCGAAAGTTTTGATAATGTTGTGATATGTTTTGATAAAGATAAGGCAGGAGAAGATGCTGCAAAGAAAGTCGCAACAATACTTAAGCCCGGCAAAGCAAAGATTGTTACGCTTCCTAATGGGTACAAAGACCCTAACGATATGCTGAACAAAGGAAGACACCAAGAGTTTACAAGAGCTTGGTGGGATGCACAAGTTTATACACCGAGTGGGATTATTCGAGTGGCTGATAAACAAAAAGAGTTTCTTAATCGTGAACAGAAACAAAGTGTTCCGTATCCTTGGGATGGTTTAAACAAAAAACTTCTTGGTCTGAGAGCAGGAGAGCTTGTAACTCTTACAGGTGGAACAGGGCTAGGTAAGTCGAGTGTTACTCGTGAGTTAGAACATTGGTTAATAAAAGAAACAAATGACAATGTTGGAGTCATTGCTTTGGAAGAAGATTGGAAACGTACAGTGGATGGTATCCTTTCTATTGAAGCAAACGATAAACTATACATTGACAGTACTCGTAATAGTTACACAGAGAATCAATTGACAAATATGTTTGACAGAGTTTTTGCAAACGATAGAGTATTTATTCATGCTCACTTTGGTGCTAATGATATTGAAGAAATCTTTGCTAAGCTACGCTACCTTATTGTGGGTTGTGATTGTAAGTGGGTAGTTGTAGACCATCTACACATGCTTGTTAGTTCAATGCTTGATGGTGATGAACGTAAAGCTATTGATAGTATTATGCACAGACTACGTAGCATGGTAGAAGAAACAGGTGCAGGGATTATCCTTGTCTCTCACCTTAGAAGAGTTGAAGGAAACAAAGGACATGAGAATGGTATTACTGTAAGTCTTTCACACTTACGTGGTTCAAATAGTATAGCCCAATTATCAGATTGCGTGATTGCCCTCGAAAGAAATCAACAATCGGATGATGATTTAGAATCTCGCACAACGAATCTTCGTGTGTTGAAGTCTAGATATACAGGAGATGTTGGCAACGCTACATCTTTAGTGTATAATAAAGACACTGGGAGATTACATGAGTATGAAGACTCAGAGTTATTACATGACAGTGATGCCATTCCATTTTAGGAGAACGTATGGAATTAGTATTTGACATTGAAGCTAATGGTTTATTTTTTGAAGCCGACACTATATGGTGTATTGTAGCTATCGATGAGAACGATAAGGTTTATTCTTTTAAACCTGACAAAATAAAAGAGGGTATAAAATTTTTACAGTCAGCCGATAAACTTATAGGTCATAATATTATTGGCTATGATATACCTGTTATTAAAAAATTATATGATATTGATTTACATAAAACAAGTAAAGTTTTAGATACTCTTATTCTTTCTAGGATTTCTAATCCAGTAAGAGAGGGAGGACATTCTATTGAAAAGTGGGGCTATCGTTTAGGTGGAGTACAAAAACAACAACATGATGATTGGTCTCAGTTTTCTGAGGAAATGTTAAGTCGTTGTATAAAAGATGTTAAAATAAATAAAACATTATTTAATTATTTAAAAAAAGAATGTATTGGATTTTCAAAAGAATCAATTTTAATTGAACATCAAACCACAAAAATTTTACAAGAACAAACAGAAAATGGTTTCTTCTTTGATGAGAAAGAAGCTATGTTATTATTAAGTAAAATTAATAAAAGAAAAAGTGAAGTCGAAACTGAAGTACATGAAACATTTAAACCTAAATGGGTAGACATTAAAGAAGTAAAACCAAAATTAAAAAAAGATGGTACGCTTTCAAAATCAGGATTAACCGAAATTGAATACTCGGAAAGAGTTAAAACAAATAATATAAAAGCTTTTATGAGACAAGAATTAAAAGAATTTAATCTTGGTTCTCGACAACAGATAGGTGAATACTTAAAAGATTTTGGATGGAAACCGACAAGGTTTACTCCCACAGGTCAGCCGATTGTTGACGAAGCAACTTTAAATAAAGTAAAACATATTAAAGAAGCCGGTTTAATTGCAGAGTTTTTACTCTTACAAAAAAGAGCTGCCCAAGTTTTATCGTGGATTGATGCTTTAAATCATGACAGAGTTCATGGTTCAGTCATATGTACTGGTGCTATCACAGGCAGGATGGCACATCGAAGTCCAAACATGGCTCAAGTACCTGCTGTATACAGTCCTTATGGAACTGAGTGTCGAGCATGTTGGTCTGTTCCCGAAGGATACAAACTTGTAGGTGTAGATGCAAGTGGATTAGAACTAAGAATGTTAGCACACTACATGGCTGACGAGGAATACATAAATGAAATTATTAACGGAGACATTCACACAGCTAACCAAACGTTTGCTGGACTTAAATCAAGAGATGAGGCAAAAACTTTCATCTATGCCCTCATTTACGGAGCAGGAGATGAAAAGATTGGAAGCATCATTAAAGGAAGCAGAGCAGATGGTAAACTCTTGCGAGAACGCTTTCTTAGTAGTCTACCAGCACTTGCAACTCTTAAGAACAGAGTTGATATCGCAGCAGAAAAAAAATTCCTTAAAGGATTAGATGGTCGTAAAATATTTTTAAGACATAAACATGCAGCTTTAAATACTTTATTACAAGGTGCAGGTGCTATTCTCATGAAGAAAGCATTAATTATGTTAGATAGTTTGCTTAGACTAAATACAATTGATTATAAATTTGTTGCAAACATACACGATGAGTGGCAAATTGAGGTGAAAGAATCTCAAGCAGAATTTACAGGTGAACTTGCTGTTAAAAGTATTATAGAAGCAGGTGAACATTTTAATCTTCGCTGTCCAATGGATGGTGAATACAAGATAGGAGATAATTGGAGTGAAACCCACTAAAGAAAACAGAAAAAAGTTTGACATTGACCTAGAATATGGTACAATACGTGAAGAAAAGATAGCAGACATGCTAACTAATAAAAAGATTGAAGTTAAATCTGAAAAAGATTTATGGCAGAAGTCCGGAAACATATGTATTGAATATGAATCATGGGGTAAACCTTCAGGAATTAGAGCAACAGAATCTGATTACTGGTTTCATAATCTTTGTGTAGGAGACAATGAATTTTGTACTCTTGTGTTTAAAACAGATGTTCTTAGAACTATAGTAGATAAACTTGATACATTTAAAACTGTTAGTGGTGGTGACCACAAAGCAAGTAGAATGTTTCTTGTAAATTTACAAAAACTATTTTCATCAGATGTAATTAAAGCCTTTAAGGAGGCAGACAATGAAAAAGAAACTAAATAATTTAGTAGCAGATATTTACAGCGTATTAGATTCTCTTACCGAGGGAAACGAATTAAATATTTCAGAAGAAATGTTTGAAGAATTTGGTAAAGATATGACTGATGCGTTAAGACATTGGGCTACACCACAAAACGTAGAAGGTAAACCTGTTTTACGTATGTCAAATGTAGGTAGACCTGAACGAAGACTTTGGTTTGATACTCACACCCAAGCTGATACGACAGAAAAATTACAACCAAGCACTCAAATTAAATTTTTGTATGGACATTTGTTGGAAGTATTAATTTTGTTCTTTGTTAAATTATCAGGACATAAACTTACGGCACAACAAAAAGAAATAACTGTAAGTGGTATCAAAGGACACATGGATTGTATGATAGATGGCGAAGTTGTAGATGTTAAAACTGCTTCAGGTTATGCTTTTAAGAAATTTAAAGAAGGAACATTGGCAGAAGACGATGCGTTTGGATATCTTTCTCAGTTGGCAGGGTATGAAGCTGCAGAAAAAACTAATGCAGGTGGCTTTCTTGTTATGAATAAAGAAACAGGTGAGTTAACTATGTTTATTCCTGATGATATAGATAAGCCAAATATTAAATCTAAAATTAAAAACGTAAAAAATATTATTGCTTCAGACACTCCTCCGGATTTTTGTTACTCTCCTATACCGGAAGGTAAAGCAGGTAATATGAAAGTTGCAAGAGGTTGTTCATGGTGTCCTCATAAGTTTGAATGTCATAAAGATGCTAACGATGGGCAGGGATTGCGTGTGTTTAATTATGCAAAAGGACCTGTATATTTTACAAAAATTGTTAGTGAACCTAACGTGGAGGAAGTCAGATGAACGGAAAAAAATCTAAAGCAATAAGAAAAAAATCAATTGAGTTTGTTGTTGAGTGGTTAAAAACTATGCTCATAGAAGAAGAACAAAAGAAAATTTCGGTTAAAAACTATCAAAATTATATGCCAACTGAAACTCATATGTTTGCAAACAATAAATTTTTAGTTTCTTCTTATACTCCAAGATGGTTTGGCAAGTTAATTAAACGTAAATTAAAGTCTAAACCTCTTGACAAAATCCAGTACTCGGATATAATATAATGGTTGGCTTTAGAAAACCAAGGAAGATAAGACCAACAGAAAAGAATGTTCCAAAAGGATATGATTCTAAATGGGAACAAACTCTACATTCTACTGTTTTACAAAAGTGGAATCATCATTCAGAAAAAATACCATACGTAGTTGAACACAATTACGAGCCTGACTTTGTTAAAACGATTAATGGTCAAACAATATTATTAGAAGCTAAAGGTAGATTTTGGGATTACGCAGAGTACAGTAAATATATTTGGATAAGAAAAGCTTTAGAAGAACAGATAGGAGAGTTTGAGTTGGTGTTTTTATTTCTAAGTCCTTATGCCCCAATGCCTCAAGCTAAAAAAAGAAAAGACGGAACAAAAAGAACCCATGCTGAGTGGGCTGAAAAAAATAATTTTAGGTGGTACAGTGAAGATACTTTACCGAAAGAATGGAGAACAGATGAATTATAAATTTAATGAAGACAAACTATTACAAGAACTTAAAGGATACATTGATGCTACATACAGTCAGCATTATGCATCCGATAAATATCAGGCTACCGATGTTATTATTGATTCGGGACATGGTGAGGGCTTTAGTCTTGGTAATATTATGAAGTACGCTAAACGCTATGGGAATAAAGACGGAAAGAACAGAAAAGACTTGCTAAAAATATTACACTATGGTATAATTATGCTTGACATACATGATAAGGAGAACACGTAATGGTCGAAGACAAGGTGGGTATCAAGGAATATCTTGGTATAAAAATTAATTACAGTAATGAAAAACTATTAGATAAGTTTAGCCTTGATACTCTCAAGGATAGATATTTATGGGAGAATGAAACACATGCACAAGAAGCATTCGCAAGAGCATCCGTCTTCGGAGCAACATACAAAGGTCACACGGATTTTGAATTGGCTCAAAGGCTTTATCACTACAGTTCCAATTGTTGGTTCATGTTTAGCACTCCTATACTTAGCAACGGGGGAACAAGTCGTGGGCTTCCTATTAGCTGTTTCCTCAATTATGTACCTGACAGCAGGGATGGTCTATCTGCTCACTATGACGAGAATATATGGTTGGCGAGTTCAGGCGGAGGTATTGGTGGATATTGGGGAGATATTAGGAGTAACGGTATATCTACTACTCACGGGAGTCGTTCTACTGGTTCAATTCCTTTCATCCATGTAGTTGATTCACAGATGTTAGCCTTTAATCAAGGCACAACAAGACGAGGTTCTTACGCTGCATACATGGATATATCTCACCCTGAGATTGAAGAGTTTATTAACATGCGTAAAGAATCCGGTGGTGATATCAATCGCAAGAATCTTAATCTTCATAATGGTATCAACATTACCAATGAGTTCTTGAAAGCTGTTGAAGAAGATGCAGACTTTAGATTGATTGACCCTAAGACTAATGAGCCTACTAAGATTGTAAATGCTAGAGACTTATGGTGGCAGATAATTAATGCTAGAGCAGAGACAGGTGAGCCATACATGGTTAATATAGATACATGTAACGAAGCCTTACCTAAAGAACAAAAAGATTTAGGATTAGAAATTAAACAGAGCAATCTTTGTTCTGAGATTACTTTACCTACTAATGAAGAACGAACAGCAGTATGTTGTTTGTCTTCTGTAAACTTAGAATACTTTGATGAATGGTCAGAGAATCCTATGTTCATTGATGATTTAATAACCATGTTAGATAATGTACTTCAACATTACATCGACAACGCAGTAGATACAGACAACTTAGGAGAGTACAATGCAAACTTTAAAAGATTTCAAAAACACATTAAAGAAGGTAGGGAAGGCTTTACTAAATCTGCCTACTCAGCTTATAGAGAAAGGTCGTTGGGTCTTGGTGCGATGGGATTCCATTCGTATCTCCAATCACGCAACATTCCTTTTGAAGGTATCTTTGCTACGGGCTTTAATTACAAAGCATTTAAACACATTAAGACACAGGCAACCAGAGCTTCTGAAAGACTTGCAGAGGACAGGGGTGAAGCTCCTGATGTCAGTGGTAGTGGCAGGAGGAACGCTAATCTACTCGCTGTTGCACCTAACGCTAGTTCTAGTATTATATGTGGCGGTACTTCTCCTTCGATTGAGCCATATCGTGCTAACGTTTATACGCACAAGACTCTCTCAGGTTCGTTCCAAGTTAAGAACAAATACCTAGAAGAGGTATTACAAGATAAAGGATTAAAGAAAGATGAGTTGACTGTCTTGTGGAAAGACATTGCAGGTAATGAAGGTTCAGTGCAACACCTTGATATTCTTACTGACGATGAAAAAGAAATATTTAAAACTGCTAATGAGATAGACCAAATATGGATTGTTGAACATGCATCTAAACGACAAGAGTTTATATGCCAAGCACAGTCAGTTAATCTTTTCTTTACACTTCCCAAAGCTACTGAGCCACAAGAAGTACATGATGAGTACATGCAGTACGTCAATGATGTACATTGGTATGGAATGAATAAACTAAAGTCTTTGTATTACTTCAGAACTAATGCTGCTAGAAATGCAGAGAATGTTAACACTAAAGTACAACGTATTAAATTAGACGATGCTGAATGTATAGCTTGTGAGGGATAAATGAAACAAGAAGAGTTTACAAATGTGTTTAGCCAAAAATTTTCTGGCTTTACAAGTAGGATGTGGTTAGATTATTGTGATGAAAATAATAATCCATTCGCAAAAACAAAAGATTACGCAGGATATGTAATTGAAAATTTTAAATATTTAGTTAAGAGATTTAACGAGGAGAACAGATGAGCTTATTAGACACAAGAGATTACTACAAACCATTCGACAATCCTTGGATGTTTGACTACTATGTCTTACAAAACCAAATGCATTGGATGCCGGAGTCAGTACCTTTACACACCGATGTTAAAGACTGGCAAGAGTTAGACTCAAAAGAAAAGAATTTACTGACACAAATCTTTAGATTGTTTACTCAATCAGATGTAGATGTTGGTGCAGGTTACGTTGATAGATACATGCGTATCTTTAGAAAGCCTGAAGCTAGAATGATGATGGGTTCGTTTGCAAACATGGAGTCTATCCATCAA
>Ga0222717_10002152_pt1 | contig 15456 bp, 22 predicted proteins | sample C33_18DmetaG_FD_165053 | JGI IMG/M metagenome (GOLD analysis project Ga0222717, IMG submission 165053) | Estuarine water microbial communities from San Francisco Bay, California, United States - C33_18D | ecosystem: Environmental > Aquatic > Marine > Unclassified | place: USA: California...
TTGATAATGTATTTTGTCTTCTCACCTTCCCACGCTTCATGTGCAATGGATAGAATCTTTGCTTGGTCTTCATGTGCAAGATTGATTAGAACATCAGCAGGTTGATAACCACCGAATACCCAACAGTTCCTTCCATTCATTGTTATGTCTTCACATCTAATTGGGTCTACTCTAAAGGTGTTCCCTATATGTGGTGTTGCTTCTAGTGTGTCTTTAATTATCTTTGCAAGACCACTACTTCCTGTTATTGCTATTCTCATTATTCAATCCAATCTATATTAATATTCACTCTGATATTTTCGTCTGTCTGTCCGACACTACGATGTTTAATATCTCCATTGAAGACAACTAAAGAATTTTCAATTGATTCTAATTTAGTTCCGTCTTCTAATTCTGTATAACCATTGCAAGTGTTTATACCTAAAATCCCAACTGTATGTTGTTCATTCATATCCACATGATATCTACACATAGGATAATTTTCTTCACCTCTAAGTGTCTGTCTTGGGTGACAGTTTATTTTCATACGAATTAATTTAGTCATAGGTATCCGACTTACTATTGGAACACCTATCTCTTGAAACATTCCAGTGTCATCAACTTCTTCATCATTCACTATGACTGTTGCAAAAAGAAACCCCTCTGTATCTTGGGGGTCTGTCATTGCATGTCTATAAAACCATGGGAAGTTTCCACCCATTAAGTCTTTCTGTAAATTTTCGAATATCTCTCTTGGTAGAAAGTTATCTATTCTTTGGTGATTCATAATAATCTTTTATAATATCAAATGACGGCTTACCAAATAAACTTCCGTCTACACTACACTTGTTGCACGGGGACTTACTTCGGTCTCCCTTCATTAAACGTTTCCTAATCTTTGTCATAGGTTTAGAGAACCATACGTCATGTAAAGACATAGTCAATAGATTCCCTACGACATGTTCTCTTCCCCAATCATTACTACAGAACAATACGTCACCATTCCAGTCCACAAACATTTTATAGAAAGGGTAGTGACATGGTTTACCTTTTAGATTCTCTACAGTGTCGTCTTCAACACCAACCCAATCAACGACACCACTACGATTGTTAAGTATCAGTCCGTGTTTCTCAAAGTCTCCCCAATGCATTCTGTATCTGTATTGGTCTTCATGCACTCTTGCTTCTGCTAACATAGTGTCGAAGTGTTGCATCTGTTCTATCCCGTCATACAGATTGATATAAAGTAAATCTAATCCACTCTTATACAATCCGTTAATGTAATCTATGTCTAACTTATCTCCGTTAGTATTACACTCCAGTGTTGCATAAGGTAAGTTATATCTAAACACCTTTACGATTTCTATGAAGTCGGGGTTAAGTAAGTTCTCACCAAACCCACTAAAGGATATCTTACCTCTGAATCCATTGTCTGCAAGTTCTTCTGCAATCGTTGTTGCACCTTTAATGGTTAAGTGTAGGTTTCTGTTAGGGAAAACTTTAGGGTCGTGTCGTGGACAAAACACACAAGTTCTATTACAAAGTTCTGTAGTGTTAATCTCTACAGTGAGAATAGAATCTAAAGGTGACTTACCTTGGACTGAGTTCCAATGGAGTGCTTCCTGTTTTTTCCTATGTTCAAGAAAATCGAATTGGTCAACTGCTGTAATTGGGATATTTCTAGATTCCATGGTTTAACAGAGACTACACTTGACGTGTCTTTCTGTTCCTGTTTGTTTTTCACTTTGATATTCATAACGAATTTTATCTCCTATATTAAAAAAGTTAGAGGGATATGCAATGAACACTGAACACGTTAACTCGTCTAGTTGTTCACTCATAGGATTTCCTCCAATCTTATAATAGTATGTAGGTAGATAATTTGGTTGTGTTTTGGTATCTAAGTGTAGACATGATATAAGAAGAGAGTTATCTTCTTCATACACAATTACTTCTTCCTTATAAAGAAGACCACTCTTCATGGCGTATGCATAAGGGATTTCTAAACGAATTCCCTCATGGTTTAATTGTGGTTGATATCTAGGACTTACTGGGTGAATAGGTTTTACTTCTGAATCTTTAGAAGTATCCACCATCTCGTCTATTATCATCGTCTTCTCCTTTTACTGTTTCAGTTGCACTAACAAATTCATCAGTTTCTTGTAAAGACTCAATTAGACTTTCTGTTTGAGTTGCAATACTTTCAATCATTGCATCTTTAGTATCAGTTGTTGACACTTCAAAGTTTAGACCTTCTGCAACTTCTTTAATCTTAGATTTAGTCATTCCCTTTAGTTCGTCTGCACTAGGGATAACTAACTCTTCAAACTCTTCTTCAACTTCTTGTTCTTTTGCAGCGTCAATTTTTGCTTGAACTGACTCAATCATTTCTTCTTCAGAAGAGTAGGTGTTGATTTTTTGTTCTTGTGAAATAGGTGCTTCTATACTATCACCAGTTTTCAATGTTTTCTTACCAACGTTAGAATTTGTAATAGGGACTGCACCAGTTGTTGCTGGTTTAGCATAAGTAGGTTCTGTTGTAGTGTCTTCTTCTGCAACCTTTATATCAGGCATTGTGTCTTCACCACTTGACCATGCACCACTGTAAATTTCTTTACCTTCTTGTTCTGCAGTGTCTTCAAATGATTGATTGAATTGTTCTTCGTCAATTAAGTCTTGTGCAGCTTGGTCTAGTTCATCTATCTCTGATTCAGATTCTACTCTGTCAACTTCTTCTAAGAATGCTTCAATACCTTTTGCATCTTCGGGAACTGGTAATTCGATTGTAATAGATTCTTCTATTGGTAAATCAAATCCGTCTTCTTCTGTTTCATCACTTCCGAATAACATTTCTTCTTGGGGAACTTCTGTTTCTGTTTGTTCTTCCCAAGTGTTAACTTTTTCCTTTGCAGATTCTACGTAATTATTAAAACCTTCGTCTGTTGATATGTTAGTGACTGGTGGTTGAGTGTTTGACTCACCTTCGGGATTAAGAAGTCTTGCCATTTCAAATGCTTTAGAAGTCTTCTTAGGTGCTTCAGTCCTAGTTCCCTTTTGAATTGTTTGAGGTGGTATTGTGACTCCATGGTCTGCAGCGAGTGTTGCAGCTTCTTCTTTAGTAAGTTCTACAAATCCGTCTGCATTTAAGTCACCTGCTTTAACACCAATTACTCCGTCACCATTTAAGTCAACATTAACTCCATGTGACGCAAGGATTGCTTCTAGTTGTGCAACTTTAATCTCTTCTGCTTTTCTTAGTTTACGTTGGTCTCTAATTTTGTCAACTAATTCTGCTTTCTCTTTTTCGATTGCTTCTGCTTTTGCAATTCTATCTGCTTCAACCAATGAATTCAATTGTCTTTGTGCAGTCTCAACTGCAAGATTGTAATCGGTTAGACCTTTGTTGATTTCGTTCCTTACTCCAATCACTGCATCAAGTTCGTCTATCTTAATTTGACCACTCTTCAAATGTAATTGTAGTAGTGTAGATATTGCTTGTGCAGAACTAGGTGCAAGTGCAATCTTGTAATTTGCAATACGTTGCTGAACTCGTTCCAGTTCAGTTGGTTCTGTAGGTGCTTGCTGTGAGGCAAACGTTGGGTTCACATTGTTGTCCATTAATTATACTCCATGGAGTCCTACTCGACTAGAAGTTTACACATAGAAGTTAATATTAAACTTCCTTTTATTTTATGTATAGTCTCTGAGGACATTAATATTTATTTATTTTATAACTTCGGGGAAGGCTTTTTGTGCAACATTTTTAGTAATGTTCTTAAATGGCCATACTCCGTCTTTTACCAATTCCATTAACTCTGCTTCCATTTGAGGTATACCTTCTAGTAATTGAATCCACATTGTTTCTCTACGAGTTTGTGGAACCTCTTCAGTGACAAAGTATTTAAACTGTCTAGACTCAAATCTTAAAGAAGTTTGTGCAAGGTCTGAAGCTGGTGCTTCGTCTCTATTGTAAGGTGTCTTACCTTCAGGCAATGTTGAATTGATATTATCATCAAACACCCATTGTAAGACTAGTTTCACTGCACCATTTCTTTCTGAGAAAACTCTGATACCTTGTGCAGCTAAATCTTCAGATTCTTTTGCAACTAATTCTGCTTGACATAATATTTCATACACGTCTGCGTCTTTAGGTAATTCAGTTCTCTTTGTAATGAGTTCTAGTTTTGGTTTATTGGGAGCACCTTTTGGTCTACCCCTTCCTTTTTTCTTTGTTTCCGTCATAACGAAAAATCTCCTATGTTATCTAACAACTCATTTAATCTATGAGTTCTTAGGTAGTCAAAAACTTTACCTCTTACAGGTGCAGTCTTTTCAAATTCACTTAAAATGCTATCTTCCACATTCGGTGGAATGAAATCAAAATCAATAAGTGTTTGATTTCTTAAATAGTTCCTATAGTATTTATCGTCATTTTCAATCGATATTCTGAGATACTTTTCTTTGATTGGTTTACGTAATGGTGTCTGTCTGATTCCCTCTACCATACAATCATCACTTGAGAGTATGTTAGGGATTCCGTCTGACTTATCACCCGTTAATATATGTTCTTTTAAAAAGAGTTGTGGGTCAACACAATCGATAAACTTGTTTAGATTAGGACTCCACTGTCTCACATCATTATATGCATGTAATTGTTGGAAGTCTTTATCACCACTCACAATGAGAACTGGTTCCTTTGCATGTTTAACTAACACTGCAATGATATCGTCTGCTTCACACTTCTCAACATACATGTATCTGTATGGAAAGTTATCTCTGAGTTCGTCTTTGATAACCTGTAGTGTATTAAAGATTGTTCCCCAATCTTTATCATCTGCATCACGAGCTTTCTTTCTGTTTGCTTTATACTGAGGATAGTATTCTCTCCTCCATGGATTACCTGCGTCTGTGCAAAGAACTATCTGTCCGTATTCGGGTGCATATTTCTTTTGGTAATTTCTAATCGAGTTAAGAATCATTGGACGAAGTTTGTCTTCGTTTAATTCACCACCATTCAGTTTCAACTGAACCATCAAACCAGCAATTATGGTTTGAGTAAAATCTATAAGTATCATTTAATCACTTTTATCAATAATGTATTTTTGGTCAATAAATCGTTTCCGTCTTTTAGTTTAGAACGAGGTATCTCGTCTATAAAATTCTTTGCAATAATATTACCACCTTTATATATTCTATCAAGCAACTTCATATCTGTCAAGGTCTTTTCTTGACATGAATTGTAATCAACTATTCTTGACCCTTTAACTGATAGACCACCATAGGTTTCAAACTTGGTGAACTTCTTACTTGCAATATTATAAGTGAACAAATATGTTGCACGAATAATTTCTTCGGGGTCAATCGAGTGATACTTTCCATGTTGTTTTAGAAACGGAAGTTTACTGACTAACTGTTTTGGTGATTTAGGTTTACGTGGTTTCTTAATAGGTTTGTATTCAGAGACATATTTGTCTATGTCTTTTTCAAACAACTCTAGGTGTTTAATAACTTTTACTTTCTGTTTAGGTGTTAAAAAGTTATAGGCTTCTTCTAACTGTTCACACGATTCTTCGTTCTTAATCTCATACACGATATCTTGTGTGAATCCTTTCATATACTTGACTACCTTTCCACTGTATTCAAGTTTCGTTAAATAGTTATACATAGAAAAAGAAGTTGTCTTCTTATCCATAAGTTTATCTATTTGTGCTTCTACTTCGTCCAAGGCACGTTCTGCCTTCGTCTGCATTCGTTCTTGGATTGTTGGTTTATTAATTGCAATACTCATAAAATAAATTATAACAAAAAGTTTAAGTCATTGTCAAGTTAGTTTTCTTCTGCAGTATCGTGTTTGTTGGTCAATAGGAATTTCCTAGACGGGTTAATCATTAAGTTTGCACGATTCATAAAATCTCTATTTGCAAGAAAAGGGATTTTACCTCTTTGGTCTAAACTGACTTCTTGTTCATATATAGTATTTAAGAAGTTTAACTCACACTTAACCACTGGTCTAGTTTCAGCAGGTTTGAGTAATGTAAGTTTTCTGACCAAAGGTTTTTTAAACTTTTTACCATTACGTGTGAAGTGAACAACCTTACCTTTAATCTCATAAGAGTCTGCGTGAAGGGCACAAGCAGCTGCACTGTTCCCAGTGTCTAGCTTTGCAGTCATCGTCTCACCATCGACCTCTATGGTCTCGAGAACACCACATTCAGTTGCACTCTTCTTCCATATGTTTCTGTCCATGTAGTCTTCTATAATTGTTTCACAAACTTCTTCACCAATCGCATCAGAGATTCCTTGTGAACCTGGCGACTGATTGACTTCTAACATATAAGGTGAATCCTTTTCTCTATTCTTCGCAGGAATAAAGTCAACACCAACCCATTGTCCGTTTACTGCTTTTGCAGCGATAAGACAAGTTTCTTTTTCTAGTTCTGTTAGTTCAATCTCTTCTGCTTCTGCACCTTGTGAAATGTTAGAACGGAAATCGTCAATGATTTTATTTCTTCTCATTGCACCTATGATTCGTTTGTTATTAATCATAACACGAACATCATATTCCATTTCAATATATTCTTGAATTAGGATATCACAATTAGGGTCAATCTTATACACTAGACTCACTGTAGACTGCAGAGAACGTTCCGTTTCAACAAGTAATACACCAACTCCCTTTGCACCTTGAAGTGTCTTTAGAACCATTGGGAATTTGTTTCCTAGTCTTTTTGCAGCTAAGTCTACAGTCTCAGAATCTTCGTTTGGAATCAAAACTGTTTTCGGTTGGTTCATTCCAATTTCTTGTAGTCTCAAATAAGTTCTAAACTTATCTGCACACACTTCGATACACTCCCTTGAATTAACTACAGGGAATCCGTATCTTTCTATCTGACTGATTAAATCTAAGTATGAATCTTTTGCTGTGACAGCACCACGAACCATAACAAGTGTATCTGCATCTAATTCAAATCCTTTTTCGTCATCTTGGTTGTGAATCGTAATGACTCCGTTATCGTCACGTTCAATATATGCACCATTCACTTTAACACTATACACTTCACAACCACTTTCTTTTGCAATAGTAAATAGTTTACTGGAAGTTGAACTGGGTTTCTTTACTACAGGTTTGTCTGCATTCTTCTTTGCCTTCTTGACCATGCGACGTTCTGCAATGATTACAAGTCGGTATGGTTTATCATTACTTTTTTCCTCAGTAATGAGTTCGTTGAAAGATAACAAGTTTTTATTCCTCATGTTTAATTAATTGAACAAATTTTTCTGCGTCTATAACCACTAATGGTTTGTGACGATTCCTTTTTATAACTACAAGGGGTTCATACCCTTTGCAATTTTCAGAAGCTTGTTCGTATGCTTTCCATACGTTGACGGCTTCTTGATTCTTACATTCTATACTAAATGGAAAAACGTCTCGACTCTGTCTACCGAGTATAATGTCTTCCCCTTGTGAACCCATAGGTCTTGATTCTAAATCCTCTGAATCGAGTCCTAGTGTCTCTACAAGGACATTTGCAAACCACTGTTGTAGTTTTCTTCCTTTAGCTTTTGCTGATGATGTTTTCATTGAATTGCACACTCACTCCACAACCACATGCTGATTGTTCATTTGGATTTATGAATTTAAAAAATTCATTTAATCCTTCTTTAATATAATCTAATGTCATACCCTCTAAAAAAGGTTGACTGTTTTTATCTATAAGAAAAGAGAACTTACCATAGTCTATGACTTCGTCTCCCTCTTGATAATTGTCTTCTGCAAAAACATATTCGAAACCAGCACAACCACCACCAGTGACACCAAGTCTTACTGACTCAACTTTTCTTTCTAGTAGTTTTTGGATTGCAATGTCTGAAACCTCTATCATAGAGTTATTTATGTTAATTGACTTTCTTCTTAGGATAGTTCGTTCTTTTATCTGCAATTAATTCGTAAGGGATATGAATGTCTTGGTCTTCGGGAATATATAAATGATTAATCTCTGAACGATTACATGTAGAGATTGCGTCATAGATATTCTCAACCAATGATTCACCACCTAAGTTGAATGAAGTATTAAATATAATCGGTGTCCCTGTTAATTCACCAAACCCTTTAATTAAATTATAATAATTAGGATTCTGTTCTTCGGTCACTGTCTGTATACGACATGTTCCGTCTGCATGAACCAGTGAAGGAATCTCGTCATATGCTTTTTGTTTTGCTTGAATCGCAAAAGACATGTTCGGTGATTCTTTAAGTTGCAACATTTCGAAATACTCATGAGCCTTTTCTGCAAGGATTGAACCTGCGAAGGGACGATAGTCTTCACGTTTCTTAACTTCGTTAACAATTTGTTTTGCATGTGGGTGACGTGGGTCAAAGAGAATACTACGATTACCCAATGCACGAGGCCCCCACTCGGAAGTGTTCTGAAACATTCCAACGATTTGTTTGTTCTCGATTATCTCTTCAAGAACATCATTTAAATTTCTATGTATCCGTGTTAGTAGCATTATTCTCTTCTCCAGTTTTCATTAAATATTCTAAGTGTATACAAGCACCAAAAGCAGTTCCTCCGTCATGCGGAATAGGGTCTACGTAAAATTGGTGTTCGGGGAAACGACTTAAATATTTGTAGTTGTTCGTGCAGTTAAGTGCGTATCCACCACTTAATAATATATTCTTACAGTCGGGATTCATGTCGATTCCTTTTTGAATTGTTTTACAAGTCTCTTCAAATGCATTGAGTTCTAACTCTTGTGATATGGAGAATTTATTAAAACGTTTATAATCTGAATCAACAATACCATAACTTGCCATACCCATGACCTTTCCTGCGGCACGTCCTTGGTCGTCACAACCCAGTGCATGACTCATATTACTGAAATCCATACCATTGGACGCACGTGACGTATACTCATAGATAACTCCGTCTACGTCCTCTACGAGGTTCTCACCCATATAATCTAGTGTTCCTTCCTGTTGATTCGGAAAGTTTGAACCTTTTAAATCACCAAGGAATCTATGATTACTTGATAAGACCCATTGACGTTTTGCTGGTTGGTTGGGTGACATTCTATAGATAGACTCAATCTCTTGATACCCCGCCATAGTGTCATAGTTCAACCTTGCACCACCCCCGTCCATAACGATTGCGATTGCGTCTTCCTTTTGTTCTATATACGGACTTAAGTGATAACCACAATATGCGTGATATATGTGGTGTTCAAACCAAAAATAATAATCGTCTACACCTTCGAACTGACCTGCGAACCCGTCATGAATATATTCCTCTACGTGTTCACCACCAAAACCTATTCCGTCAACAACACCAAACTCACCAAACTTCTCACAAAAGTCTTCACACCTTTGATTGGTCATAGGTTCACTACGAACATAATCTGCAACCTCAATAGACAACATACGATTCTCCATGAGTTTCTCGTTGTTAATGTGGAGTTGGATATTACGTCTGTCAAAACTTGCCATGACCAGTTTATCGGGTGTCTCTACACCACCTTTATGGATACACTGGAGTTGGTCGGGGTAGGTTGTCTCAAAACCCTCGTCACCTTGTTGCATTGCAAGAGGTGTCCAGTATTTTTCACGTCTGAAACGTTCTTCTTCGTGCATGAAGTCTAAAATACCAGTCTCAGTATCGTATTGACATAAGGAAGTGTCGTGGCTTGAATTAATTCCAATGATTTTCATAATATATTTCCGTGTTTAAGATTCTTTTTCTTTTGTTTGTGCAATTTTCTCTTTGATTGCAGTGTTGACTCTTTGTAAATCGACAACTTCGTGGGTGAGTTCTTCGAATAAACGTCTTTTCCCTTCTTTAAAACCACTTCGGTAAGAAAAAAAGACACATGCACCAATAAAGACCAAGTGTATGAGTAATAAATCCGTTTCCATTATACTATATAGTCCTCGGGTTTATCTTCTTTCTTGGTTTTATTCAATTGTTTGAGTTTACCCAGTGACCATTCGGTGCAATCGTGTTTCACCCACTGGTGGTGAATAGAAAAAAATAATAATCCCCAAAAAAGAAGTGAAAATATATATTTAAAAGTTGTCCAAGGTAATAATATTAATTCGTTCATACGATTGTTCCAAATAAAGTTCTCAGTAAAAGTGCAACACCGACCCCGTTTAATAGTATGAGTGCTCTATCTTTCCATAGGACACCTACTATACACCAACCCGTGACACCAATCAACGAGAAACAGAGGTCTATAAATTGTAAACCCTCAATTCCACGCATACTCATAGATATTAATATAAAGAAACTTGCAGTCCACTTCACATACCAATCTATGGTATATTTAGGGGTTGCAGATTTAAATATTCTATTACTATTCGCTAATTCTTTTTTATCAAACACTTCTTTAACCATTATAACCTTTCCTTAATTTATTTGTATTACCGATAATCCAATAACACTCCGTATTATCTTTCTTCCAATCCACCATATCGAACGCCTTAGACTCGTATATCATATCCAATTCGATAGACCCTACGTGACGTTCATGTAATTTTGCATAGGGATAATCACCTTTACGAAACTCATAGTCGTATTCAAACTGCATACCCTCACAAATCCCTGTCACTGTCCCTACTCTGTCATAACCAAAGGGTTGGAGTCCTACTATAGAATAATCCCCACCATACTTCCTACGACCTTCTAAGACACCTGCTAAGGTGACACCCGACCCGACTGGAACATACAAGACACGGATATTCGGGGGTATGTTCTGCACCTGTTCAGAGATACGTTCAACAATACTCTCGCGGTGGGTCTGAGCTGCATACCCAAAGAGTATTGGAAAGAAAGGTCGCGTCTGTTGTAATTTATTCAGATTAGAATATAACACATTGTTAAACCCTTGTGACTCTGATAAGACAACTAACTCTGCACCTAACTCATGACACCACTGCATAGGAATCTGTTTCAACGACTTCTCAACAGTGGTATTCCCAAACCCTATAATGCAGTCTAAGTCAAACTCCTTCGCAACACGTGCTACAATAGGACTCTGTGGTGAATGAATACTCGCTGCGGTCGCAATGGTAGACCCACATGACTTCCGAATATAATCTAAGTTCCGTTCAACAAGGTCTCTACACTGTCTGATTTTACCACCCGAGATAAAAGAATCACCATAGGGTGCGTATAAGTCCTCACGTTTAAAGTGTATATTATCTTCACAGTGTATAGGAGTATATTCAATCATTCGTCAAAATGTCTAGTAGGTGGGTGTATAGTTATTCCCATACGTCTTAACAGGTTTATCTGTTCTTGGAGTTTCTCAATAGAGTCTTGTTGTTTGCTCACCAGTTCAGTGAGTTCTTTAATTAATTTGATTGCAACCTCTATTCTACTCATAGGTTTATTATAACATAAGTCCATGAAAGTGCATAGACTAAAAACCATAAAAGTGTGATTAGAAATATAAACCACAAAAGGCTGAGGGTCTTAAAAATACCCCGAAAAAATTTTAGAATCGTGTTAATATAATCTCCGTTAACTATTTGAGGGGGGGTTGAGTCCACATATATTTGACCTAGGAGTCCCACAGCACTGTTCTCTGAGGTTTTCCGAGGTGTCCCCTACCGATATACCTCTGAGTTGCTCTGAACGTCTTAGAACGTCTCTAAGGCCCTCGGAGGAATTCAGACAAGACTCTCCCATTATAGTATACCATTTTATGATACCTATTGTCAAGCCCTGTAATAGGGTAGTGGTCTCTCTCATGCCACTCTGACCTTCTCGGTAGATAACCCTAGGGACTTCACTGTCTACATAATGAAAGTCCTTCCCTAGTCGAACTTAAAGAATCCCCGACTGTATAGTAGTTTGGTTCTTATACATTCATTATACACTAAAAGAGGCTTGTTGTCTAGTGGAATTTACGTTTATTTCCGTTAACCACTATGTAATCTATGTCTATCTGGCCGATTATCTTCTGACCAGTCCTCCTATGCACTAACGCACACATACAATCCCATGCAGTGTTAATATCACCCATAGTAAGTGTCGCTAAGTCCATTTCCTGTTTAGTTAATTGTATAGTAATAGGATAACCTGTTGCAATATGTGAACCTATGATACAGTTGTTGGCTGAGAGGTTATACATATGCAACCTCTACGTTCACAAGACCATAGTCCGACACTGCACTATGAAAGGCTTTACGAGCTTCTTTCTCATTATCATATACAGTGACAATACTATTAACAGTCAACACATACATTATGCAATCACCTTTAATACTATAGGAAGTAAGAACAATGCAAACCCTTGAAGGAAGTCAGTGTCTAATAGTCCGTGTTTCTTTAATGTCTTCATAATGTCTCCTTTGTATTTCCTCATTATAGACATAGTATAACAAAAAGTGAGAGTCATTGTCAAGTGCAGAGGTGTTCAGAGTGTTTCTCTGAGGTGCTCTGAAACCCTTGCTGTGCTTGGGTTTGCGGGGAGGGGGTAATAGGGGTGATATTAGGGGTCTGCTTAGAGGGGTGCTCTGAAACCCTTACAGCAAAGGGGTTCGCAGGCTCTTTGACTCCCAACTAAATATGTGGTTAAGGTCTCCGAACAACACCGACTAAACCCCGTTTATTCACCATATCCGTATCCACTCAGAATCCTATTATTATTACACACTTCTGCACACTATGACACACATTATATTCAGAACGCCCACTAATCCCTTCTGATTATATTCGGAACCCTTCGAAAGTCCCTATTTTACAGTGTTTTGTGTATTGTAGAAGTGTCTTCGAATGATATAGACACGTGTATATGCAATGACTGTCATCCACGCAGTAATAGTAGTCCCTATTTGCACACTCGAAGTCATACCGAGTTTGTCTATGCATATGAACAGTCCTAATAGATTCAATGGATAGTTTATGAGTAAACCTGTAAAGACAGTTGTTGCAGTTTCTTTGTGTATTCTACGTGATTTACTTGACATAGTGGGTATACATGTCCATGTCTATGTTTTCGGGTTTGTTATTCATATACACATCAAATGCACATGAGTATCTATTCTCGTCTAGGTGGTTTGGGGGAACTGCATGGGGTTGATAGCTTGAAATGATACTGAGTGTTCCTTGTTCGTTGATTATATCCCCGTAGGTCTCGTAGTGTGTATACCATGGTTGGGGTTGGTTGTTATTGGAGAGGAATATGTTGCCTGAGATAAAGTCATGGGTGTCGGTGTCTATATCGAAACCATGGAAGTGTATAGGAATTTCCTCTCGTGTGTGTAAACAGTTGCACCATGACTTGACCCAAATCTCGTCTGTGTCTTCGGGAAAGAATTCATATATGGTATCTCTGACGTATTCACCTAATGGGATATTAAGGTCTTGGTGGACTTGTTCAAAGAAGTTGTATTGACCATGACGACTGGTTGTTCCCGAATAGTAGGGATTTACTGATTCGGGAAGTTCCAGTATGTCTTTCTCTATATGGTAAATATACTCCTTTATATGGTCGGAGTCTTGTGGTGTGAGAAAGTTGGGGATATTATATAAGAGTCTTTCGTTTTGACCTTTACTTATATCACCCATAGGTCTAACCACTCGTCCTCGTGTGGTGTGTCTCCCTCAACTAGGAGAAAGGATACATGTTTACTGAGGGTTCTGTATTCATGACCGAAATCGAAGAGTCGTGCTTCTTCTTCACCACCCATTCCACGCCATTCAGTCCATGAAGGTCTGACTTCTGTTTCAAATAGGTCATTCAGTATGAGATTCCTTGGGTGGTCATGTGTAGTATATGAACTTAGGACACCTTTAGGTAATGGTAATGGCATGATTCTTGTATTGTCAAAGAAGGTTTCTAACCAACGTTGGAATCCGTCCTCGCCAGGATATTCTGTTTGGATACCTACTGGGTCTTTAAGGAATTCTTCTCTGAGGAACTTCCAACCACCTTGCACAAAACATGTAAGGGTAGGGGAATATACGGAAGTCTTGGTTTCTGACCACCAGTCTTCACCTTGGGTAATAAAGAGTGTATTGTTTTCTTTGACACTTTGTTCTTCTTCTGCAGTAAACGTAAAGTGTGTTTCATGGGTTGTCCCTTGGTCGGGAATACCTTTTGCAAGTTCTGACATTGCAAAATCAGTCATATGGACACGTGGGTCAACAAGACAAGTCTTCGTCCCTTCACCAAATAAACTCTCATTGTCAAAGATATCCAGTTTTCTGTATGCACTGTCGGTTATCTTATCGGATTCTTTTGCAAAGAAGGGTATAATTCTTACGTCTTCTCTGTCGGGAATTCCTGTTGGGTCGTCTGTATATACGTTGAGTCTATACAAAGGTATTCCGTCTTCATTGGGTTCAATGATTCTTTGACGATTGACACCTGTTAAGAATGTTTTAAATTGTTCACTTGTTAATTCGTTGTCTTTTGTTTTGACAACTACCATTTCCATAGGCATAATATAATCTCCTAATATATTATATGATTAATTTCTTCGCATTCGTGCAATGTCGATTGCATGTTGTTTATCCTCTTCGAAGATAGGCACCATATTCGACTTATGCATGGTTGCGATTCCTAAGAGTTTACGTTCACCTGTATATTGCATAGGTTCTCTTTTAGGTGTGATATCACCTGTTGTCGTTCCTATGTATGAAGGTATACGTTCCTCTTCTCTGATTGATTTCATCACTTGGTCATATTGAATTTGTTGTTCTGCAATCAATCGTTTATATTTAGTGTTTTTATTAAAGGCTTTCGTCTTACGTTTTTTCCCATGTGGTGAATAACGAATAGAACTACTTAAATTTAAAAAACCCATGTATTAATTATACTACCAATACATGGGTTCTGTCAAGTGATTTATTGAATAATTTTCACAACTTTGTCAAGTCGTCCACTCTTCATCATCATATTAAAGTTGTCTGATAAGCTCTTTAGAAACTCGGCAGACAATGATGCGTAATGTTGCATTGTTATCTCCTGTTTTGGTGAAACGTTCCATCAACTGCACTTCGGTATTTTACCTACTTAGTCTTTGTGACTTAATTGTTTCGTTTATGTGTCAATTGTGTGACACAATAGTATTTATACAAATACAAAATTGGTGCTGGTAGTCGGGTTCGAACTGACGACCTACTGATTACAAATCAGTTGCTCTACCTACTGAGCTATACCAGCAAATAATAGTCGGAAGTCGTCTTTGTATAACCACTTCACAAAATTCTTAGTCCCTTCGTCCAGTGTGAACTTGGGAATACTAAAAGGAACCTCACCTATCTCTGAGTTTACCTCTTCATTTGACCATGTGTTTTGAGAGAAGTCAACTTCAAAACCTTTGGTCACTTCATATATAGTGTCTTTGACTTCGTCCAGTCGAATGATTCTAGTATATGGATTCTCGTCATTGGAATTCTCATAACACCATTTCCACTGGGGTTCAAATATCAGATTGGTGTAGTAAAAATGAAACCAATGTGAATC
>Ga0222717_10002153_pt1 | contig 15453 bp, 10 predicted proteins | sample C33_18DmetaG_FD_165053 | JGI IMG/M metagenome (GOLD analysis project Ga0222717, IMG submission 165053) | Estuarine water microbial communities from San Francisco Bay, California, United States - C33_18D | ecosystem: Environmental > Aquatic > Marine > Unclassified | place: USA: California...
GATATTGTCCTGAAGTCATTTATTACTTTTTCCTTAAATTTTTTTAAGCTAATCTCCTCTTTTGTAGAACTAGATATACTCATAGGGATTGCAAATTTACAAATAATTAAATGAACCTAATTACAACCACCTTCTTGAGAAAAGATTACCCAACGATTCTAGGTTGTAGGAAACTATGAATCTTATTTTGTTTCTATATCTAAAATCATTTAGCTCAAAGCCATTGCTAGAGCTTATTGGCAGGTAAAGTTCAAAGAAATCTGGTAGAAGATTTAGTCTTAAACCAGTTCCATAAAAATATCTAGAATCTTCTTTACTATCTTTAAGCATACCTAAATCAAGATAACCCTCAACCCATTTCCAAATTCCTATATTTAAATTAGTCGAAAGCATAAAATTATTTGTAGTGGGATCTTTAAAAAATGATTTAAACCCTCCGCCAGCCATTATAAATTGCTGACTCAATAAACCTGTGCTTTCAGATCTACCTAGATAATTATCTAAAAATAAGTATCCACCAGATCTACCAAGATTATAATTGAAATCATCAAACTGATCATTGTTCCAGAAAAATTTACCCAGATATACCCGAGCTTGAAATTGTCTATTACTTTTAAGTAGCCTTCTATAGTCAAATACGAAATTTACTTTTCCAAAATTATCAGAAAACTCAGTGTTAATAGAGCTTTTTAGATATTTAATGATTCCTATGTCAGAATAATAATAACCTAAATTATATATGGAGTATTTATCTAATAAATTATTATTTTGAATATCAGTATCCTTGTTTACGTTAAAGAGAGATAATGATATTGATTTTTTGACTTTTGATCTTAAATTCTTATTGTCTCTAAAATTTACTCTAACAGAAGGAGAAAAAACCTGATATCTTAAGTTTTCTTTATAATGATTTGAAGTGTAGAATAAATTAAATATTGTTGAATAATTATCTTTAAGCTCGTTATTTAATTGATATTTTAAATTTAAAGATCCTACCAGAGCTTCTTCTTTTGATGCATATTGGGTAAATATTTCAAAATTAAACAGTTTATTTTTTAATCCCTTATTTAGAAGGTTAATCCCTGGTGAAACGCCATCATATAAGTTATAAGTAACTTCAGGTCTCAAAAATAGTGTCTTAAATTTAGGATTTTCAAGATCACCAATAAACTTTATTTTTAAAGGCTTTAGATTAGAATTATTATAGATCCAATTATTACTCTTGTTTAACTCAGGCAGTGATATCTTAGGATTTATAACGATATAGTCAAAATCAATATTAGGAATTTTAATTTTCTTATACTCTTCAAAATCAATATTTTGAATTATACTATCATTTTTTAAATAACCAATGGAGTAGGGTAAGGAAATATTATTTTTCTCTTCTATTAGAATTTCATTTTTATTGATTCTCCTTACCTTTAAATCAATCGATTGTCTATTACCAATATAATCTTCAATAAACCAGTTTAGGTCACTCTTTTCATAATTTAAGAAGAGGTTATTTAAATCCTCTCTTGAATCTATGGATCTAATTTTTAGTATTAAATCCTTGAGATTATTTTCTCCAATAAGATTCTCTAAATATTTTAAGCCAACTCCAGAATGATATGGAGAAGCAATATCATGATTTATCCTAGTTAAATACTCACTAGACTGATCATCTGCCTGGTGAAGATTTAGTCTTTGAACATACTCGGAATAATTTAAAAATAAATCATTAAAATTCATTTTTGAAATCTCATAGTTTTTTAAAAAACTAATTCCCGAGAGTCTACCAATAAATCTAACTTTCGGGTAGAAATCATTTATATATTTGTCAATAATATAAATCTCCAAACCTTTGTATATCCAGTGAGATTCTCTTCTATTTAGATTTAATTTTTGATTTAAATAGTTGATGGTAAAAGATTTTAAAAAAACTATTTCTTCTAAAAACTCATCTGAGAAAGGGCTTATAAAGCTTGGCAATTGATTAAGCCCATAAAAAGGATTTGAATCATAATCTTTTTTGGGTACAAGAAGTTTGAGGTCTGAATTATCATTGAAATAATCTTTAACAAAATTGTTCACTCTTGTTATCTTTTTTTCAGCCTCTTTTAATGAAGATATTTTAAAAATATCAGTTTCAATTTCGTTATTAATATTTTGAAAATTTCTATAGTTTTCATCAATTAATAAATCAATTTTAACATCATTTATATCAGACCCCGACAGATAAACATTCTTTGTGTCGTTTAACACTTCTGTTTTATTTATTTTGAGATTTGAAAATAGATAGTAATTTTTATCAAAAGAAACTTTCATTTCATATCTTGATTTCTTTAATGATTGGTCATTTAGATTTAAATTACTTTGACTATACCATTCAGATTCGGAGATATTTGAAAAAACTATTAGCCAATTCTTCAAGAAGTAGTTACTATTATCAAAGCCATATCCTGTAAATTTTGAATCGGGTAATTTTACTTGATAGTTAATTTCAATTTCAATTGATTCTCCTTTTTTTAATTCTTTTTTAAGATAAATGTTAATTATATCGGATGTCTTTTCTGATTTCCTCCATGATTGAATATTATCTGAAGTAACACTCTTAATCTGTGTTGATCCTCTTTGTTTTTTTTTGGCAAAAGTAAAACTCCTTGAATATTCATCTGAAATTCTTTTAGCTAGACTAGTTCTGTTATTAACATATGAATTAGCCCAATCTTCAAGAACTATTTTATTTAATGAAATATTAGAGGTATTCTTAAACTTCATAATCTGACTAACAGTAATAGTTTTATCCTCAGAGTTTAGTTTAGCGTCAATATTATATGAGTTAATATTTTGACAAAAAGTGTTAATTGGGAAGATTAACATTATCAATATGAAAAAGTTTGAAATATTTCTCATTATTGAAACTCTTTTGAAAGGTATTTAGCAGTATACCCCTTGTTATTCTTTATTATTTCTTTTGGACTGGCAGAGTCTATAAGCTTACCTCCATTTTTACCTCCTTCTGGACCTATATCTATAATGTAATCAACCTGTTTTATTACGTCTAAATTATGCTCGATAATAATTATTGTATTTCCTTTATCTACTAATTGATTTAAAACATTTAGAAGAATTCTTATATCTTCAAAATGAAGACCTGTAGTGGGTTCATCAAGAATATAGATTGTTTTACCAGTATCTTTTTTTGACAGTTCACTTGCTAGCTTTATTCTTTGTGATTCTCCACCAGATAATGTTGTAGATGATTGACCTAGAGTAATATATCCGAGTCCCACACTGTCTATAGCTTTTAATTTATTATAGATTTTTGGTATTGATGAGAAAAAATCTAAAGATTTAGAAACACTCATATCCAATATGTCTGAAATGGATTTTCCTTTATATCTAACCTCAAGAGTTTCTCTGTTAAATCTTTTTCCATTACATACCTCGCATTCTACAAAAACATCAGGCAAGAAATTCATCTCAATTAATTTCATTCCCCCGCCTTTACAGTTTTCGCATCTTCCACCTGAAACATTAAAACTAAATCTTCCTGGTTTATACCCCCTTATTTTTGATTCAACAGTGTCTGAAAATAATTTTCTTATTTCACTGTAAACTCCAGTATAAGTTGCAGGATTACTTCTAGGGGTTCTCCCTATTTGTTGTTGATTGACTTCAACTACTTTATCAATATTTTCAATACCTTCAATTTTTTTATATTCTAGTGGTGATTTAACTGAATTATAGATTTTAGAATTTAAAATAGGATACAACGTTTCATTTATCAAAGTTGACTTACCGCTACCTGAAACACCTGTAACAGCAATCATTTTACCAAGAGGAAAATCAACATTGATGTTTTTCAAGTTATTTCCTTTACATCCAAATAATTTTATATGATTTCCATTACCAGGCCTTATATTTTTTGGTATTTCAATTTTTTTAATATCATTAAGATAATCTGCAGTAATTGTTTTAGCTTTTTTAATCTTATTTGGACATCCTTCATAAATAATATCACCACCATTAATACCAGCATAAGGACCTAGATCTATAATGTGATCAGAACTCATTATCATTTCTTTATCATGCTCAACCACAATAACTGAATTCCCAGAGTCTCTGAGTTTTTTTAGTGAGTCAATTAATTTTAAATTATCTTTTTGATGAAGTCCTATACTAGGCTCATCAAGTATATATAGAACTCCAACTAATTGTGAGCCAACCTGAGTTGCTAATCTAACTCTTTGAGCTTCTCCTCCAGAAAGTGATCTTGAAGATCTTGAAAGTGTCAAATACTCGAGACCTACATCAATTAAAAATTGGATTCTAATTAAAATTTCTTTTGTTATTTCCTCAGATATTCTAATTTCTTTATCAGTTAAGTTATCATTAAGTTTTTTAAACCATTCTTTGACCTCTGATAGGTCCATTTCACTAACTTCAAATATATCTTTATTGTTAATCCTAAAAGATCTAGATTCAATTTTTAATCTACTTCCTATACAGGATTTACATTTTTTAATATCAACAAATTGAAGTGCCCATCTTCTTAAGCTTTTAGATTCATTATTATTTAATTGATCTTTAATAAATGCCTCTATTCCCATATAATCAATCTCATATTGTCTTTTAACCCCTAAATCTTTTGAATTGATTATAAAACTTTTTTTACCACCATTAAGAATAAAATTTAAACCATCTTTTGGTATCTTATTAATAGGTTCACTAAGAGAGAAATTATAATATTTTGATATTAATTCAACCTGTTTGTGAATCCATGAGTTGTCTTTTTTTCCTATAGGTAATATTCCACCATTACTAATTGATAATGAATCATCTGGAATTAATTTTTTTAGATTTATTTCATGTTCAGTTCCTAGTCCGTTACATGTTTCACACATTCCTTTTGGTGAATTAAAAGAAAAGGTGTTAGGTTCTGGTTTAGGATATGAAATTCCTGTTTCAGGACACATTAAATTTCTACTAAAATATTCTGGCTTTCCAGATTCTGAGTCTAAAATAAAAATTGTATCATTTCCATATTTCATGGCAATCTTAATAGACTCTGCTAGTACTCTTTTTGATTCAAAATCATCTTTGACAGATAAATTATCTACAACGAGACTTATATCATGTGTTTTATATCTATCAAGCTTCATACCTCTCTTAATATCGACAATATCACCGTCAACTATAACTTTTGAAAACCCTTGTTTAGTGAAATTTTCAAAAAGATCTCTATAATGTCCTTTTCTAGATCTTATTATTGGAGCTAGAATAATAATTCGCTGATTTATAAACTTCTCACATATTAATTTTATAATCTGTTCGTCAGTATTTTTTACCATTTTTAAATTAGACTTATAGCTATATGCTATACCTATTCTTGCATATAATAGTCTTATAAAATCATAAATATCAGTAACTGTTCCAACTGTTGATCTAGGGTTTTTGCTTGTTGTTTTTTGTTCAATTGCAATTACAGGAGAGAGTCCCTCAATTTTTTCTACATCAGGTCTTTCATAATTTCCAACAAATTGTCTTATGTATGCAGAGAATGTTTCCATATATCTTCTCTGACCTTCAGCATGAATAGTATCAAATGCTAAAGAAGATTTTCCACTACCTGATAAACCTGTTATAACAACAAGTTTTTCTCTAGGAATCTCTAAATCAAGATTTTTTAGATTATGAACTTTAGCACCTTCAATTTGAATTGTGTTATCCAATTAAATAATCTATTTTAATTTTTCACCGTAGTCATCACCTCTAAAATCTGCCCCAGTCGAAACCTCTCCTTTATCATTGATTAAAATTGCATCAACAGCCCCAATAGATGATCTAGCAGACATTCCGCCTGCATCGACTTCGATTGGCAACGATATTACAAAATAACTTTTTGACTTTAAAATGGAGTCTTTCTCTTTATCCACAATACCCTCCTCAAAAATTACAACATCTGGTAACCATTGATGGTGAAATCTAGGGGCATTAACTGCTTCTTGGACACTCATATCAAATTCGTAGACATTAAGTATCGTTTGAAGTACAGAAGTTATTATTGTTGAACCACCTGGTGTTCCAACTATCAAAGATGGCTTATTATCTTTAAGTATAATTGATGGTGTCATTGAGCTTAACATTCTTTTGCCAGGTTGAATAGAATTTGCATCACTCCCAATTAATCCATAAAAATTTGGATGTCCTGGCTTAGAACTAAAATCATCCATTTCATTATTTAAGAAAAACCCACCTTCTTCAACAAAAACTTTAGAACCATAACTGTTATTTAAAGTAGTTGTAACAGAAACAGAATTTCCATATTTATCTATAATAGAATAATGAGTTGTTTCATCACTTTCTTGAACAATAATATTACCATGTTTTACCTCTGAAGATGGAGTTGCTTTATCCCATGAAAAATTTTTCATTCTATCTACTACATATTCCTTGTCCATTAATTCATAGACTGGGAGATTCATATAGTCAGGATCACCCATAAAGTGACTTCTATCTGCATATGCTCTCCTTTCGGCCTCAACTAAAAGCTGAATTGTTTGAGTTGAATTATGTCCAAAACTTTTAATATCATAGTCTTCAATAACTTTAAGCATTTGTCCAAGTAAAATTCCTCCACTTGAAGGAAGAGGCATTGATATTATTTCTAAATCTTTATATTTAAATTTGATTGGATCACGCCAAACAGATTTATAATTTTCTAGATCATTTAAAGTCATTATCCCTCCAGTATTTTTAACTGAATTGACAATCATTTCACCTATTTCTCCTCCATAAAAAACTTCTGGTCCAAATTTTGAAATCTTAGATAAAGTCTCTGCAAATTTTATGTTTTTAATTGTGTCACCTTCATAATACTTTTTTGAGTAAAGCGATTCTTCACCATTAACTTTTACAAAATCCTCAAATTTACCAGTCAATGAATTTGATTGTTTTTGAGTAACTATAAAACCATTATTAGCTAGTTCAATAGCAGGTTTAAATAAATCTTCAATTGGTAATGATCCAAACTTAGCATGTATTTCATAGATTGCGGAGATCGACCCAGGCACTCCAACAGCTGCACCACCAAGTGTACTCATATCTGGTATAACATCTCCATTCTCATCAAGGTACATATCTTTAAATGCATTTCCTGGAGCCATTTCTCTAAAATCTAAAGAACCACTAGATCCATCTTTGTGATGATACACAAAGAAACCACCTCCACCAATATTTCCAGCAGTAGGATGAACGACTGCCAATGCAAGGTGAGTTGCAATCATTGCGTCATATGCATTACCACCATTTTTCATAATTTCAAGACCAATCTGAGTTGCTTCTTTTCTAGCAGATACAACTGCTGGTTGATAAATATCACTGCAACTAAATAAGAAAAAAGATGAAAGAATTAGAATAATATTTTTCATAATAAAATTTCGTGTAATTTACAATTTATATATTTACATTTCATATGACATTAATAAAAAATATATCAGGATTTAGAGGAACAATAGGGGGGGATAATAATGAAAATTTAACACCTGCTGATATTGTAACATCTATTTCTGCTTTTTCCAGATTAATCAAAGAAAATAACCCCAATTCTTCTAGTTTAACAGTTATGACTGGAAGAGATGGAAGAAAATCTGGAAGCATGATTCATTCGATAGTTAATTCTACATTTAACTCGATGGGAATCAATGTTATAGATGCTGGATTGTCAACAACTCCTACTATTTGTTGGGGGGTCTTAAATAATGATTCTGTAGGAGGATTAATGATAACAGCAAGTCATAATCCTGAAGAGTATAATGGTTTAAAATTTTTTAATTCTGATGGTGAGTTTTTATCAAGAGAAGATGTGTCAAAATTAATTGAATATTCAGAATCAAAAAACCATATTTTTTCTTCTAATAATTCTCTTGGCTCTATTCGAGAATATGATAGACTTATGGACGATCATGTAGATGCAATTTTAAATTTAAAAATATTACCATTAGAAGAAATTAGGGAACTTAATCTATCTGTTAGTGCTGACGCAATTAATTCTGGAGGCTCCATAGCAATACCTAAATTGCTTGATAAGCTCAATATTAAATACAATATTATAAATGCAGAAATAAAAGGAGTTTTTAATCACACACCTGAACCTTTAGCTGAAAACTTAACAGATCTATCAAAGTCAATTCAAGTGAATAACTCTGACTTTGGTGTTGCTGTTGATCCAGATGTTGATAGGCTTGTTTTTTTCGATGAGAATGGGAAAATTCTAGGTGAAGAATATACTCAAGTATTTTGTTCAGACTTTGTTTTGTCAAAGAATAAAGGTGATACAGTATCAACCTTATCTTCTTCAAATGCACTCAAAGATTTAACTATTTCATATGGTCAAAAGTATTACTCAACTCCTGTTGGAGAAATGAATGTTGTTAAGAAGATGAAAGAGGTAAACTCTATTGTAGGAGGTGAAGGCGGAGGAGGTATAATATATCCTGAATTACATCATGGAAGAGATGCTTTAGTCGGGATTGCTCTTTTTCTTGCTTTATTAGTTGATAAGAAATGTAAGGTATCAGAATTAAAAAGTCAATATTCTGAATATTTTATGAAAAAAATAAAAATTATTTTAAAAGATTCAAACTTAATTGATAACACCTTTAAAGTAATAACTGAAAATTATTCGGAGCTATCTCCTAATACAGAAGATGGAGTTAGAATAGATTTTGAAGATGCTTGGGTGCATATGAGAAAATCAAATACAGAACCAATTATAAGAATTTTTGCTGAGGCAGACTCGCAGGATATTGCGGATAAGTATGCTTTAAAAATTGAAAATGAAATAAAATCAATTAGTTCTTAAGTGCTTAAATCTATTATGAGTCCAAAAATATTGAGAAGGATCTCTATATATCTGATCTTCTAATAACCTTAAAAACTGATCTGTAATACTGTAAGTAGTATCCTTTTTATCGATAATCTCTATAAATTTAGTTTTGTAGTGACCTCTTTTAGTTCTTGTTATATCTGCAAAAACAACTGACAAGGCATAGTCATTTGAAAATCTTTCAGCACCAGTAAAAATTGGAACTTTATGACCAAGAAACTTATTGATGTATGACTTTCCGATTTTTCTAGGTGATTGGTCTGAAGCAAAGCCAAATAGATGATATTTATTTATATCTAGGTTATTCATAAAATCATTAATATTATATCTTGATACAAGAAAAGCATTGTGTTTTCCTCTAATTTTTTTAAATAACCTATCAAAATACTTATTTGTCATTGGAGTGTAAATTCCATATCCATTGCCCTTAACATTATAACCAATTGAAAGAAGCCATTCAAAGTTTGAATAATGACCACAGATAAGAATTATGTTTTTATTTTTTTTCTGAATCTCCTCTAATTTTTCAATATTCTCATAAGTATATCTTTCTTTCATCTGCTTTTTACTCATTCCAAAGGCTTTTATGCTTTCAATGCTAATGTCTGCGAAATGATTATAAAACTTCTTTTCTATTTCTTCTAGTTCATTTTTTTCCTTATTATTAAAAACTAATTTTAAATTTTTTTGAACAGTTTTTAGTCTATACTTGAAAACTTTATGAAGTAGGTAAGAAAGAAAGTCTGATAGTTTATACACTAACTTAAAAGGTAGTATTGATATAAATTTAATTAGTGGATATGTAAGTAAGTAAATTAATAAATGCAATTATCAGTTGTTTTGTGATAATGCAAATTTAATTTTTTCTTCGAGATCATTACCTCTTAGGTTTTTCCCAATTACAACACCCTCATTACTAATTAAATATGATTGTGGGATAGCTCTGATGCTATACCTTCTTGCAATAGGATCATTCCAGAAGTTTAGATTGGATACTTGAGTCCATAAAAGATTATCATCTTCAACAGCTTGTTCCCATTGTTCTTTAGTTCTGTCTAAAGAAACACCTATAATATTAAAACCTGCGTCGTTATATGATTTGTATAATCTAACAAGATTTGGATTCTCAATTCTACATGGTCTACACCATGCTGCCCAAAAATCAAGAAGTGTTACAGAGTTCTTAGCTAACTCCTCACTTAAAGTCACATTTGAACCATCTATGCTTGGCGCAGTGAAATCAGGAGCAACCTCACCAACTTCTATTGGGTCTTCATATTGACTAAGTAGATCAGCTATATTTTTACCGACATCACTAACTTTAATTCTATTTGATAAACTTTCATAGACATCAATAATAGAGTCCTTATTTACCTTATTTTCAACCATAAAAACTTCAAGGAGAAGTGCAGACATATAAGAGTCAAGGTTATCAGTTATGAAATCCCACTCATAAAGTAGTACCTCTCGTTCTTTTAAGCTGTAATCTTTTTCTAGTTTCATAGCCTTTTCAACATCACCATTCATAATGGCATCTTGAGCTTCGTAAGAAATACTGTTCATATTCTCAACCAAACTTTTTGTTTCTAATTTATATTTAACAAAGTCATCATTTGATTTTGTTCCATAAACTTGAGACTTGGAGATACTGTCTTTAAATAAATCTGCTGTAATTAAACCATTTTCTAAAATTGTTAAAACGTATCCATTAACACCTTCAACCTGCATGTAGCTTATTTGAGGAGTAGCAGACATACCTTTAAAAGTAAATTGATTTGATTTAACTGTTGCAGAGTCTTTTATGAATGGTTGATTATTTTGATCTGCTTGTAAGATGTAAACTTTAGTTTCATCTACAATATCAATATTACCATTGAGAGTAAAGCTGTTATCATTAGAACATGATAAAATCAATAAACTAAAAACAAAAGGTAAATTCTTAATCATAATATATTTATTTACACAGCAAATTTAGTTTTTTATATTTAATATCTTTAGTTAACTTTTTGTTAAGGTAACATGCAGGAAAACACTATAATTAACCTATTTATCGAAGTTCTTGATGATTCATCAGTATTGATAGGAGAGTCTCTTAAATCTAGATTTTATCATATATGGAAAACAGATATTCAATTAGAATCTCTTTGTTTATTGTTGCCTCGGACAACTGATGAAGTCTCTTCAATAGTTAAAATATGTAATGATAATAATCAGGAAATAATTATTCATGGAGGATTAACAAATCTTGTTGGTTCAACAATTTCAAATAAAACTCAGGTTGTGATTTCACTTGAAAAGATGAATAGAGTAATTGAGGTTGATGAAAGCGCAAAGACTATTACATGCGAATCGGGGGTTATAATTGAAGATATAATTAATACTGTAAAAGATAAAAATCTTCTTTTGCCACTTAATTTTGGAGCAAGAGGTTCAGCGCAAATCGGAGGAGCTGTATCTACTAATGCTGGTGGTCTTAGAGTTTTTAAATATGGGATGACAAGAAATCTAGTTTTGGGGATTGAAGCAGTTCTTCCAGATGGAACTGTTATTTCATCGCTTAAAAAATTGATGAAAGACAATTCTGGCTATGATTTAAAGCAATTGTTTATTGGTTCTGAAGGAACTTTGGGGATTGTCACAAAAGTTGTTCTCAGATTGTATAGGTTGCCGAAAACAAGATATACATCTTTAGCTGTTTCTAATAATTATCAAGATGTACTAAACCTACTTAAAATTATGGAAGATAAAATCTCATCAAATCTTACAGGTTATGAGTTGTTGTGGAATGATACTTACAAGCAAATGGTAAGTGATAAAACATTATACAATAAGTATTTGCCAGATAATTATAAATATTATGTATTTATTGAATATATGGGAGGAGATTTTGAAAATGATTATAATTTATTTGAAAGTATAATTCTTGATTGTATCAATAAAGGGGTTATTGATGATGCTGTTATTGGAAAAGATGATAAAGAGCAAGTTAACATATGGGGTATAAGAGAAGATGTTGCTGTTTTAGCAGATGAAAGAAAGTTTGATCAACAATTTGATATAAGTATACCTGTTCCTTTAATTGGTGAAATTATAGATAAAATTTCAAAAGAGCTTAAAGATTGTGAGGGTGTAAAAACAATCTTTCCTTTTGGACATGTAGCAGATGGAAATATTCATTTTATAATTGGAAAAGACTCTGATGATAATGATTTGAAATCACAAATAAATGATATAATATATAATAACACTCAACAGGTAAATGGATCAATATCTGCTGAACACGGAATAGGTCTTGATAAGAAAAAGTATTTAATAAAAAGTAGGAGCGAAGATGAAATAGAATTAATGAGGTTACTTAAAAAATCAATAGATCCAAAAAATATATTAAATCCCGGTAGAGTAATATGACATAAGATATTATCTTTATAATTCTAGTTATGGCAGGAAACACATTTGGTAACATATTCAAACTTTCATCCTTTGGCGAATCACATGGTAAGGCCTTAGGAGGCGTTATAGATGGTTGTCCTGCAGGAGTTGATCTTGATCTTGATTTTATAAATAAAGAGTTAAATAGAAGAAGACCTGGTCAATCAGAAATTGTTACTCAACGAAAAGAAGATGATTCTGTAGAGTTTTTGTCAGGAGTTTTTGAAGGTAAAACAACAGGAACACCAATTGGTTTTATAATCGTTAACAAAGATCAAAAATCAAAAGATTACTCTCACATCCAGAATAGCTATAGGCCATCTCATGCAGATTTTGTATATGATAAAAAATATGGTTTTAGAGACTATAGGGGTGGAGGTAGAAGTTCTGCAAGAGAGACAGTTGTTAGGGTTGTAGCAGGATCAATTGCTAAAATGATACTTAAAGGTGTTAAGATTAATGCATTTGTTTCTTCTGTTGGAGAAATTAAATATGAATATGAGAACACTAAAATAAATTTTGATAATATTGAAAAGTCTATAGTTAGATGTCCAGATGAAGATAAGTCTAAAGAAATGATAGAGCTAATTAAAAGTGTCAAGAAAAATGGTGACACTGTGGGTGGTATTATTTCATGTGTAATTACCGGAGTTCCTGTAGGTTTGGGAGAGCCTGTTTTTGATAAGTTACACGCAGAGCTTGGAAAATCTATGTTATCTATTAATGCTGTTAAAGGTTTTGAGTTTGGAAGTGGTTTTAAAGGTTCCGCTATGAGAGGTTCAGATCACAATGATTCATTTAATGCTGATGGCACAACAAAAACAAATAAATCTGGTGGTATTCAGGGTGGTATTTCTAATGGAATGGATATTTATTTCAATGTTGCCTTTAAACCAGTTTCTACCATAATGAGAGATCAAGATTCAATAGATAGTGATGGTAATGAGGTTAAGGTAAAAGGAAAAGGAAGGCATGACCCATGTGTTGTTCCTAGAGCTGTTCCTATTGTTGAAGCTATGTCAGCTTTAGTTTTAGCGGATTACTTATTATTAAACAGAGTCTCAAAAATTTAATTATGAAATTACATTGGAAAATTATTATTGGTATGGTTGCGGGTGTTTTATTCGGACTTTTAATGTCGCAAACATCTTTTGGTTCTGAATTTATCAAAGATTGGATTAAGCCATTTGGTACAATCTTTATAAATCTACTAAAGCTAATTGCAATGCCTTTAATTCTAGCTTCTCTTATTAAAGGTATATCAGATTTAAAGGATATTTCAAAACTTTCTACAATTGGAACAAGAACATTAGGTGTATATGTATGTACTACTGTACTTGCAGTTATAGTTGGTTTAGTTCTAGTTAATATTGTTCAGCCAGGAAATAGTATAAAAGAAGAAACTAGAATTGATTTAGTGCAAGAATATGAGCAGGGCGTTCTTGAGAAACAACAACAAGCTCAAAGGCAATCAGAAAGTGGCCCTTTACAGCCTTTAGTAGATGTTGTTCCATCTAATATTTTTGATGCTACAACTAATAATAGAAACATGCTTCAGGTTATATTCTTTGCGATATTTTTTGGTATCGGAATGATTCTTGTTCCTCCAAAGCAAGCTAAACCTGTTAAAGACTTTTTTGATGGATTTAATGCAGTTATACTTAAGCTAATTGATCTAATAATGTTATCTGCACCTTATGGTGTGTTTGCGCTTTTAGCAACCCTTGTAGTTGAATCTCCAAGTATTGATCTTTTTATTGCTCTTGGGATGTACTCACTAACACTTATAATTGGTCTAGCTATTATGATAGTAGTCTATATGATTATAGTAAAGTTTGTTACTAATACTAATCCTATGAATTTCATGAATGGTGTTTCTGCTGCTCAACTATTAGGTTTTTCAACTAGCTCTAGTGCTGCTACTCTTCCTGTAACTATGGATTGTGTGGAAAAAAATCTAGGCGTAGACAAGGAAATTTCAAGTTTTGTATTACCAATAGGTGCAACAATTAACATGGATGGAACTAGTGTCTATCAAGCTGTTGCAGCTGTTTTTATTGCTCAGGCATTTGGCCTAGATCTTAGTTTAGGTGCTCAATTAGGTATAATAGTTACTGCTTCTTTAGCATCAATAGGTGCTGCTGCTGTTCCAAGTGCAGGAATAGTAATGTTAGTTATAGTTCTTGGTCAAGCTGGAATTCCAGAAGCTGGTCTTGCTTTAATTATTGCAGTAGATAGACCTTTGGATATGTGTAGAACAATTGTTAATGTAACTGGAGATGCTGCAGTATCAATGATAGTTGCAAAATCAGTAGGAAAATTAAAGGATCCTAAAGATGTCAATAAAAATTGATGAATCCTGGGAAAGACTTCTAGACGAAGAGTTTAATTCAGAATATTTCAAAAATCTTATAACTTTTGTTAAAGAGGATTATGGATCTACTATTTGTTATCCTAAAGGTCCCCAAATTTTTAATGCATTTGACTCTTGTACAATAGATAATCTTAAAGTAGTAATTATAGGTCAAGATCCATATCATGGAGTAAATCAGGCTAACGGACTTTGTTTTTCTGTAAATAAAGGAATTAATCATCCTCCTTCATTGATTAATATTTTTAAGGAAATTAAAAGCGATTTAGGGTATGAGTTCAAAGAAAAAAATGGTGACCTATCTAACTGGGCTAAACAAGGAGTTATGCTCTTAAATGCTACTTTAACTGTTAGACATGGAGAACCTGGAAGTCATCAAAATAGAGGTTGGGAAATATTTACAAATAACGTTATTGAAATCATATCAAAGGAAACAAATAATACTGTATTTTTATTATGGGGATCATTTGCTAAGAAAAAAACAAAATTGATAGACACAAGTAAACATAAAATATTAGAATCAGGTCATCCATCTCCATTAAGTGCAAATCGTGGTTATTGGTTTGGAAACAAGCATTTTAGCGAGACTAATAATCATCTGGAGTCTATTGGAAAAAATAAAATTGATTGGTCACTATGAAGTATGATGTAAAAGGAATAGATCAAGATGTTCTAATACAATTGTATAAAAACATGCTGAAATCTCGAATGATTGAAGATAAAATGATCATTCTATTAAGACAGGGAAAGGTTTCAAAATGGTTTAGTGGTATTGGACAAG
>Ga0222717_10002159_pt1 | contig 15420 bp, 15 predicted proteins | sample C33_18DmetaG_FD_165053 | JGI IMG/M metagenome (GOLD analysis project Ga0222717, IMG submission 165053) | Estuarine water microbial communities from San Francisco Bay, California, United States - C33_18D | ecosystem: Environmental > Aquatic > Marine > Unclassified | place: USA: California...
ATCCCTGTAGTGATTCCTTCTGCCGCTTCAATCGAAACAGTAAAAGCTGTTCTATTTGCAGCTTTATTATTATTAGTCATCATTTGAAGGTTGTATTTATTTATTAGGTTTTCATTCATAGGAAGACATATCAAACCCTTGCCTTTAGAAGCCATAAAATTAATTATTTCAGGAGTAACTTTATCAGCAGCGCAAACAAGATCACCCTCATTTTCACGAGATTCATCATCAAGGATGATTACCATTTTTCCCTGTTTAATATCGTTGATGATGTCAGTAATGCTATCTTTTAACACTTTATATATATTTTTTTTGTATCTGTTTCAATTTTATAAGAGGATTCTAGTTTAAAACCAAGTTTTTCAACAGCATTATCTTCTTTAAACCAACTCACCCCATCTGTTCCTAAATTTTTTTGTGATTGATAAATAATGATCTCATCGACTAATCCAGAATCAAGGAATGAGTTAACAAGCTTTGGACCTGCCTCAACAAGAACTGATGTAATATCAGTATGTTCATATTTTTTTAATATTTTATTTATATCTGTTTCGCTCAGTATTTCATAATCACAATCTACAAAAAAATCAGCACTTAAATCAAAATTAGTTTTACTGCTAAGCAGGATTTTTTTTGGTTGATTGACTGGAAAATTAACCCTAGCATTCATCTTTGGCGCATCATTAATGACAGTATTGCCACCAGTTAAAATAGCATCATGAATTGCTCTTAACTTTTGAACATCTTTTCTTGATTCTTTAGATGTAATATAAGTTCTATCACTATTAAGTAGATGCGACTTCCCATCTTTTGATGATGCAATTTTTATAGTTATATATGGTCTTTTTTTGATATTTTTAAAAAAAAAGAATTTATTTTGCTCATGAATTAAATCAGAACAAATTCCAAATTGAACTTTAACACCATGATCAATCAAATTCTTTATCCCGCTCCCTGAAACCAAAGGATTTGGATCTTGAGCGCCAATTATCACATTTTCAATACCTGAATTAATTATTGCTTCAGTGCAAGGCCCTGTTTTACCTGAGTGATTGCATGGTTCTAGTGTGCAAATTAAAGTTAATTCTTTAAAAGAATTAAAAGTAATTCCTTGAAGTTTTTTTGCAGCCTCAATTGCATTTACTTCTGCATGATGTGATCCAAATTCTTTATGAGCACCCTCTGAAATAATAGTTTTTTCTTTTACAATTACGCATCCAACAACAGGATTTGGTTTAGCTGTATATTTGTATTGACCAGCAAGAGAGATAGCTCTCTTCATCAAATCTTCGTAGTTCATTTTTTTGATTTTTTCTTGGATTCTTTTTTTGGTCTTTCCTTGCTTAGAGAACTTATCTCTGTTGAGAAATCTTTAATATCTTGAAAATCTCTATACACAGATGCAAATCGAACATAAGCAACCTTATCAACTTCTTTAAGTGCATTCATCATGATTTCGCCTATCTTAAGAGAAGGTATTTCTCGAACACCACTTGTACGAATTTCATTTAAAATTTTTCCAAATACAGTATCTATCTCTTCTGATGATAAAGGTCTTTTTTCAAGAGCCCTAAGCATTCCTTTCTTTAATTTTGAACCATTAAAAGGTTGACGCTCTCCATCACTTTTAACAACCCTGGGAAGGGCTAAGTCTGCAGTTTCAAAAGTAGTAAATCTAGAATGACATATTTCACATTCTCTTCTTCTTCTAGTTTGAGATCCATCTGCAACTAATCTAGAGTCTATAACCTTGGTATCTTCAGCTTGGCAAAATGGACAATGCATCTATAAATTATAGACTGGATAATCCTTTGTCAGCTTAATTACTTTATTTTTTATTTCTAAAAGAGTATCTTCGTCTTCAATATTTTCAATTACATCGCATATCCAATGACTAAGCTGAATAGTTTCATCTGTTTTAAAACCCCTTGTAGTAACAGCGGGTGTTCCAAGCCTAACTCCTGATGTTACGAATGGTGATCTTGGATCATTGGGAACAGCATTCTTATTAACAGTAATATTTACATCACCAAGAGCTCTTTCAAGATCCTTGCCAGTAATATCTTTATTTCTTAGGTCTACAAGAACTATATGGTTATGGGTACTACCAGTAACAACATCCACCCCCCTTGACATAATGACATCGCACATTGTTTTTGCATTATCAACAACTTGTTGCATATAGTTTTGAAATGCAGGCTCCATGGCTTCTTTGAAGCAGATAGCTTTTGCAGCAATCACATGCATCAAAGGGCCACCCTGAGAACCAGGAAATACTGCTGAGTTTAGTTTCTTTTGAAGTGTTTCGTTTTGTTTTGCAAGAATTATTCCTGACCTCGGTCCTCTAAGAGTTTTATGAGTTGTTGATGTAACTACGTCTGCATAAGGAACAGGAGAAGGGTAATGTCCTGTTGCAACAAGACCTGAAATATGTGCCATATCAACTAAAAAATATGCCCCAACTTCATCTGAAATTTCCCTAAATTTTTTCCAATCTATAATTCCTGAGTATGCGGAAAAACCAGCAATAATTAATTTAGGCTTATGCTCTTTTGCAAGATTTCTTACTTCTTCATAATCTATTTCATGAGTATCCGGATGTAAGCCATATTGAACACTTTTATAATTCTTGCCAGAAAAGTTGACCTTTGCCCCATGAGTTAAATGACCTCCATGATCTAAACTCATTCCAAGAATAGTGTCATTAGGTTCAAGTAACGCTAAAAAAGCAGCAGCATTTGCCGAGGATCCAGAATGTGGTTGAACGTTTGCGTAATCAGCTTTAAACAACTCTTTTGCTCTTTCAATTGCAATCTCTTCAGCAATATCAACAAATTCACAACCACCATAATATCTTTTAGATGGGTACCCTTCAGCATATTTATTTGTTAATAAGGAGCCCTGGGCTTCCAAAATTCTGTTGCTTGCATAATTTTCTGATGCAATAAGCTCTATGTGGTCTTCTTGTCTATTAGCTTCTTTTTCAAAAGAGTTCCATAGGTCTTTATCATAATCTTTTATAGATTGAGGGTTGCTAAAGACAGAATCACTTTTTGAAAGATTGTTATCTTTTGAATTAAATGTCATTTGAATATCCTAAGTATTAAATTATATAAAACTGAGAAGTTAAACATTCTAAATCATCTAAGGCTTCTTGTGTACAAAAGGCTTTATTCTTTTGGGATAGCATGACTTACAAATTTCACAATCAAGGCCGTAACATGCTTTTGCCTGACAAAACTCACGACCCCAGAAAATAATTTGTAAGTGCAGTTTATTCCAAAGGGATTTATCAAATAACTTTTTTAAATCAGCTTCAGTTGTTTTAACATTTTTACCCTTAGTTAGACCCCATCTTTGTGCCAATCTATGAATATGAGTATCTACTGCAAATGCTGGCACACCGAAGCCTTGACTCATTACAACAGAAGCAGTTTTATGGCCTACACCTGGTAGTTTTTCGAGATCCTCAAAATTATCAGGGACAATACTGTTATATTTATTTACTAAAATTAGTGAGAGATCCCTGATAGCTTTAGATTTCTTGGGCCCTAAGCCACAAGGCTTTATGATTTTATATATTTTATCTTGAGATACTGTGCTCATTTTTTTTGGACTAGAAGCTAATTTAAATAATTTCGGAGTAACTTGATTCACTCTTTCGTCAGTACATTGTGCTGATAATAAAACGGCAACAAGTAACGTATATATATCCTTATGATCCAATGGTATTGGTGTTTTTGGATAGGTTTGATCTAATATTTTTAATATTATTTTAGCTCTTTCAGATTTCTTCATGCTATCAAATGTAGCATAATAATCTCTCAAAAAATGAATACTACAAAAATACAAAAGTATCTCCTAAAACTAAAAGATAGTTTTTTAGAAGAATCTGAAGAAAATAAAAAAATGTTAGACGTTTATATTAAATCCATAGAAGGAGAGGCGTCTGAAGATGAAATTGATTATGCAAATAATCAATTGAATCAAATTTTTAAAAGTCTTGGACTTGGTGTTCTGACCGTTTTACCTTTCAGCCCTATAACAATACCTTTTGTGATAAAGAAAGCACAAGAGTTGGGCATAGACATAATACCAAATTGGTATAAGAAGCTTTAAGTAAGCACTAGTATGGATTAGAATGGATGTGTAAATTTTTACCTAACGGAGATATTATGAAAAACGTAGTTATTGTTGATAGCGTGAGGACTGGTCTAGCAAAATCACACAGAGGTGGATTTAATATGACAAGACCCGATGAAATGCTCTCTCATATTATAAATGCGATGTTAGAAAGAAACCCCAATCTTCCACCTGAAGCTGTCGAAGATATCATAATGGGTTGTGGAAATCCTGAAGGAGCCCAAGGACACAATATAGCAAGAAATGCCGCAGTTCTATCTAACTTACCAACATCAGTTGGCGGTACAACAATAAATAGATATTGTTCATCAGGCTTGCAATCAGTTTCTATGGCTGCCGGTCAAATTATGGCAGGTTGTTATGACACTGTTATTGCTGGCGGAGCTGAGACAATTTCAATGATGAAAATGAATATGGATAATTTTGTTAATGAAAGATTAGCAGAACAATCACCTGGAATATATTATCCAATGGGTATGACTGCTGAAGTTGTTGCAAAAAGATATAACGTTTCAAGGGAAACCCAAGATGAATTAGCTTTTGAAAGCCAAAAAAGAACTGCTGCTGCGCAAGAAGCAGGATTATTTCTTGATGAAATTATTCCAATGGATACAAAGATGTTGCTTACAAACAAAGAAACCGGTGAATCCAAAGAGGTTGATGTAACCGTTGATAAAGATGAATGTAACAGACCAGGAACTACATTAGAAGGTTTGGGGGGATTAAAGCCTGTATTTGACCCAGAAAATGGAACTGTTACTGCAGGTAATTCATCACAATTATCTGATGGAGCTTCTGTAAATTTAGTTATGTCTGAAGAAAAAGCACTTGAACTTGGATTAAAGCCAGTAGCCTATTTTAGAGGCTTCACTACTATGGGTTGTGAACCAGATGAGATGGGAATAGGTCCAGTATATTCAGTACCAAAGTTATTAAAAAATTATAAAATGTCTGTTGAAGATATCGATTTATGGGAGCTTAATGAAGCATTTGCTGTTCAAGTTGCTCATTGTCGAGACACTCTTGGCATTCCAATGGACAAGCTAAATGTAAACGGCGGATCTATATCCATAGGTCATCCGTTTGGAATGACTGGATCAAGATGTGTTGGCCATTTAACAAGAGAACTAGTTAGAAGTGACAAGCAGTTTGGTGTTGTAACCATGTGTGTCGGTGGAGGCATGGGAGCATCTGGATTATTTGAAAGATACCCTAGCTAGAATTCTAATTGAACTCTGAATTTGAGTTAATTGATTTATTTAAACAAATTTGATCTAAATATTAAAAAAAAAATGGTGTAATTATCCCTCCTGGGGATGATTGCGCTGTTTTTGAATCTAAAAAAAGTATAGTTACATCTGTTGATGCTTCTATTGAAGGCATACATTTTTTAAAGAAGACAAAACCTCAGGATATTGCATACAGATCGATAGCTATTGCCATGAGTGACATTGCTGCAATGGGATGTAATCCTCTGGCATTTAGTTTGTCTGTTACATCTCCGTCTAAAGATAGAGTATGGTTTGAAGGTTTTGCTAAAGGAACTCAGGAAATATCAAATCAATTCAAGATTCCTTTGATCGGCGGAGATTTAACTAGGGGACCATTAAATATCAATGTAATAGTATACGGATCACCTTATAAAAAGAATATATTAAGAAGAGATGGAGCTATGCCTGGTGACTATATATGCATTAGTAAAGAAGTCGGAAGGGGCGCAAGAGGGTTGAAAGATTTACAGGATAATATTTATGATTCACCTTATATAAAAGATTATTTAAGACCATTACCAAAAGTTGAATTAGGAAGAAAAATATCTGATATTGCTAATGCTTGTATTGATACCTCAGATGGATTGTTAGTTGATATGCATAAAATGCTTAAAGCTTCAAATTGTGGTGGAGAGATTTATTTAGATGATATACCTGTTATATCTGACATTAATGATGTCAATGCTGGGGATGACTATGATTTATGTTTTACAATCCCAAGCAATAAATTTTGTGATGATTTCATTAAAATTGGAGTGGTTTCTGAATCAATAGAAATTAAACTTATTTCTAATAAAGGTTATGATGTAGACATCAAAGGGTATGAACATTTTTAACTATGAATGATTTTCCAAATCTAAAGAATCCAATTCACTTCATAGCAACCTTGGGCGGAGTTGGAAAAATTTCTTTTGCTCCTGGAACTTGGGGCTCTTTATTTTCTTTTTTATTATTCATACTCCTTTCCCATTATATTGATATGCATGCAGTTGTATTTTTTAGTATCTTATTTTCTGTATGGATTTGTGAGAAAGCATCAGCAGACTTAATTGAGAAAGATCACAGTTCAATAGTAATTGATGAATTAGCTGGCATGTGGGTAGCATTATTACCAGCACTCTACATGACCACTCAATCATCCAGAACCACCTACGCCATTTTGGCATTTATCTTTTTTAGAATTTTTGATATTTGGAAACCGTTTCCAATTTCATATTTTGATAAAAATATTAAAAATGGATTTGGGATTGTTTTAGATGATGTTATAGCAGGTATTTTAGCAATTATTCCCGCATTGTTTTTAATTTATCTAGGATTTTTGTAGCGCTAAGCCCTGCTTGATTTAACATTTCTTCTCTCGAAGCATGATCAATGAATTCATCAGGTATACCAAATATAAGAGATTTAATCATTATATTATTTCTTCCACAAAATTCTTGAACTGCGCTTCCCGCTCCACCAGATATTGAGCCATCTTCCAGAGATATAAACATTGAAGCATTCTTGAGATGTTTAGAAAGAATCTCTTCGTCCAGAGGCTTTACAAAACGCATATCAATTAGAGTCATATCCATCTTCTCTGAGACTATTTCAGCCTCATGTAATAGAGCCCCAAAATTTAAGAAAACAATATCTGAATTACCCTCTCTTAAGAGTTTAGCTTTTCCAAGCTCTACTGTATCCAAAGTATGATCAATGGACGAATTTGGCCCGGTACCTCTTGGGTATCTAACTGCAGCAGGTCCTCTATGTTTGTATGCGGTTGATAGTAACAGCCTTGTCTCATTTTCATTAGAAGGCGTCATAATAATGATATTTGGAATACATCTTAAATAAGCAATGTCATAGTTTCCAGAATGCGTTGGACCATCTTCGCCAACTAAACCAGCTCTATCCAAGGCAAAAGTTACATCAAGGTTTTGAACAGCAACATCATGAATAAGTTGATCGTATGCTCTTTGTAAGAATGTAGAATATATAGCAACAACTGGCTTCTTGCTTTCTTTTGCTAATCCAGCTGCAAAAGTAACTGAGTGTTGTTCTGCAATTGCTACATCAAAGTATCTTTCAGGATATTTTTTACTAAATTCTACAAGCCCTGAACCCTCTCTCATGGCCGGTGTTATAGCAATCAAATCTTTATCATTTTCTGCCATATCTACAATCCAGTCACTAAAAATATCTTGATACTTAGCTTTTGGAAGCGTATCAGATCTAATGCTATTAATCTTGCCAATTGCATGAAACCCAATTCTATCTGCTTCAGCAGGATCTAATCCCGCACCCTTTTTTGTAATTACATGTAAGAATTGGGGACCGTCGAAGTCTTTTAAATTCCCAATTACATCTAACAATTCTTTTATATTATGACCATCAATTGGGCCTATATAGTTAAATCCCAATTCTTCAAAAATTGAACCAGGAGCAACCATAGCCTTCATTTGAGTTTCGACCTTTCTTGCAAGGTGATATGCTTGGGGTAGTGGTTTCAAAACACTTGCTCCACCTTTCTTAATTCCTTTGTAAGTTTTTGAGGCCCAAATCCTAGAAAAATAATTTGAAAGACCCCCAATATTCTCTGATATAGACATATCATTATCATTAAGAATTACAAGCATGTTAGGCTTGAGATGGCCTCCATGACTTAAGGCTTCAAAAGCCATGCCAGCAGTCATTGCACCATCTCCAATAACTGCAATATGTTTTTTATCTGGCATGTTTTCTTTTGATGCCATTGCCATTCCTAATATTGCGCTTATAGAAGTGCTAGAATGCCCAACTCCAAACGCATCATACTCACTCTCATGTATTGCTGGGAATGGAGCAAGGCCATCTTTTTGCCTTATAGACTGAATTTGGTCTTTTCTTCCAGTAAGAATTTTATGAGGGTAGGCTTGATGTCCTACATCCCAGACTAAATTATCATATGGAGTATTAAATAAGTAATGAAGGGCTACTGTAAGTTCAACAACACCCAAACCACCTCCTAGATGACCACCGCTTTGACCAACAGAGTATAGTAAAAATTCTCTTAACTCATTTGAAAGAGTTTCTAACTCAGACACTGAAAAAGATCTTATATCTGCGGGATAGCTGACTCTATCTAAAATAGGAGTTAATGGTTTATCTTTTGGAATTTTCTTAAAAACTTTCATCAGTTTTGCCTACTAATTAAATATTTAGATATATCCATTAATCTATCCTTTCCTGCAATATCAAATGTTTCTAAAGTATTAATTGCTAATTCTGTTAACTCTTTAGCTTTATTTTTTGCACCATCTAATCCAAGGATATCAATATATGTAATTTTGTTATTTTTAATATCAGAATTCTTATTTTTACCTAAAATTTCTTCTGATTGAGTTATATCTAAAATGTCATCAGTAATTTGAAAAGCTAGACCGATATACTTGCTAAAACTCTCTAACAAATTGATTGAATCTTTTTTGAAATCACTACCAATCTGACCAAGCATAACCGAACATTCAATTAATTTTCCTGTCTTAAGTTTATGAATTTCATCAAGCATATTCTGATCAATATCTTTATTATTTTCATTTTCAATATCTAAATATTGTCCATAAACCATACCATTTTTACCACACGCTTTAGATAAAATTTTAATACTACAAACTTTTTCACTATCATCTAAGTAGCTATCTTCACAAATAATTTCATATGCAAGTGCTTGAAGGGCATCTCCAGCAAGAACGGCATTAGCTTCTCCATATTTAATATGACTAGATGGCTGATTTCTTCTAAGGTCGTCATCATCCATGCATGGAAGATCGTCATGTATCAAAGAGTATGTATGCATAAGCTCAACAGCTGCAGCCATAGTAATTACGCTATCCTTATGAAGGTTATTATTAGTTTCAGATGATGCAAAAACTAAGCCAGCCCGTATCATTTTACTATTAGCTAATGCTGAGTATGACATCGCATCTTCAATTAAGTTTGAATTACCAATTGATATATGAATCTTATTTAGTACAAGTTTTTTTACTTGTGATAAGTATTCAGGAAGCATCTAAAATTTATGAGTTATCTAATTCTTGAGACGATCCATCATCAAGCAACTCTTTAACTTTTAGTTCTGCTTTTTCAAGTTGTTTTTGACATTCTTTAACAAGATTAATTCCTGCCTCAAATGACTTGACTGAATCTTCTAAATTAATATTCTCATCCTCTAGTTTTTTGACAATTGATTCAAGTTCTTTTAAAGAAGATTCGAAATCAATTTTTTTATTTGAATTAGACATTCTTTATTGTAATTTATTAATTAGTTGTTTTTAAAAACTTTTTAAAATCTTTTCTCAACGCATAAGGCAAGGCTAATATGGCAGGAGTAAGAATTAGAGTTATAAAGGTGCTAAATGCTAATCCAAAAACAATAGATACTGCTAGGTTTGACCACCAATCAACAATTGGACTCCCAATAGCCACATCTCTAGAAATAATATCAAGGCTTACCCCCATTGCTAGAGGTAATAAACCAAACACAGTTGTTAATGATGTTAGCAAGATAGGTCTTAGTCTTTGCTTACAAGCATTGATAATATGATTAGAATGCTCTAAATGTGGTGATTCTTGTCTTAATTTATTAAATGTATCAATTAATACAATATTATTGTTAACAACAATACCTGCTAAGGTCACTATCGATAAGCCTGTCATAGTTGTACTAAATGGTTTGCCTGTTATCAAAAGACCTAAAAGAACTCCAACAAATGAGATTGTAACTGATGTCAGGATAATAAAAGACTGATAAAAACTATTAAATTGAGTTAGTAACATGAGTAGCATAATAAAAACTGCCATAATGCCAGCTGCTATCATAAAGTTATTAACATCTTCAGTTTCTTCTGCCATGCCAGTAAATTTATATGTAACTCCACTTCCAAGATCAGCAGATTTTAACCAATTATCGATTTCTATAACTTTATCTGAAACTTTAGATTCATCAATTGTTGCTGCTCCAATTTGCTGAGTAAATTTTCCATCTCTCCTATTAACTGATTGTCTGTTTTCTTTTGGAATGACAGAGATAAAAGAGCTAACAGGTACAAGGCCTTCAAGAGTTGTTACATTTAAGTTTTGTATTCCAGTAATTGTTCTATCAGATTCTGGGAATCTTGCTCTAATTTCTACTTCATCTCTTGCATCATCCGGTCTGTATTCTCCAACCTTAAAACCATTTGTAAGCATTTGAACTAAAGCACCAACATCCGCAACACTTACACCTAATTGTGCGGCCTTTTGTTTATCTACTTCAACGCTCCATTCCACTGATGGATATGATTTAGATGAGGTTATATTTTTAAGACCATTAATTTTAGTCCTCATATAAGCTTCAACTGTATCAGCAGCATTATTTACATTGTATTCAGATGCTCCATACAAATTAAGTTCTATTGGGTTATCAAAAGATGGCCCTCCTAAGTCAGGAGCAATTTCTACAAATATTCCAGGTAAATCATTAACAGATTCATTAAGCAATTTCATAATTTCTAGCCCTGAGTTTTCTCTTTCAGAAGCAGGAGCGATTTCTACGAAACCTCCACCTATTTTATCAGCCTCTGAATTCCACCATCTACTCCCAGCACTCAAATAAATACTATTCAAACCCGGTATTTGGAGAAACCTTTCTTCAACCTCTTCCACAATATCTTTTGTCTCAAGAGCTGAATAATTACCTCTAGCCTTAATGGTAACGTTAGCTTCAACAGGATCTACTAAAGCAAAATAAATTGTTCCTTTGCCAAAATATGTATAGCTCATTATTATTATCAACAATATTGATAAAACAGCTAGACATGTCTCAACTGGATTCTTAACAAATTTTGAAATTCTGTTGCCATAAATTTCAGTTAATTTTTTGAAAATAGATTCTCTTCCCTCATCTTTGTTAAGTGCAGAATCTCGTTGACCAAGATATGAGCCTAGAACAGGAATCATTATTAATGAGTAAATTAGTGACCCCACTAAAACAGTAAAAACTGTTATTGGAAGATACCTCATAAACTGGCCAGTGAAGCCTGGCCATAGCATTACTGGTATAAATGCAGCCATAGTTGTTCCAGTAGAAGCTAATATAGGATAAAACATTCTCTTTGATGCCATTTTATAACCCTCAGCTCTTGAAAGGCCCTCACCAATTTTTTTATCAGCATATTCAGTTATAACTATTGCGCCATCAATTAACATTCCCATTCCAAGTAATAGGCCCATCATTACAAGGAAATTAATTTCCATTCCAAGCGAAAAGAAAATCAGATATGTAAATAAGAAACAAAAAGGAATTGATAAGCCAACAAGCATAGAAACTCTAAAACCCATACTAGCTATAACAAGTACCATTATTAGAACCACAGCAGCTATGATATTCCCATTAAGCTCTTTAACCATATCAATAGAATAGAGAGTGTCATCTTGAGTAACTAAAATTTCAAGATTTTCTGGAAGTGATTTTTTATAATCATTTAAAATATCTCTAATAGCATATGATGCATCTATAGAATTGGCTCCATCTCTTAATTGAACCTCAAGAGTAACAGCATCTTGCCCGTTGATTCTTGCATATGATGTAAAGTCTTTAAACGTTCTCTTGATATCTGCAATGTCACCCAGAGTTACAATCGCATCTTTGGTAACTTTTATTGGAATAGAGTAAACATCTTGTGCTGATTCAATAATGCTCGGTACCTTAATATTAAAGCTGCCTTTGCCAGTATCTTGAGTTCCCCCTGGAATGATAAGATTATTATTTGAAACAGAATAATAAATATCACTAAGGGTCACTTCATAAGACTCCATTCGCGATTTATTGATGACTCCCTCAAGTACTTCCTCAGGTGCGCCAGAAAGATTAGCTTGTAAGATTTCTTCTAAACCTTCTACCTTGTCTTTTAACTCTTTTGCGTAGAAAACCTTTTGTCTTATTGAACTATTACCAATAATACTAATATTCATGACAGGAAAACTTGCCTCGGAATATTCAGATATTTGAGGATCTTCAGCCTCTCTAGGTAACTCATATTTTGTTTCTTCAACAGACTGTTTGATATCTACAAGAGCTTGATCCATATCATAACCAACTTCAAACTCAAGAAAGATTCTTGCAAAACTCAGAGTGCTCCTAGAGCTTATACTTTTTACCCCAGAAACTGTCATGAGTTTATTTTCCAGAGGCTTGGCAATTAATCTTGATGTGTCACTTGGAGAAGCCCCATCTAAATAAACCGAGACACTTATGAATGGTAGCTGGACGTTAGGTGATGCAGCAATAGATATTTCTTGTCTTGCATATGACCCAGCAATAATTACCATGAAAGCGATCATTAATGTTGTTTTTGCTTTTGATAAAGCAAAATCTATGATTCGTGTCATAGTTTGTTTGTTAAGACTCTTTGATTATCTTCAACAAATCCCTGGCCTTGAACAATTAACTCAAGGTTTTGTGGAATATCAGTTATCCAAAGACCTGATTCAGAATCTTCCAGAATTGTCACGCTATGAAATTTAACCACTCCATCTTCCACTGATCTAATCCCAATTTTACCGTTATCATTTAATAGTAATATCGATGGTGAAATCTTATGAGCCATAACTAATTTTGTTTTAATTATCATTTCAGCAGTTACACCGTCGCGAACCATACCTTCTTGATTTTCTATTTGCGACTCTACTTTAAATGTTCTAGTGGAGGGAGAGGCGCTCTTTGAAACGAAAGTTAACTCACCTTTTATAAATTCACCAGTGACGAGGCTTATTTCCACATTTTGACCAGTTTCAACTTTATTAATACTAAATTCAGGAACTTCAGCAACAAAAATTATAGGATTTAGCTGGATAATAGTTGCACAAACCTGACCTCTTTCTAAAAAATTACCAGGCTTAACAATCTGTTCTATAAAGCCAGAAAAAGGTGCTTTCACCTCTGTTCTATTCAGTTCCACTACTCCTAAACTACATAATATAGAATCTTTCTCAACAAACTTTCCCTGAGTTGATCCTATTTTTACAACCTCTCCTGAAGTTTTAGCTCTTACATTCACCCTTGCTTCTGACCTTGATGTTGCTTTTAATTTAATTGTTGGCTGATAAGAAATAGCTTCACTTAAGATTGTTCCAACAGTGAAAAGGTCTTTTTTTGGAGCTTCATTATTAATAGTATCTTTTACAAATAATCCAGAGATCATCCACAATAATATTGGAATAAGTATGTATAAAGAGATTCTTATATTTTTAGTCATATATGCATTTTATCACTTATGATTAGACAAAACTCCCTTCAAAGAAGTTCAGTTTTATATTATACGTTGTGCTTTTTTCGTAAACTTTCAAAAAGTTTTTTATTTAAAGGAGTTAACGGCGGTTGATTTTCAGTTTTCTCAATTTTAAATTCATTACCATTAAAAGCTTCAACTTTTAATTTATTAAATATTTTTTTAAAAGAAAAAAATAATTCTTTGCTATCCTTTTCATCTAAAAAATTCCAACCAATTTTTTTTCCTGCAAAATAGACAATAGGGTGGCTCCATGGATATTCAGCTCTTGGCGAAAAAGATTTCCTTGCTTCAATATACGCCTCTTCCGCTGATGGAAAGCCATCTTGACTATTAATCTCTGCGCAAGCTTTCATAAGATCAGTTAGAGTTGGTAGATATGATTGTGAGACAACAACATTTTCTATGCCTTCCAAAATTGTCTCAGTTGAAAAAGATTTTAAGCTTGTAGCCCAAAGTTTTTTACCTTCATTCAACCTATCGTCAGTGCCAAAAACCTTGTAAAACTGGTAATGATACGCAAGCTCAAGCTTTAAAAATAAACTATCTATGCATTCAATAAACTCTTCTTTATTAGAGTTTAATTTCTGATGCCCAAGAGGAGTCACCTTTTCTTGATGAGAAATCTTTTTTATATTTTCCTGGTTCAATATGTTTTTTATTTTCTTCATTGTCTGTACTTTGATTTCCTAGATGCCTTCTTTTCACATGTTCGATAAATTTAGAATTCCATGTTGTAAAAGCAGCACCATTTTCTTTCCAATATAGTATAAACTCTCTTAAATACTTTGTTGCTGATTCTTTCTTAATATCAGACAATTCAAGAATATCATACACGTCTTCACTTGGTACCCAGTCAGAACTTATTGAAAAAGGAAGTCCTTTATTAGAACTTTGATCCTTAGCCCACTCCCTTCTAATATAGTCAATAAATGATGTATTCCAATTATTTCTTTCTTGACCCCGTTCTTGCCAATACAATCTAAATTCTCTAAGTTTATTTTTGTGAAATTCATCTGAAACCTGGCTCATTTTTAAAATTTCTAATGCTTCCTTTGATGGAACCCATTCTGGATCAATTTTAGTTTTATAAGCATTATTTATTTGTGGAGTTTGAATCTTATAATTAGCAGCTTTGTTATTATTCTCTGCATTAGGAATAAGTTTATAGTTAACTAATTTATTGATACTTACTTCAACAATCTTATGATCCATAAAGGGCAAATCTTTCTTAACTAGATCTATAAGATCTTTAGTATGATTAGAAAAATTTATTTTTTTTGATTTGCAGTACTCAAGTACGATCGCACATTCGAGACCAAGTGTTTCAGCAACTTCTCTTGAAAATGAGATCTTATCGTAATCTTTCAATCGACTAAGAGCCTCTCCTTTTCTCAACCGCATCACTAAGATTTTGAAGGCATGAAACCGTATCTTCCCAGCCTATACAAGCATCAGTAATACTTTGACCATATGTAAGACTGTCCGAGATTTTCTGATTACCTTCAACCAAATGACTTTCTATCATCACCCCTTTAATGTTGTTATTACCGCTAATTATTTGTTCGGATATTTCTTCGATAACAGGTAATTGTCTCTTAAATTGTTTTTGGCTATTTCCATGACTTGCATCAATCATAATAGATTCATTAACTTCAGCTTCTCTAAGCGCAATTAATGTGTCATTTATTGAACCTTTATCATAATTTGGCTCTTTT
>Ga0222717_10002170_pt1 | contig 15398 bp, 14 predicted proteins | sample C33_18DmetaG_FD_165053 | JGI IMG/M metagenome (GOLD analysis project Ga0222717, IMG submission 165053) | Estuarine water microbial communities from San Francisco Bay, California, United States - C33_18D | ecosystem: Environmental > Aquatic > Marine > Unclassified | place: USA: California...
AAGCTCTTGGCCCTGAGGGTTCGCAATATTGACAGTCACGGAGCGCTTACCTCGGTTGGCACTCAGGAAATATGTGGACTCGACAGTCGACTGGCCGTCATCGTCAATCGCAAAAGGAGGTCCCCATTGACGGGTATCATCGCCCTTCCCGGGTCGCTCCACTTTAATCACGTCTGCACCAAGATCGGCCAACATCTGCGTGCACCATGGTCCCGCAAGAACGCGGCTAAGGTCCAGCACTCGAATATGAGAAAGCGCGCCTGCCATCTATCCGGTAAAAGCCTGTATTCCCGTCTGCGCGCGACCCAGAATCAAGGCATGGACATCATGCGTGCCTTCATAAGTGTTAACAGCTTCCAGATTCATCATGTGACGGACGACATGGTACTCATCAGACACACCATTTCCGCCGTGCATATCACGCGCTGTTCTGGCGATATCTAGGGCTTTGCCACAGTTATTACGCTTTAAAAGGGAAATGGCCTCAGGTGCTGCCTTCCCGTCATCAAATAATCTGCCAAGGCGCAGACTCGCGTGAGTGCCCAACGTAATCTCAGTTTGCATATCTGCAAGTTTTTTCTGGATGAGTTGATTTGCGGCGAGCGGTCGGCCGAATTGCTCTCGCTCTAGGGTATAGCTTCTCGCCGCATGCCAACAAAACTCAGCAGCCCCCATCACGCCCCATGAAATTCCGTAGCGAGCTCTATTCAAACAACTAAACGGGCCCTTTAAACCCAATACACCTGGCAATAGATTCTCTGCCGGCACAAACACTTCATCCATCACAATTTCTCCGGTGACGGATGCCCGAAGCGAAAATTTCCCCTCGATTTTTGGCGTCGTTAACCCTTCCATTTGCCTCTCGAGAATAAAGCCGCGAATCACGTCATCATCATCTTTTGCCCAAATCACAAAAAAATCGGCAATCGGAGAATTGGTAATCCACATTTTGGCGCCGCTGATCCGGTAACCGCCCTCAACCGAACGCGCGCGGGTCCGCATGCCACCGGGATCTGATCCATGATCCGGCTCTGTTAACCCAAAACAGCCGACGGCTTCGCCGGAAGCCAGTGGGGGTAAATACTTCTCTCGCTGTATTTCAGACCCGAAAGCGTGAATCGGAAACATCACCAAACTAGATTGCACGCTCATCATGGATCGGTAGCCCGAGTCGACGCGCTCCACTTCACGAGCGGCGATCCCATAACTCACGTAATTAAGTCCTGCACAACCATAACCCTCAATAGTTGAGCCCAAAAGTCCTAACTCCCCCATCCGGGAAAATATTGATCGATCAACCTTTTCCGCTCGGTTAGCCTCCAGAATTCCGGGTTGCAACTCGTCCTGACAGAAACGCCGGATCGACTCCTGAACCAGTTTTTCTTCGTCCGTCAGGAGATCCGTAAACCCGAGAGGATCCGTCCAGTCAAAGGTTGGGGGTGCTGTTGAAGTTATGGCCATTGATTACATTTTCCTTAATTTGTTTCCCGGGCTGGGGCGATGTCACTGCCGTCGGATTAAGCCATCGCGCTGTCGGTAACGGATGAAATATCTCGAAACATAAACAATGGCGACCTATAATACCGACTCTATCATCCATCGACAGCCTTCGTAGGCGCTAACTTCAGACCTGTCCCACTATGACGATCGAATATCTTTGGCCCCTTCTGCAAGTTGTTTTGGTCGATCTAATGCTTGCGGCAGATAACGCGATTGTAATCGGACTTGCCGCTGCGAGTGCGCCACAGGCGATGCGTAAACGTGTCATATTTTTTGGCATCGCAGCGGCGGCTGTTTTAAGAATTGCTTTCGCGCTCGTAACCGTACAACTCCTTCAGGTTATCGGTCTCGTACTTGCGGGCGGCCTTCTACTACTATGGGTCTGCTGGAAACTCTGGCGGGAACTCCGCGAAGTGTCAAAGGCCAATAGTGTCAACACGGAAAGCAAGCCAGCAGAAAAATCGGTTGGGCAGGCAATCTTTCAGATTGTCCTAGCTGATGTGTCGATGTCATTGGATAATGTGCTGGCAGTCGCGGGAATTGCGCGCGAACATCCGGGTATTCTCGTCTTCGGGCTCGCATTGTCTGTTGCGCTTATGGCTTTTGGCGCCGTTTATATTGCCCGCTTGCTCGAGAAGTATCATTGGATTGCGTATATTGGATTACTGGTTATTCTTCAGGTCTCGTTAGTCATGATATGGGAAGGCTCGCAGCAAATCTTGCAGATCGCGTTGGCCTAGATAACTTAGCACTGAAAATCTCATGAATTCTTACCAATTAAACTGGCGAAAAGGGATTAGCGCACTCTTCTGCGCGCTTCTGATTAACGCCCCGGTATTCGCTCAGCAATCAGATCTTGAAAGGGCAGCGAAGGCCTACAACGCGGGAGATTATGCAACCGCAATCGCCTTGTTTGAGCCAAACGCCCGTCAAGGAGATCGAGAGGCTCAATTCGCAATGGGCGTGGCTTACTACAAGGGTCATGGGGTTGATCAGGACCTATCCGAAGCGCTGGCTTGGTTTCGAAAAGCTGCTGACTCAGGACAGCCCACGGCAATGTTTAATTTAGGGGTTGCCTATTGGCAGGGTGCGGGTGTTCAGAAAAATTTTGCAACCGCGGTCGACTGGTGGGAACGTGCCGCTGAACTTTCAGACGTGGCATCCCAGTACAATCTCGGTTTTGCTTACTATCAGGGCCAAGGCGCAGAAAAGGACCTGGAGAAAGCAAGCGACTGGTTGGGTAAAGCCGCGGCTCAGGGGCACGCAGACGCTCAACGACTGCTTGACATGATTAGCGATCAACAAATCGCTGCCCAAACCACCTCAGAATCGCAAACAATCAGTCAAACGCCTTCAAAACAGCCTTCGACAACGGGAACAAATTCGGCGTCCGTTACAAAAACTGAATCAAATGCGGTCCTTGTCAGTGTGCGCTTTGGTGCCGGCAAAATTAGCTACGATAATCTGCCAATAAGATCAGGGCCTAACACAAGCGCAATTGTAACGGGCAAGTTGCGGCAGGGAACCCCGGTCAAAATTCTTCAGACCACGGGATCCTGGTCAAGGATTGAAACCCCCTCACCGCCCCGCTTTTGGGTATTTGGACGCTACGTGACAGGAGCGCCGCAGGGGCGGATCAGCGCAGACAAGGTTCGGCTACGGACAAAGCCAACAACGGGATCCGGGTCCTCTATCGTTGCGGAACTGAATAAAGGCGACGTCGTTAAGGTCCATGCAAGCTCTGGAGATTGGAAACAAATCAGTACGGAACCGGCCATTCAAAGTTGGGTTCAGTCGTCCGGTCTTGCGGAGCAAAATCCGGTTACGCAGAGTTGGCTAGACAACTTCAACGCACAAGCGGCATCTGCGAGCTCAAGTCGGTCATCAGTCTCGACAAGTCCAACCCCAACTGCTGCGCAGGCCTTTAAAGCCGCCTGGGTGACGTCACAAGAAGCCCCTATTCTGGGTAGACCTGACGAAAATGCAGCACTCCTAAATTATGTAAAGAAAGATACCCCGATAAAAACGCTGGGCAGCAAGGGCTCCTGGTTAATGGTTCAGGTACCCGGTGGACTGGATGTTTGGATTTATGGAGAGTTTGTTTCAGAAGATGGCGCGGACGCCCAAATTAATAACAATAGAGTCCGGATTCGTTCTCTCCCCTCGAGCGCGCCCGAGTCCGATATTCTTGGATTACTGGATAAAGGTGCGTCGATAAAAGTAATCAGTCGTAAAGGAGACTGGATACGTGCGCGAGTCCTTTATTCGGTTGCGGGCTGGATCCGAAAAGGCGACACAACGACACCGGGAAATGTCTCTGCGGGTTGGCAATCAAGTTGGGATGCAATGCGGTCAAGCGCCCAAAACTAGAACTTTTCACTTCAATCAACGGTTTGATTCGAGAAACATACTTTGCCCGCAGATGCATCCGCTTCTGCATGATGGCAACGGTTGGATTGGGGGTCCTCGCGCCAGCAGTCGCGGATGTTAATCCCTCGATAACGTCTCTTATCGAAACCCGCAATTACCTCGAAGCAATTAACGCGCTAGACGATGAAATAGCCTCATCGCCGAACGATAAATTTGAGCTCTACTTTGTTCGGGCTCGTGTGTATGACCTAAGCGATCAGCCCGAAAAGGCCAAAACAGCTTACCATTCCCTCATCACCCGGTATCCCGGGCGTCCTGAGGCATACAATAATTTGGCACGGATCTATAGTCGCGAAGGGAAACTGGATCAAGCCACAGCGCTCCTTCGCGCAGGAATCTACACTCAGGTTTCCTACCGGATCTTATTTGATAACCTCACCGAGATATACACCGAACAAGCAGCCCGAGCCCTGCAGAGCGCCTTAAGTCCAGGCACCCCAGACGCTAGCCCTGCCCTACCGGTAAACACACTTCGTGAAATCACCTCGCCCGGTGCCAATCCGAAATAAGTCTTCCTGTGACCTTTAGATCAATCTCAACACAAGCTGTAATCGCATTTTTATCAGTCTTGACGGGGCTCGGCTTTCTTCATCTGAAGGCACACGCAAGCCCAGTTGATCCAGAGGAATATGAGCAGGCCCTCGTCACCGCAACCAGATTAATCTCTGCAGGGGCATGGGGAGATGCGCTGTCAACGCTCAATGCCCTCACAGATGAGTTCCCGCAAAGCCGAGTCGGTCACCTACTCAAAGCTGACGTTTTTGCCGCACTTGCCGGAACTCGCGAGCAACTCTCGCAATTCAAATCTGTCGAAATCGAATCTTTACGGCGACAGATCAAATTACGTTGGCGTCATCACCAAGAATTCTCAAACAAAAATGAAGGCCTAATTCCCAATAAACTTATCAAGGTGTCAGCACAGCAGTCACTCGTCCTTTATGTCGATCTGCCAGCCGCAAGACTTTATATTTTCCGTAATAACGGACAAGCATTGGTTTCTAAGGCTGATTATTATGTGACGATTGGCAAAAAAGGTTTTGGAAAAGAACGCGAGGGAGACCTCAAGACGCCGGTCGGGATCTATTCGATATCAGGTTATAAGCCAGGTTCAACCCTTCATGAGCGTTATGGGCATGGTGCTTTAACCCTCGACTATCCAAACCCTCTGGATCAACAGCTGGAAAGAACGGGCTACGGCATCTGGATACACGGCACCGAACCGGGCTGGATTAATCGAGGACCGTTCGCCAGCGACGGCTGTATCACGCTAAGCAATAATGACTTTAAGGATTTAGTCACGCGATTTGATCTTCAGTCGGGCACGCGAGTTGTTATTGATGATCAGCCGATTTGGAAGCCGGTTCAGTGGATAGAAGCAACTGGGGACAGTCTGGTTTCTGAACTATCGTTTAACCACCAGATTACCGCTTCGCCTGCAAAAGAAGAGTCCGTTGCCAATTCAGTACACGACGAAAAATCAGTCGATCATGGATTAACGGAAATTTTGCTTTATCCCGGAAGCGGTGCCGAACTTGTGACCCAACGGCTATTGCTCAGCGATATGCAACGCAAAACAATCATCACAGAATACTGGAACCGAGACGACGATGATCGATGGCGACTGGCTCATCGCAAAGAGTGAACGACCCTCGTGAAACAGAGCTCAATACATGAGCCACAACAACCAAGAACAATTAATACCCGCTCTCTGTTTTCACCGTATTTGGCCACGGCGCTCCGTGCTGATATCCCACAATCGCTTCAGCAATATAACGGCAAGCTGTTGGCGGAAAGGTGACGCTCCCAATGTGTGGTGTTACCAAGATGCGAGGATGGTTCCAAATTGGACTTGATTCAGGCAAAGGTTCCGTCTCAAAGACATCAAGCGCAGCGGCCTCGAGCGTATGATTATCAAGGGCTGCGACCAGCGCGTTCTCATCAACCAGATCCCCTCGGCCCGCATTGATCAAAAACGCATCAGGGGGCAGCATCGCAAGCGTGTTGGCATTAATGAGTTTTTGAGTACCTGAAGTGGCTGGCATTAACAGCACGAGAATCATACTTCTGGAGAGAAATGGTTGAAGTCCATCTTCACCATAAAAAACTTCAACGCCCTCGACGTCCTGCTGAGATCGACGATACCCTACAACCTGATAGTTCAATGCGCATAGTTGCGCACTTAACGCCTGACCTAAAACGCCGAGACCCATCACACCCACAGTGATTTCAGATGCGGGCACTTGTTCCAGGTCTTCCCAATACCGCCTTGACTGTTGCTCCTCAAAGCGATGCATGAGGCGATGAAATCTGAGCACGTTAAAGAGGCAATACTCCACCATGCCTGCTGTGAGTTGTGGCTCTACCATCCGAACAACAGGAATATCCGCCGGAAGCGTCGGACAAGTCAAAAGCGAGTCAACCCCAGCGCCGATTGAGAACAACACCTCCAGATTTTTTAGATCCCTGAAGAGTTCCGGCGGTGGTGCCCACAAAAGCGCGCAGTTAATATCGGCCGGGTTCCCCACATTCGGCCAGATCCGAATTTCCAACGCCGGAATAATCTCGGCAAATGTCTCTGCCCATTTTTGATCTCGATCATCCGTCTTTAAAAGCATAACCGGTTTCGTTTTAATACCCATTACTGTCCCCACTCTTTCAAAAACTGCGTTAGTTTATCCCAAATCTTATCGGCGTTAGCCCCATCGACTTGACATCACTGGCTCGCATAAATATTGTCGAGTAAATCGAACATAAAAACTAATTATTAGTACGATTTATTTTTAGTATTGAATATAACGGTTAAGCGTTCTAGACTGATACCAGAAATGCGATTCAATCAGTCTCTAACGGGGCCAAAACCATTCTCGGGAGGATGCATTCTTAGATGAGTGCCGAAGACATATTTGTTCGTTTTGAAGAGGTTCAAAAAAGTTATGACGGGGAAACACTCGTCGTTAAGAATCTCAATCTTGATATTCAGCGCGGTGAATTTGTCACCATGCTTGGCCCCTCAGGCTCCGGTAAAACAACTTGCCTGATGATGCTGGCCGGGTTTGAGCCTGCAACCCATGGTGAGATCTTTCTTGGTAATCGTCCAATTAACGCGGTTCCGCCGCATAAGCGCGGCATCGGAATGGTCTTCCAAAATTACGCGTTATTTCCGCATATGACGGTCAATGAAAATCTCGCCTTTCCGCTCGAAGTTCGCCGAATAAACAAAGCAGAAATATCGGATCGTGTTAAGCGCGCGCTCGATATGGTTCAATTGGGCGCATTTGGAGATCGTCGACCTGCACAACTATCGGGCGGCCAACAGCAGCGTGTTGCGGTAGCGAGAGCTCTGGTATTTGACCCTGATCTTGTTTTGATGGACGAACCGCTGGGCGCTCTGGACAAACAGCTTCGCGAGCAGATGCAGTATGAAATAAAACATATTCATGAGCGACTCGGCGTGACTGTTGTTTACGTCACGCACGATCAATCCGAAGCGTTAACAATGTCCAATCGTATTGCCGTTTTTGAAGATGGTGTCATTCAGCAACTGGCAAGTCCGAGCGACCTTTATGAGCGACCCGATAATGCTTTCGTCGCGCAGTTCATCGGCGAGAATAATCGGCTGACTGGAGTAGTCAAATCGATCGAAGGCGATCAATGTCAAGTCACTCTGGACTCAGGCGAAGAAATCCAGGCATTAAAAGTCAACATTGGTGCGGTAGGAGAAAGAGCAACACTATCGCTTCGGCCCGAACGGGTAGAAGTTAATCCAGAGCCCGGTAAATTTCCTAATGCTTTCAACGCAAAAGTCGAGGAACTTATTTATCTCGGCGATCACATCAGAACCCGAGCAAGCGTGTGTGGAAACAGCGAATTTATTGTAAAAATTCCGAATGCCACACACCATGCAAGCCTTAATGAAGGTGATTCAGTTATGTTCGGCTGGTCCATGGAGGACTGCCGAGCGCTTGATGTCCCGCCCACACACTAGGAGTGTGGGCGAGATGTTTCCTAGTGTCGAAAGACAATAACCAACCTCTAAAGGAGGAAAGAAAATGAGACAAACTCTCATGAAAACCACGCTAGCTTCAGCCGTCATTGGCGCTGCACTAGCCGTACCTGCCCAAGCCGACGTGACTGTTGCGTCCTGGGGCGGTGCGTACACGATGAGCCAGCAGAAAGCTTACTCTGACACCTATGCGCCAGGCGGTATCAACTGGGTAAACTATAACGGCGGCCTAGGCGAAGTTCGCGCCCAGGTAGAGTCGGGTAATGTCACTTGGGATATCATTGATGTCCTGCCTCATGAAGCTCGGGTGGGCTGCGATGAAGGTCTGTTTGAAGAACTTCCGCGCGATGTCTTTACGCCAGCTGCTGATGGTACGTCGATGGACGACGACATCATGGTAGAAGTACCAAATGACTGCGTCGTTCCGCAGATCTTTTGGTCTTACGTTCCGTTCTGGCAAGAAGGTGCTTTTGATGGCAACGCCGCTGGAAATCCTTCAACGATCGCTGATTTCTTCGACGTCGCGAATTTCCCCGGCAAACGTGGCCTACATACCTGGGGCAACGCAACGATTGAAATGGCCTTAATGGCCGACGGCGTTGCGCCAGAAGATGTCTACGATACGCTAAGCACGCCTGAGGGCGTCGATCGCGCCTTCGCTAAACTTGATACGATAAAAGACCACGTTGTATTCTGGTCGGCAGGCGCTGAACCGCTTGAACTCGTGAAAAGTGGCGAAGTATCCATGTCACTCGCCTATAACGGCCGAATCGGTGCCGCTGTTCTTTCCGAAGGCGCCCCTTTTGTGACCAACTGGGACGGTCAGGTGCTGGAAGAGGAATGGCTGGCCATGATTAAAGGAACGCCAAACGCTGATGAAGCGCTTAAGTTCCTCATTCATGCTTCGGCTCCGGAACAACAAGCCGGCCAGGCAAAATGGATCACTTATGCGCCGATGCGGAAATCCGGTATTGAAATCATCGCGGCTAATGAGCCATGGTTCAATACAGGCGTTGATATCCTTCCGCTGATGCCTAATGCGTCTGCAGCGTTAAGCCAGAAGCATTTGTTTGCTGACCCCTCATGGTGGTCTGATAACGGCGACTCCATCAGTGAGCGCTTTACCGCGTGGATGGGCCAATAAGCTGATCAACTCGTATGAGTTGAATAGTTGATGATTCCGGGGTGTCGCCTTGGTGACACCCCGTTTTCTTCAATCCGAAATAACCTAGAACTAATTTTTTAATAATGGCCAACAGTGCTTCGAGCAATGCCCCCCTTCTAACGGCTGATGGCACCCCACTAAAAGTAGGTCTACAACGATCGCTGCGTCGCAGTAAATTAAAAGCGGCCGGCCTTGTCTTTCCTCCCTTGTTGTTTTTAATTGTGCTTTTTATCGTGCCGATTGGGGATTTGTTAACCCGAAGCGTCGACGACACCCGAATTAACTATCAGTTACCACTGACATTTGCACTCATCGACAACTGGGATAGAAAAGAATTACCGGATGAATCTCTCTACGAAGCCGTATTTCTCGATTTATCATCGATTAACAAGTTTTTAATCAAAGATAATTTTGGAGCTGCCGTAGATCCCAAGGACCCTGCCTGGACCGTTAGTATTCCTCGCAAGGGACCCTATCGAGATGCCATCCTCGAAATCGCGCCAGAATGGCGTTCACCCGCAAACTGGCTACCGTTAAGAGCCATTGCCGTGCAGGCATCTCAGGCGACAGGCGCTGCCATTGATCTGCGAAAAGCCAAAATCAAAGCAGAGTTCACAATCTGCAAGGACCTGACCCCGCTTCAGAACGCATCGTGCTCAAATCTTTACCGCGAACTCCTGAAATGGGATGGAACCAGCGAACCGAACGAAGTTCTGTTTAAGGCACTTTTTAAAGATCTGAGCTACGCCGCCAAATATTTAATCGGCAAGTCCAGCACCCGCATGAATTATGAAAAGCCTGGCTTTAAAAGTCTGCTAAAAAAGTCCGGGCGTAAATTTAAAAAAATTGAAGAGGGGCCGTATAAAGACGCCCTAATTAAGGCTGATAAACGCTGGGGAGATATCGACTTCTGGAAAGCACTTATCACCATGAAGGATCCGCAAACCAGCGTTTACTATCTTAATTCTCTCGACCGCAAGTGGGATGCTGATCGCGAAATTGTCATGCAGCCTGAAGAAAGACGGGTCTACGTAATGCTCTGGGAGCGCACATTCTGGCTCAGCCTGATCGTGACTCTCGGATGCCTGGTACTCGCCTATCCGGTCGCACATCTTCTGGCCACGCTTCCACTTAGGCACTCAAATCTGCTTATGATCTGCGTGCTAATGCCGTTCTGGACTTCTCTGCTTGTTCGCATTGTTGCATGGATGGTGATGTTGCGCTCCGAAGGGGTTGTGAACGACACGCTAGTGGCATTCGGATGGCCTGATGAGAGTCGACTGCAGTTGATGTATAACTTTACCGGCACCGTGATTGTCATGATCCAGATTTTGCTGCCGTTCATGATCCTCCCCATTTACAGTGTCATGAAAACAATTCCACCCAGTTACATGAGAGCCGCTCAGAATCTCGGCGCCCCACCCTCCCTGGCATTTTTACGAGTCTATATGCCACAAACTTTACCGGGAGTGGGAGCGGGCGTGATTCTGGTCTTTATTGTTGCAATCGGCTACTACATTACTCCGGAACTGGTTGGAGGTAAGGACGGCCGACTGATCGGAAACATGGTGGCCTACCACATGCAGAAGTCGTTGAACTGGGGTCTTGCTTCTGCGATGGGTGCGATCTTATTGGTTGGCATTCTTATTCTTTACTGGATCTACGACAAGGTTGTCGGCATCGACAACATGAAATTAGGTTAAATTCATGGCGCTTCCTTCTTACGCAACTCCTGCGCAGCGAATCTGGCATTACATCTATCTTGCGATGTGCAGTATCGTGCTGTTCTTTTTGGTCATGCCCCTCCTCGTGGTCATTCCGATCTCTTTTACGTCAACACCCTTTTTACAGTTCACGCCAGAAATGTTGCGATTGGATCCTGACGCATTCTCTTTGCGCTGGTATCGCATCATGATGGGAGATTGCTCTGACCCCGGCATTACGACTGTCTGCAGTGATAACTGGAAAATCGGCGCTCTGAACAGTCTCAAAATTGGCATCACGGCAACTGTTCTGGCAACGACGCTCGGAATTCTTGCGGCATTAGGCCTGAGTCGACCCATCATGCCCTTTCGTAAGCTCATTATGGCAATGATGATCTCTCCATTGATCGTGCCGCTCATCATCACCGCCTCGGGAACATTCTTTTTCTTCGCCCGTCTGGACTTGGTTGCTACATTCTGGGGGCTTGTCCTTGCGCACACTATTCTCGGACTACCGTTTGTTGTCATTACAGTGACGGCCACCTTGGTTGGCTTTGATACTAATTTGACCAAAGCGGCCGCGAGCCTGGGTGGTGGCCCGATCCGAAATTTCTTTAAAGTCCAAATGCCACTTATTCTGCCCGGCGTGATATCCGGCGCACTTTTTGCTTTTATCACCTCTTTTGATGAAGTCGTTATCGTTTTGTTCGTTGGAGGACCTGATCAAATTACGCTACCGCGGCAGATGTGGTCCGGCGTGCGTCAGGAAATCAGCCCCACGATACTTTCCGTCGCAACGATTTTGGTCATTATGTCGATCTGTCTCCTCACCACAGTAGAAATGTTAAGGCGCCGTAGCGAGCGCCTGCGCGGAATTCGTCCCAGTTAATTGGATAACAGGTTGGAAACGCCCACCTCCCTCACACCTGCGCTTGAAGTCCTTGACCTCCATAAACGCTTCAATGATGTTGAGGTGCTCAAAGGCGTCAATCTTGTTGCACAAACAGGTGACGTCATATCGATGTTGGGTGCATCGGGTTCTGGAAAAAGCACATTTTTAAGATGCATCAATCTCCTGGAAGTCCCCGACCATGGCACTGTCACCGTTCATGGGGAAACCATAAAAATGTCGACATCCAAATATGGAGACATCATCCCTGCGGATTCCAGTCAAGTCATCAGAATAAGATCTCGACTCGGAATGGTCTTTCAGAGCTTTAACCTTTGGCAACACATGACGGTATTGGAAAATGTGACGGAAGCCCTCGTCCATGTTCTCAAGATGTCCAAAACAGAAGCTGCCGATCGTGCCTGCCAAACGCTCGATCGCGTCGGCATGCTGGATCGAAAAGATTATTATCCAGCACATATCTCGGGTGGTCAGCAGCAACGAGCGGCCATTGCTCGGGCGCTCGCGATGGAGCCCGACGTGATGCTCTTCGATGAACCCACCTCTGCGCTAGATCCAGAATTGGTAGGTGAGGTGTTGAAAGTGATGCGAAACCTGGCTGAAGAAGGCCGAACCATGATTGTCGTGACTCATGAAATCGGGTTCGCTCGGGACGTGTCAAATCGGGTGATTTTCCTTCACGAAGGTGCGATTGACTCTGAAGGCAGCCCTGACCAGGTGTTTACCAACCCTGATTCAGCGCAGTTAAAGAAGTTTCTTTCAAACGCTATTCATTAATTTCTGCCCGAATCCTACCAAGGCGTTGTAATATTTAGGCGCTACAACTAGACCAATGGAGTTAAAAGATAATGAAAATTAAATTTATGATAACTGCGATCGCGGGCGCTTTCGCGCTTTTCTCAATGACCGCAAGCGCAGATGGCCACGCACTGCGTGTAGGCGTCGAAGGCGCGTACCCACCGTTTTCTTGGAAGGAGTCCGACGGATCTTTGAAAGGATTCGATATTGATATGGCGATGGAAGTTTGCAAGCGCCTGAATAAAGAGTGTGTTCTGATTGAACAAGAATGGGACGGCATGATTCCAGCGCTACTTGCTAAAAAATTCGACACGATCATTGCATCGATGTCGATCACAGAAGAGCGAAAAAAGAAAGTCGACTTTACTATTAAGTACTACAACACCCCCGCTAGACTCGTCGCCAAAACTGATCCCGGATTTGACGGCACTGCGAGCGGCCTCAATGGGAAACGTTTAGGCGTTCAACGCGCGACGACTCACCAGTGCTCTGCTGAAAAGCTATATCCCGGCGCTGAAATTGTTCTTTACGCCACTCAAGAAGAAGTCTGGCAAGATCTTGTCGCGGGTCGCCTTGACGCTCAACTCTCTGACTCCCTTCAAGCCTATGAAGGATTTCTTGCGCTAGACGCCGGCAAGGGATACGACTTCCTCGGTGAAAACCTCGATGATGTTGAATGCCAGGGCGTCGGTGCGGGCTTCACCGTCCGAAAGGAAGATTCTGCACTGCGTGACCAACTCAGTCAGGTTATTCTCGACATTCGCGCTGACGGCACCTACAAAGCGCTTAACGACAAGTACTTCGCGGTCGATATCTACGGCAACTAAAGCGAAGCTTATAGTCAAAGATGTGACAAGACGGGCCCTATTTGGGCCCGTCTTTGTTTTAATCACGATATGGAATCCATCTGGGAATACCGGTCACTGCTTTTATCTGGCACCGCAGTCACGATTCAACTAGCATTGGCCTCGCTGGCACTATCCGTTCTGTTTGGCCTCATTGGCGCTGCCGCCAAACTCTCAGCCAATCGCATCGGAAGACGTGCCGCGAACGCCTACACCACCCTTGTCCGGGGGGTGCCTGACCTCGTTTTAATGATGCTGCTGTTTTATGGTGGTCAACAGATCGTAAATGACCTGGGGAGCGTGACCGGACTGTGGGGTTACATCGAGATTAATCAGTTTACCGCTGGGGTGGGATCAATCGGATTTGTATTTGGTGCCTACATGACCGAGACGTTTCGGGGCGCTATTCTGGCCATCCCCCGCGGGCAAATCGAAGCCGGCGTTTCTGTTGGCATGACGTCATTAACCGTTTTCCGACGCATAACCTGGCCTCAAATGGTTCGGCATGCATTGCCTTCATTTACAAATAACTGGCTTGTCCTGATTAAAGCAACCGCATTGGTTTCTGTTATCGGACTTCATGATCTGGTTTGGAACGCCTCCACGGCGGGACGCTCTGTTCGAGAGCCATTTACCTTCATGTTTGCGGTATTTATCATCTATCTCTTGCTAACGGCATGCTCAGACGTTGGGTTACGGTGGCTCGAACGCCGATACAACGTAGGGATCGACCGAGGCTAGCATGACCGCAGAACGAACCTTTTTTGAATACTTGGTTCACGTGAGTGAAAATCATTCGCCACTGGATTTCATGCTTATCGCCGATCATCTGGATAAGTTCTTCTTTGGCGCACTACTGACTTTGGAGATTACAGCTCTCGCGCTTGTAATTGGCGGTGCGATGGCAGTCCCACTTGCGATCGCTCGGGCATACCGGCATCGATGGTTAAACGGTCCCATCTGGGCTTTTACTTATGTTTTCAGAGGCACTCCACTACTGGTTCAGGTTTACCTCGTCTACTACGGTCTTGCCCAGTTCGATTTCGTCCGGGAGAGTTTCTTATGGAATCCGGTGCTTTCAAGCCCCTGGTGGTGCGCCCTAATTACGTTCAGCCTCAATACCGCCGCCTACACCACTGAGTTTCTTCGGGGCGCCATAGAAAACACGGCTAAAGGGGAGATAGAAGCGGCCAAAGCTTGTGGCATGTCAAAAATACAGATGATGCGTCGCGTCATATTGCCGGGCGCATTTCGTCGCGCCCTGCCCGCGTATTCGAATGAAGTTATTTTCATGCTGCACAGCTCCGTAGTCCTCAGCACGATCACACTTCAGGACATTCTCGGGGTCGGCCGATGGTTGAACGGGCGTTATTACCTCGCCTATGAAGGGTTTATTACCGCAATGGTTTTTTACATGGCCCTTGTCTTTCTCATCAGCCAAGCCTTTAAGTTTTGGGAAAAAAAGTGGCTCGGCCATCTCAGACCCAGAACAGCCGGCAGCACAAGGTAATTTTTCATCAATTGTTGATGGCGCTTAAAAATCATAGCGGCTCCTGATCTAGAAATTTCCCAATTTCATTGAAGGCCGTCTTCTCTGGATCTTAACCTTTTTATATCTTTATTCTTGATGTATTCTACCGGACAGTCAGATTTAACCCAAGGGTAACAATATGAATTTTCACGCATTTAAGGTTCTCCTAGCGGGAACAATCCTCCTCGCTATAGTCGGATGCTCAGGTAGTAGCAGTGATTCAGGCGTCAGCAGCGGCACCTTCGCAAAAAGTATCGATGTTTTTGGTGTCAATGTCGCTGGAAAAGCGTGTGTTGGTGACGATAAGTTACTCTATGCTGCACGCATTATGGCTGAATACCTGGATCAGGATGAGAACGGTGTCGCCGATAATGCACTTCTGATTAACACGATGAAAAATCGAAAAGCTTGCCTTGAGATGTCTTGCCCGGGTGCGGGTGGCGCGCGACCCGGCTGTCAAGACCTGTTCACAAACGAAACGAATCCGGGTTCGCTTCCGGGCCCTAATGCAGC
>Ga0222717_10002172_pt1 | contig 15391 bp, 10 predicted proteins | sample C33_18DmetaG_FD_165053 | JGI IMG/M metagenome (GOLD analysis project Ga0222717, IMG submission 165053) | Estuarine water microbial communities from San Francisco Bay, California, United States - C33_18D | ecosystem: Environmental > Aquatic > Marine > Unclassified | place: USA: California...
AACTTATAGTCCAAATGTTGTTGATCCGAACGGACTAGAACCAGACGGTGAAATAGAACTTAGTGATGCTGTAGACTTTAGATCATATTGTCATTCATTACATGATATATCATCAGCTTTAGATCCAACAAGTGCTCCAGATATCTCAAGTCTTCAAACAGCTACCACAATGCCTTTCACTTATGATGTAGAAGAATTTACAAGTGCTCGAGCTGTATCTTTTGACTTACCAAAATCAGGACAGTCATTATTAACATCAGCTATGGAACATTATGTACCTAGAATTGATAAGATATCTCTAAGTTCTGATGGTGAATTTATTATTTCTAAAGGTGAACCAGCTGATCAACCAGCGGCTCCGACAACTCCAAGTAATTCAATATTATTACATACACTTTATTTACCAGCTTATACACAAAACTTATCTAAAGTAAGTGTTCATTCTCAAGATCATAAACGATTCACAATGAAAGATATTGGTAGAATACAAGGTCGAGTTAAGAACTTAGAAAGAGTATCAAGTTTAAATGCTTTAGAACAACAAACAAGTTTAACACAAATACAAGACGGTGATGGATTAGATAGATTTAAGTCAGGTTTTGTAACAGACAATTTCAGAGGTCATAAAGTCGGAGATGTTAATCACCCAGATTATAAAATAGGTGTAGATAGAACAACTGGTACATTACGACCACAACATTATTCTAAATTTGTAGACTTATCACTAAATACAGGTGCCTCATCAAATTACAAAAAGACAGGTGATATGATAACATTACCATTTACAGAAGAAGCTTATGTGACAATAAACAAAGCATCGACAACCGAGTTTGTTAATCCGTATGATGTTGTATTATTTAATGGTAATGTAACATTAGAACCTTCAAGAGATTTATGGTTCGATACAGAAAGATTACCAGCTGTTAGTAGAACAGTTGAAGGTGATTACGATACAATTTTACAAGGTGTTGAAAATTCATTAGGTACTGTTTGGAATAACTGGCAATCTGATTGGGTTGGTGAACCAGTTACAACAGTAGAAGAACCGACAAATAGAACAGTAACTTCACCGACACCTAATACAGCTCAGAGAGGTCCTAGAACAGGTGGTTCACCAGGTGGTAATCCGGGTAGTAGTTTTAATGAAAGATTCTTAGCGGAGCAGAAATAATGAACGGCCCATTTAATATAAACATTAACACTAATTTCAATAGAACTATTACTGATAGACAAATTCGTACTGGTGTTACAACTTCTGTAGTAGAAGAATTCTCAGAGAGTAGAGCGGATAGAGTAGTCTCTACAAACATAGCTCAATCAATGAGAGCTAGAGATATTACAGTCACTGGTGAAAACTTTAAACCTAACACACCATACTTTGTATTCTTTGATGGTATAAATGTCAATGCTCACATGACACCATCATCATCTATATACGGAATGGGTGGTGCTACATCTAAAGGTACTAATTTAAGATCAGATAATCTAGGTGCTATATCAGCTGTATTCTCAATTCCGAATACAGATACTTTAAGTTTCTCTACAGGTGATAAGACATTAAAAATTACATCCGATTCAACAGGTGCCGCGTCTTTATCAGAAGGTGAAGCTCAATACTCAGCTAACGGTCAAATTACTATTGTACAAGAAGAAATAACATCTACAAGAAATGGTAGAGTTATAACAGACGAATTATCAGATTCAAGAGATATAGATAGAGAAGTAAGACAACAAGTTAGATGGGTTGATCCATTAGCACAATCTTTCTTAGTAGATAAGAAAGGTGGTATATTTGTTTCTTCTGTAGAATTATATTTCGGAGCTAAAGACACAGCATTACCAGTATCAGTACAAATCAGACACATGGAAAATGGTATGCCAACTCAGAAGATTTTACCTTTCGGTGATAAGACATTAAATCCGAGTTCAGTTAATACATCAGCCGATGCTTCAGTAGCTACTAAGTTCACATTTGATTCACCAGTATATTTAGAATCAGGTAGAGAATATTGTGCTGTAGTTATGACAAACTCAAATGTTTATACTTCTTGGGTTTCAGAAATGGGTCAGAAAGATATTAAAACAAATGACTTTATTGATCAACAACCATACGCTGGTTCATTATTTAAATCACAAAATAATTCAACTTGGACACCTGACCAAATGAAAGATTTAAAAATGACTATTAATAGATGTAAGTTTACAACAGGTACATCAGCGAATGTAGTATTTGAAAACGGAGCTCTAGCCGCTGAGAAATTAGAAAACAATCCGATTGAAACAATTAATGGTACTAAAATGTTTAAAGTCTATCACTATTCACATGGTAACTATGATGATAAACTTTCTAACATTACTATATCAGGTGTAACAGGAGATAGAACAGGTTCAGTATTAAGATTTACAGACGATACAGTAGAGTCAGGAGATGGAAGTGATTCAGTAGATAACGCTCAGACTCTAGCTCAAACATCAACAACAGGTAGTGGTACAGGATTGACAGTAACACTTACAACATCAGGTGACGATTCAACTTCAATCGTAATTACAAATCCGGGTCAAGGATATGCTGTTGGAGATGATGTAGTATTTACAAAAGATTCAGACACATACACATTCGATATAGCAGAAGTTGGTGAAACTCTAGGTGGTATCCCAGTTGGTTATATCAATAGAACTCATACAGCAGGTACAGGTACAGCGAAAGCGACAGATGGATCAGCTAGAATACTAAATGATATAGACACATATTTGATTACTATACCAAATTCAGTATGGGCAGCACGATCAAGTAACTCAGGTATTAATTATCAAGGTGCTACAGAAAATACAACAGGTGGTGGTTCTAATGTAACAGCTACAGGTAATGTATACTATGATACACTACATACAACTATTCCTAGTATAGAATTACCTAATACATCTATTTCAACATCATTCAAGGGTACAACAGCAACTCAACCATTAGTATTATCTTCTGGTAGAGTAGTATCATTTACTAAAGATTCGTCTTCAACAACAATCACATTAAATGATAATAATAGTTTACTAGCTCCTAAGATTGTAGCTTCAGGTATTAATGAAACAAACGAAATGGGTGGTGCTAAGAGTTTAGAAGTAACAGCTTCATTATCTACAACTAGAGATAATATTTCACCTGTGTTAGATGTAGATTCTATGGGGTTGATTGGTATTCAAAACAGAATTAATAATATTGATTCATCTAGTTCTTTAATGTACGATACAGCGGGTGACTTTACAGGTGGAGATGGTAATCAGTTGTCTACTTTTGTATCTAGTACAGAAGCTAGAGGTGATAAGAACGCTGCAGTATACTGTACAAAAAAAGTTGTTTTAAATAATCCAGCTAACGCTATTCATGTATTCTTTGATGGATATAAAGCTCATGATAGTAACGGAGTCGCTTCAGAGATTGAAGTCTATTACAAAATAGTAGGTCCAGATTCTAATATGCCATTCAATGATGTAGGTTGGAAAGAAGCTACAATTAAAAATACTGTTCCGGCTGACGCTAGTGATTTTAAAGAACACACTTATGAGATTGAATCATTAGAAGACTTTAATACTTTCTCAATTAAACTAGTATTGAAATCTAGTAATACATCAAATGTACCGTTTATTGAAAACTTTAGAGCGATAGCATTGAGTACATAATGATTAAGATAGAAGGTAACAGTAATTTAGTCAGAGATGAAAATAATACAGCTGTGATCAATACAGATACACAAGGATTAAATAGAGCTAAATTATTAAAGAGTAGAATATCAACTCAAGATAGAGAGATAAATACACTTAAAGAAGAAATAAATGAGATGAAAAACATCTTAGTACAGATTAATGAGAGATTAAAATGGCAAGAACAGTAGATACAAGTTCAACTTTTGAAAACTGGAGACAGAAATATAACGATCTCGCCAATGATGTTGGTGGGTTAGGTGATCTACGCACAGGTGTTACTTCATCTATAGTTGACGCTGTTAATTATATACAAGATCAATACTTCTTCTTTCAAGATTTTGATTTTGATGGTGCAGATGGAGCGACATCAAATACAGTTTTCACAGGTACCGACAACGCGGGTTCTACATTATCATACGCTGCAGGTAAAGTTTTAGTATATAAAAACGGATTGTTACTTAGAAGTGGTTCAGATTACACAGCTACAAATGGTACCTCAGTTGTTCTAGCATCATCAGCTAATAACGGAGATGTTATTAGAATTAGTTCTTTCACAGGTTCATATCAAGGTGTAGGTGGAGCAGGTGCTACAAGTGGTACAGGTTCTTTCTTACTAAATGGTGGTGTACTTTATAATAAGAATACAGATGGTATTATATTTAACGCTGACGGTACAATCAACAGTAGTTTAGAACATTCAAACTCTTTCCAATTCGAAAATGTAGCTTATTTCAAAGACGAAATATACATGAAAGCTCAAGGTTCAACACCAACAGGTATTAACTTTCAAGATGCTGATAACTCTAATTTAGTACAATTAAAAGCACCAGCTACAATCAGTTCAAACTTTTCATTGATATTACCAACAGCTGATGGTAGTTCAGGTCAATTCTTAAGAACAGATGGTAGTGGTCAATTATCATTCGCTACAGTTTCAAGTACTGCACCAGACATTACAATATCAGCTAACAACTCAGCTGACGAAACAGTATTTTTAACATTCGTAGACGGAGCGACAGGTACACAAGGATTAGAAACAGATACAGGATTAACTTATAATCCTAGTTCAGGTGTTTTAACTTCAACAACATTCGTAGGTGCTTTAACAGGTAACGCCTCAACAGCAACAGCTTTAGCTTCATCAAGAAATATTCATGGTGTAGCTTTTGATGGATCAGCTAACATTGATTTATCAGAAGTAATTCAAGATACTGTTGGTGCTATGTTCTCAAGTAATACAGAGACAAATATTACAGCTACATATCAAGACTCAGACGGAACAATAGATTTAGTAGCTACAGGTGCTTTAGATACAGCAGGATTAGGTTTATCAAGTAGTTCAACTACTATTAATTTAGATTTTAATAGTGGTATGACAGCAGAAACATCAATCGCGGGTGGTGATAAGATCGCTGTCTATGATGTATCAGCGAGTGCTATGAGATTAGCTACAATTACTAACGCGGCTCTAGCGGGACCAACAGGTCCGACTGGACCAACTGGACCAACAGGACCTTCAGGTAGTAATGGATCAAATGGAAGTACAGGCCCAACTGGACCTTCAGGACCAAGTGGTGGAACAGGACCGACAGGTGGAACAGGACCAACTGGACCAGACGGACCAACAGGACCAGATGGACCTCCAGGACCTCCAGGCCCTCAAGGACCTCAAGGAGTAAAAGGTGATGATGGAGACACAGGACCAGCTGGTGGTTTCTCAACAAATTCTAACGGACAAGTAAATAGTCTGGGTGTCGGAGTATCAGGTAGTGGTACAGCAGGACATATAAGAGCGACTAATGATATCGTAGCTTTTTATAGTTCAGACGAAAGATTAAAAGATAATGTATCACTTATTGAAGAAGCTTTACATAAAGTAAGTCAAATACGAGGTGTAGAGTTTGATTGGAATGATAAACAAGAGATTTACACAGGACACGACACAGGTATTATCGCTCAAGATGTACAGAAAGTATTACCAGAAGTTATTGAAGAAAGAGAAGATGGTTACTTAGCTGTTAAGTATGAAAAGATGATTGGATTACTTGTAGAAGCGATAAAAGAATTAAAAACAGAATTAGACGAGTTAAAATCGTCTGATACATAAATAGTAATAGAGACATGGCAGCAGTATCAAATTTATACATTGATCAAGGAGCAGACTTCTCTACAACGATCAGTTTAACTGATTCAAATGGACAAGTTCTCAGTTTGACAGGGTATACTGCTTTAGGACAGATAAGAAAAACTTATGGTTCTAGTACAGTAGCAGCTACATTTGGTACAGCGTTAACAGCAGCTACAGGTCAAATAACATTGACTTTAACTGATACTGTTACGGGTGGTATGGATAGTGGAAGATATGTATATGATATTATTATTACAGATTCTTCTGGAGATAAAACAAGAATATTGGAAGGACAAGCGACAATAACACCGAGCGTAAGTAGAACATAATGGCAGATATTACAGTAAAAGTCAATCCAGTAACAAAGAACACAGTAAAACAAGTTGCTATTGGCCAAGTAGCAGCAGAAAACTTTGAGTTGAATGATTTAAAAAATGTAGACACGACAACAGTAACACCAAGTGAAGGTGATACAATCGTATTTGATGCATCTACTCAGAAATTTGAGGCCTCCGCTGGTATTGACGGTGGTTTTTATGGAAGTTAAAAGGTAAAATTAAATGTCAACAATTATTCAAATTAAAAGAAACTCTGGTACTACAGCACCAGGGACTAGTGACCTCGTTGTAGGGGAAATGGCTTACGCGTATGATGCATCTAATGATGGAGCATCAGCTAAGTTATATATTGAAGCAGTAAATAGTTCATCAGCTGCTGATATTCATGTAATCGGTGGTAAGTACTTTACTGATTTACTAGATCATACAGCAGGTACAACAACAGCTAGTTCAGCACTACTAGTTGACGCTAACAAAAAATTAAACGAACTCTTAGTAGATAATGTTACTATAGATGGTAATGATGTATCTACAACAAACTCTAATGGTAATCTAACTCTTACACCTAATGGTACAGGGATGGTTGTCATTAATAAAAATGACGGATTTAGAGTACCAGTTGGAACAACAGCTCAGAGATTAGCTTCTCCAACAACAGGTCAATTAAGATATAACTCAACAACTTCTCAGTTTGAAGGGTATGCAGCTTCTTCATGGGGTTCACTAGGTGGAGTTATTGATGTTGACCAAGACACAAAGATCACAGCAGAAAGTGCAGCAGGACAAGACGAAGATGTTCTAACTTTCTTTACAGCAGGTACAGCTCAAGTAGTTATAGCAGACGGAGCTTTAAGACCTGTAACAGACAATGATGTTGACTTAGGTACTTCATCTTTAGAATTTAAAGACGCGTTCTTTGATGGTACAGTTACAACAGACGCTTTAGTAGCTGACACAGCAGATGTCAATGGTGGTTCTATTGACGGTGTAACTATTGGTAGTAATTCAGTAGCTACAATCTTAAATGTTGATAATCTAAGATTAGATGCTAATACAATATCATCTACAAACTCAAATGGAGATATTACTATCTCTCCAAACGGAACAGGTAATGTTTCAGTAGCTTCAGACAGTTTATTAATCGAATCAGCAGCTTCAGAATCAGCGACTCTTGGAGTCTACGCTGGAGAAGCAGCAGCAGCGTTAGTTGTATTATCAGCTGATGATGGTGATGACAACGGTGATGATTGGACATTCACAGGTAATACAGATAATACTTTAACTATTGGTAACGATATCTCTGGTTCAAGTGTAGCACAGATCACTTTAACACCACACGCAACAGTAGCTAGTTCAACAACAGCTATAGCGGGTGCTTTAACAGTAGCAGGAGCGACAACATTCTCAGGTGCAGTGAACATGGGTTCACAAGCTACAACAAATGTTAATATAGACTCTGGTGCTATCGACGCTGTAACAATCGGTACTAACTCAGCTGTTACAGATTTAAGAGTTGACAATTTAAAACTTGATGGTAATACAGTATCATCTACAGATTCTGGTGGTAATGTTATATTAGCACCTAATGGGTCAGGAAATGTAGTCGCTAATACAGATACACTATCAATCTCAGCTACAGAAGGTGAATCTTCTACTCTACTTCTTCAAACAGACGAAGGAGATGATAATGGAGATGATTGGACTATTGTAAATGCTACAAGTAATACTTTAACATTTAATAATGATATCTCTGGTTCAGCAGTAGCTCAATTAACACTTACACCACACGCGACAGTAGCTTCATCAACAGCGGCATTCGCTGGTCATGTTACTATTGCTGGTGATTTAACAATTACAGGTGCTACTACAACAGCGTCTTCAACAAACACAACAATAACAGATAAGTTAATCGAACTAGCTAATGGAGCTTCTGGTTCAGCATCAGGTGATGTTGGTCTTGTTCTTGAAAGAGGAGATGATGCCAATGTATTTATCGGTTGGGACGAATCAATCGATGCTTTAGTAGTCGGAACAGGTACATTTACAGGTACTTCAACAGGTGATTTATCACATACACTAGCAGCAGCGAAGTTCGGTTCATTAACATTATCAACTGATCTAGCAGTAGCTGACGGTGGTACAGGTGTTTCATCATTTACTGATAATGGAGTTCTCTATGGAGACGGATCAGGAGCATTAGATGTCACAGCAGCACCAGGTGGTTCAGACGCTACTACATCATTTAAGATTCTTACAAGTGCTTCGGCAACAGGTGTCCCTGTCTGGACAACATCAATCGATGGTGGTACATACTAACTGTTATAAATAGATTATAACGGAATATATATTCCGAATTATTTACATAAGACTCTATATAGAGTAGGTGATTGAACAAGTCTAAATAGGCAGGAAATATGGCAACAAATATCGTTTTAAAACGCTCTTCTAGTAGTGGAGCTGTCCCAGGTACATCCGATCTCGCGTTAGGAGAAATAGCTCTTAATACTTACGACGGTAAGATGTACATGAAGAAGACCGTCTCAGGTTCTTCATCAATCGTAGAATTAACAGGTAATGTAGCTCTTAGTTCATCAGCATTCGATCTGATCAACTATAAGTTCGTAGCTACATCAAATCAAACAAGTTTCTCAGGTAGTGATGCTAATAGTGTCACATTAGCATACGCTTCAGGTACAATTCAAGTATTCTTAAATGGTATCTTACTAGACCCAACAGATTACACAGCAACTAACGGAACCGCTGTAGTACTAGACACAGGTGCTAATAGTGGTGACATATTATACATCAGTAGATTCGCTGGTGTCAATCCTTTTGACGATTTTAAATATGTCGCTTCTTCTAATCAAACAACATTCACAGGTTCAGACGCCAATTCAGAAACACTATTATATACAGTAGGTAATTTAGCTGTATATTTAAATGGTGTTCAATTAGACCCAACAGACTACACAGCTACTACAGGAACCTCAGTTGTTCTAGCTTCAGGAGCAAGTAGTGGTGATATTTTACACATACACGAATTCAATCAAACAGGATTAACAGAAGTTCACGCTGATTCTACACCAACATTAGGTGGTGACTTAGATTTACATACATACGATCTTGTAACAACAGACAATAGAAACATAGACATCATACCTCACGGTACAGGTGATGTCAATCTTAGTACAGATACAGTTAAGATAGGTGCTTCAGGTGAAGATGTTATAGTCACCACTAATGGTACTGGTGATATAACATTAAGTACTAACGCTGGTACTAATTCTGGTTTAGTTAAAATACTAGACGGTGCTAATCAGAACATAGAGATTACTCCAAATGGTTCTGGTAAAATCAATTTAGATGGTTTACTATGGCCAAACGCTGATGGTTCAGCGAATCAATTTATTCAAACAGACGGTTCAGGTAATTTATCATTCGTAGATGTACTTGACACCTCAGAAGAAATACAAGATACAGTTGGTGCTATGTTCAGTTCAAATACTGAAACAGGTATCACAGCTACTTATCAAGATTCAGACGGGACAATCGATTTAGCTCTTGTCTCAAGAACAATTCATGGAGTAGCTTATGATGGGTCAGCTAACATTGATCTAACAGAAGAAATTCAAGATACAGTCGGAGCTATGTTTAGTTCTAATACTGAAACAAACATAACAGTAACTTATCAAGATAGTGATGGTACTATAGACTTAGTTGTACCAAATACTTTATCTAATGTTACAGAACTTGGTACACTAACACACCTTGATGTAGACAATTTAAACTTAAACGGAAACACATTAACATCCACTACTTCTGATTTTATAATAGATGCTAGTCATAATATTTATCTTGATGCTGATGGAGGTAATATTGTATTACAAGATGGTGGTACTTCTTTTGGTCAGTTCATTAAATCTGCTGGTAATCTAAGAATATATAATCCAATATCAGATGGAGATATACAAATTCTAGGTAATGATGGTGGTTCAGCAATTACAGCTGTTGAGTTTGATATGTCTAATGCTGGTGATGCTACTTTTAATTCAAATATACTAATTAATGATGGTAAGAAAATTAAAGTTGGTAGTTCTCAGGATTTAGAGATTTACCATAGTGGTAGTCATTCTCATATACATGATGTTGGTACTGGAAATTTTTATTTAGATTCAAATGGGACAGGGATATACCTTACCTATAACGCTAATAACGAAAACATGGCTCAATTTGTAGCTAATGGAGCAGTTAATCTTTACCACGATAATTCTAAAAAGTTTGAAACAACAGCTGCTGGTATAACAGTTACTGGAGAAGTAGCAGCTACTAGTTTAGATATCTCTGGAGATGTAGATGTAGACGGTACATTAGAAGCTGATGCTATAACAGTAAATGGAACTACTCTAGCTGAGACTATCTCAGATACAGTAGGTGCAATGGTAACAAGTAATACTGAAAGTGGTATTACTGTAGCTTATCAAGACGCTGATAATACTTTAGACTTTACTATTGGAACACTTAACCAAAACACAACAGGTACAGCAGCTACAGTAACAGGTGCAGCACAATCAAGCATTACAAGTCTTGGTACGCTTACAACGCTTACAGTAGACGATATAACTATTAACGGTTCTACAATATCGGATGGTGGTGATTTAACACTAGATGTTGGTGGAGATATTTTTCTTGATGCTGCTACAGGATATGTAAAACTGTTAGATGGTGGAACAGAGTATGGAAGATTATACGAATCTTCAAATCGTCTTGTAATTCAGTCTATGGTTAGTGACGGTGACTTATTATTTAGTGGTGTTGATGGTGGTTCAGGATTTACAGCCCTTACTCTTGATATGTCAGAAGCAGGTCATGCTATTTTTAATTCGAGTGTAAATGTGGCTACTCATGCTCGAGGTACATTAACTACAGACAACGATGGTTCTTTTGATATGAACGCGTCTAATAATTTTAAATGTACACCAAGTGGTAACTTTACATTAACATTTACAAACATATCAGCTCAATCAGGAAATATTTTATTAATCAATTCAGGTGGACATACTGTATCAGCTCATAGTAATACTAAAGTTGATGCAAACATATTGGGTACGATATCAACAGCAGGAACTTACTTATTAGCTTACTTCTCAGATGGTACTAATGTCTACATGACTAACTCGGCAGTTTATACATAAAATGGATGCTTTATTATCAACAGGTGCCTTACCAGTAGGTGGATTTCCAGATTATGATATTGATCACTCTATAAAATTTGAGACAGACAATACAGAATCTTTAACAAAATCTCAGACAGCTAGTAACAGAAGAACATGGACTTACAGTTTTTGGTTTAAGAAGACAGACCCAGACGCGTTTCAATATTTATTACATGCTAATGTTAGTAGTGGTAGTGAATTTGTTGTTATGTTCAATGGTGGTACAGATTATAGAATTTCAGATCATAGTAGTGGTCAAAGAAAAATAGCTTTTCATAGTACAGTACCTTTAAATGATACAGCAGCTTGGTATCATATGGTGATCGCTTGTGATAGTACACAAAGTACATCAACAGATAGATTTAAAGTATATTTAAATGGTGTAGATGTAACTGCTATAAACTTATATTTTTCTACTGCTCAATATCCAGATCAAAATTATGAAACAAATGTAAATAATAGTAGTGCTACATTGTCTATAGGTAAAGTAATTACAGCTAGTACAAGTTTTAGAGGTTATGTATCAGAGTTTCATTTTGTAGATGGGACAATGAAGGAAGCTAGTGATTTTGGAAGATATAACGATAACGGAGTATGGATACCAAAAGAATATACAGGTTCTCATGGTAGTGAAGGATATTACTTAGATTTCGCGGATTCTGGAGACTTAGGTGATGATGAAAGTGGTAATGGAAATGATTTTACAGAAAATAATATAACAGCTATTGATCAAGCTCAAGATACTCCGACAAATACTTTTTGTACTATGAATCAGAATTCTCGTACAAACGGAAATATTAGAACACAAGAGGGTGGAACTTTTGTAACTACAGATGGTGGTTCAGGTTGGTGTAGTATGTTAGCTACTATGGCAGTTGGTTCGGGTAAATGGTATTGGGAAGCTAAGGTTTGGGATAATTCAGATGCACTGACTGTATATGTTGGAATTGCATCAACTAACGATCCTTATGTTCCATCTTCACAAGGTGGATATTATTTAGGAAATGTAGAAACTACTGGATCAATGGGTTGGTATTTGAGTAATGGTGCAAACAAAAATCAAGCTGGCAGTTGGGGGAACCCCGCTCGAGGAGACAAACTAATGTTTGCTTGGGATGCAGATAACTATAAGTTGTATTATGGAATAAATGGTACTTGGGGAAATAGTTCTAATCCAGCAACTGGATCAAATGGAGTAGGTTCTATAGATACCTACTGGATGAGCGCTGTAAAAGATGCATTAACTTTTATAGCACCAGCTGTTACGGTATACCAAGGAAAATCTATGAAAGGTTTTAATTTTGGTGGTTATTGTGGTTGGACTATTGACAGTGGAAATACAGATGCAAATGGATATGGAAATTTTGAGTATGCACCACCTTCAGGGTTTTATGCATTATGCTCAAAGAATTTAGCACAGTACGGATAATATTATGGCTTATACAACGATAGATGATCCAACAGCATATTTTCAGACTAAACTTTGGACGGGTAATGCGTCAAGTAACCACGCGATTACTCTTGATGGTAATTCAGATATGCAACCTGATTGGTCTTGGCATAAAGAACCAGCTGACGCAAATGGTTGGCACTTGGTAGATAGTAGTAGAGGAACTGATAAACTTTTTGATATCACAACAGGTGCGGAAACAACATGGTCTGGTCATTTAACTTCTTTTGATTCTAATGGTTTTACAGCAGGTTCAGGAGATAGTTCAACGAATTCTAGTGGTGTATTACAATTAAATTACTTATGGAAATGTAATGGTGGGACTACTAGTTCAAACACGACCGGAGGATTAAATTCTACAGTACAAGTAAACGCTACAGCTGGATTTAGTATGTTTACTTTTACAGCAGACGGGACTGCCAACTCAATAGGACACGGGTTAGGATCAAAACCTGACTTAGTTATATTTAAATCAAGAAATGTTGGTGGTGGTCATCTTATGGCAACTGATCTTTTAGATGGAGGTATGGATTACTTATATCTGAATCTACCTAACGCTGCAGCATCACTAGCTTATGCTGTACCAACTAGTACTCTTGTTGAATATAACGATAATAACACTAATACACAGATAGCCTATGCATTTAAAAATATTCAAGGTTACAGTAAGTTTGGTACTTATTATGGTAATGGAATAGCTGATGGTCCATTTGCTTATTGTGGATTTAAACCTGCTTGGGTTATGATAAAAAATACTGGTAGTTCAGAACCTTGGGTAATATTTGATACAAAAAGAGATCCATATCATCAACCAGATGCACATAATAAACTTGTAGCAAACTCACACGATGCTGAAAATGGACATTCAGCAACAGGTGGCTCAGGATATAATAATATTGATATACTTTCAACAGGGTTTAAGCTTGTTACTAACAACGGTGCTACAAATGAAAGTGGTAAAAGATTTCTTTTTATGACATTTGCTGAGTCACCCTTCGTATCGTCAGAAGGTATACCAACAACAGGAAGATAAGTTTATCTAAACATTTAAATGAGATAAATAGTATAATAACACAAAATTAGGAGAAATTAAAGATGTGGGCATTAGTAGAATCTGGGAGTGTAACACAAGTTTACAATAGACCTAGATCATTAACAATAGGAGATGTAAGTTATCCTTCAAATATATTTACAATGTGGTCTAAGTCTGAACTAGAAGCCTTAGGAATTTATGAAGTTGAACTAGATAGTTCAAACTATAAAAATCAAACTTATTACATTAACACTAATCAAACTTTCGCGTTTGGAAGTGGAAAAGTGACAGCTAGTTATGGTTCAGCGACTGCAATAGCGATAGCTGATACTTTATATACAGCTCAAGACGAAACAGACGGTCTCGGAACTGAAGGTGAAGTAAAATCTAAAGGTTTAAAAACAACACATAAAGAAACTATCAATCAACAAGCTGGTAGTATATTATCACAAACAGATTGGTATTCAATTAGAGCAGCTGACGGTGGTACAGCAGTTCCAAGTAGTGTATCTACTCATAGAACGGCTGTAAGAACAAAAGCTAACGCTATGTGTACACTAATAAACAACGCTAGTGATGTAGATGCTTTAGCGGCTTTATATGTATACAACGACGCAACACCACCTGTTAGACCGTTGGGAGAATGGCCAACACTCTAACTCAATAAAGAGATAAGACATGACAACAAGAAATAGAGAACTAGCGAGTATTATAGATGCTTCTGGTAATATCACAACAGGTGGTAATTTATCAGTAGCGGGTAATCTTACTCAGACAAATTCAACAACAACATCTTACTCAGATGGTTTATTAGAATTAAACTCTGGTGCTGGATCAAATTCAAATGATCTCGGTCTTGTCATGGAAAGAGGATCAACAGGTGATAACGCGATCTTCTTATGGGATGAATCAAACGATGGATTCGCTGTTGGTACAACATCAGCTGTTGGAACTGCTACAGGGAATATTTCTTTCTCAGCAGCTCCGTTCACAGCTTCTACTATCACAGGTACGATTCTAACTGGTTCAACTTCTGTTAAAACACCTCTAATAGAATATACAGATGGAGATGATGCTATCACAATCGCTGATGGTGGTCATATAACTACAGGTGCTAATCTATCTATCGGTGGTTCAAATAACGAATTAAGATTTTATGAAGGATCAAACTATGTAGGATTCGAAGCACCAGCTTTGAGTGCTGATCAGATTTGGGTTCTTCCGACAGCTGACGGTTCAGCTAATCAAATATTAAAAACAGATGGTAGTGGTAATCTATCATTTACAGACGATTTAACTTTAGCTAATGCTAGTGTAAATAACTTCTCAGGTAATGGTAGTGCTACAGGATTTACTTTAAGTACAACACCAGTCTCAGAAAACGCTACTCAAGTATACATCAATGGTGTATATCAGTTTAAAAATACATACGCGGTGTCTGGTACGACACTTACTTTCGATGCAGCCCCTCCTAATGGCTCAAGTATCGAAGCTTTAGTGTGGTCAACAGTAGCTATCAACACACCAGCC
>Ga0222717_10002175_pt1 | contig 15380 bp, 8 predicted proteins | sample C33_18DmetaG_FD_165053 | JGI IMG/M metagenome (GOLD analysis project Ga0222717, IMG submission 165053) | Estuarine water microbial communities from San Francisco Bay, California, United States - C33_18D | ecosystem: Environmental > Aquatic > Marine > Unclassified | place: USA: California...
ATTAGGTATTATGGTTCGTTTGGATGATGCAGTAGATGCTTATGCAAATACTTTAGGTAAAAGTGCAAATCAATTAACACAGTTTGAAAGACAACAAGCATTTTTAAATGCAATTAACGAGCAAGGCGCTAAAAAATATGGTGATATTGCAGATGCAATTGATGTAAACCCATATGATAGACTAGCTGCCGCTTTCACAGATCTCACAAAAGCAGGTCTAACTAGCATTAATACAGTACTTATTCCAATCGCAGAACTATTTGCAGGATCCTCTGGTGTAATGGTAGGTGGACTTGTGCTTTTTGGAAGTACTCTTGTTACTCAAATGATTCCTGCGCTCGGACAAATGTCGCAACGAGCAGCAGAAAGTGCCAGTGAAGCTAGAATGTTATCAGAAGCTCTTGTAGAGTCAACAGACCAATCTGCTTTAGCAGCTGAAGCTGAGTTTATGTCAAGAAAGGGTGGAATAAAATCACAAAAAGATTTTAGAAAAGCGTTAAAAGATGGTAAGGCAGATGATAAAGCTTTTGGGGAACAAAGAAGACTAACAGAAAATAGACTAGCAAAATTACGCAGAGAACGATCAAAAGCAGAAACAATATATAGTCAGAAAAAAACTGCAGAAAATAAAAAAGAACTTGCGGGTATTCAAGCAAAAATAGACAAAGAAAAAGAATATTTAGCTTTTGTCAATTCCCCTGAACTACGACAAAACGTAGGAGGACAATTAGCAGATGCAGCAGGAAGAGAAGACAGACAAGGAAGAACTTCTTTAGGTTTATCTGCAATTAATCAAGCTGGACCTATGGCTGGATTTAAAGAAGCCAAGAATCAATTAGCAGATTTTAGAAAAAATGCAGACTTTACAGGTGTTCGAACAAAAGTACTAGGATTTAGTATTGGAGGCTTGGGTAAAACAGCAAAAATTGCTTCTGTTGGAGTTAAATTCTTTGGGTCAGCGTTACTCAATATGATACCTTTTATTGGGCAAGCAATATTTGCAATTGGACTACTTTCTACAGCTTTTAATTTTCTTAAAAATAAAATGAATCCACCTATAAAATCATTAGAAGATTTAAAAGCAATAACTGAAACACTCCCAGAAAAATTTGAGCAGTTAGCCGCTGCTACAAGCAAGGCAGGAATAAGTGCTGGTGAGATAGGTATAAAAACATATAAAGTAACTGCAGGTATTTTACAAGAATTAGCAAGTGCCGCAAATTTAGCAAGAAAAGAAACAGAAGATTTAGCAGATACACAAATTAAAAAAATTAACGAAGCACGACAAAGAGCAGGAGACCTTTCTGGTATAGCACGAGAAGCATTAAGTCCAGAAGAAGAAACTAATATTCGTTCTAAGTTTGAAAGAAAAGCTACAAAACAATTACAAGCAACTCTTATACAAACATTTAAAGATGATAGTGAAGAATCAAAACTCCTCAGACAAGAGATATTAAAAGCAGCAAACGATCTTGCAAAAGAGGGAGTTGGAGTTGCAATTAGTGCTACTGGAGAAACTACAGCAAATGCTACATTAATTACAAAAATACTAAATAATGCTTCAAAATCTGTAGCAGATATAAATGGTGAACTTACAAGTTTACAGAAACAAGTATCTGATAATGAAAGAGTATTTGGTAGATTCTTTCAAAAATTTGAAAAGAAAACCGAATTTGATGATTCTCTTGCTAGTTTTGAAGCATTAAATAATACAATTACTAAACTAAATGATGCAGGAAAAGGAGACGAAGTTACAAAAATTCTTGAAGACATGGGAGCACAAGCAGAAAAGTTTGGTCTAACTGCAGAAAATGCTGCAGATGCTTTGCCAGATTTAATAAAAGGGTTTGCAGAATTACAATCAAATGCAATCAATTTACAAAATACCTTAAAAAAATTAGATGCAGGAATAAAAGTAGCAAAACAATTTGAAAAATTAAGTGTAGAAGGAGCAGCACGATCTTTAGAATTACAAGACGAAAGAATACAAAAAGAAATAGATGCAAATCAACTACAAATAACAACTTTAGAAGGATTAAATGTTCCTGAGAAGAAAAGAACTGCAATTGATGCACAGATTGCAGGATTACAAGCTACAATTCTTTCTTTACAAACCAAACAAGTAAGTGAAGCAGAACAACAAGTAATACTTCAACAAACTGCACTTAGTTTAAAGTTAAAAGATTTACAAACAGAACAACAAATTGCAAGCTTAAATGCAACAGCATCACAATCAAGCATGAAGTTTAGAAAAGCAATGCAAGGTTTTGCACAAGGAGAACTCTCTATATTCAAACAACAAGTAGTTCAGGCAAAAGAAAATAGTAAAGTACAAAAAGCGATCTTAGAAACACAAAGAAAACAAGCAGTGCTTGAATTACAAAGACAAATACAAGCAGCATCATTTGAAAATTTTATAGGACCTTTACGTAAAGAAGATGCAGAGGCAAGAAAGGCAACCATAAAGAGACTAGAAGAAGAAATCAGAAAAACAAATGAATTATTTGTAGCCAAAACGAATGCGGCAGATGCTCCTGTACAAGATTTAATATCAGATGCACTCGTAAGCGACGACATATTTGTTGTAACTGAAGCTTTTAACAATCTTACTGACGCGCAAAAAGGCCAAAGTCAAGCAAGCGCACTAACAATGTCAGCTTTTAGTATGATGGGCAAAGGAATGAGCACCGTAAATGGAGAGCTGGGTAGATCAATTGGTTTAATAGTTTCAATGGTAGAGCAAATTACAAACATGGGCGAAACTATAGCAACTTTAACAGATCTACTAGGGGGCGAAGATAGCCCATTTAAAAATATAGCCGCTGACTTAGCAAAAGGTTTAGTCGTGGCAAATATAGCAAATACTGCTTTACAAGCTTTTGGAGCCGCTCAACAAGGGCTTGCACAAAATAGAGTACAAATAATTGATCAACAAATAGCTGCAGAGAAAAAACTTGATGGTAAAAGCGCTGGTTCTGTTGCCAAAATAAAGAAAATGGAAGCTAAAAAGATAGAAATACAGAAAAAAGCTTTTGAACAAGAAAAGAAAATGAAGATAGCTTCTGCAATTATTAATACAGCAACAGCTATAACTCTAGTATTAGCCCAAGCAGGAATATTTGCACCACCTTTAGCAGCTATGATAGGTGCAATGGGAGCTGCACAAATTGGCATGATTAAAAAGATGCAATTTACAGGCGGCGGAGAAAGTGAAGGAGTAGCAAGTAATACAGCATTAAATATAGGTGGACAACGAAACAACAGAGTAGATGTTGCAAAAGGAGCTTCTGCAGGAGAAACTTCATACTTACGAGGTGATTCAGGAGTTGGTTCTAATGCAAATAGCTTTACCCCAGGCGGAGCAATGGGAAGAAAAGGATACGCAGATGGTGGAATGTTAGTTGGAGAAAGAGGACCTGAAGTTGTAACAAAAGAAGAAATCATACCAAACTATGCACTCGGCGGAAATAAGAGTATGAATCTAACTTTCAATGTAAGCGCATTAGATGGAGCAAGTGTACAAGAAGTATTAACAAACAATCAAGGAGCAGTAGTCGGAGCAATAAGAGATGCCGCTAACTCCTATGGACAAGATTTTTTACCTGATGTAAATGTAGGGTATGGAGGAAACGGATAATGGGATCATTCAGTAGTTTTGCAAATAGATTACCAGATCCTGCTTACGGAATAGACGAAGCAGGACAAAATGCAAATTCAGCAGCCAATTATGGACCAGGCTTTGCCTCTGTAACTTTTACAAAAGAGCAACCTGCTATGATGTCTCGAACAAATAGTGGAAGAGTAGTTACTCGTAGTTTGGTAGGAGAAAGATTAAAAATAGCAATTACTTATAATCCTCTTACTCGTGCTCAGTTTGAACCAGTATATTCTTTTTTAACAGAGAAAAAAGGTAGATTAAAACCTTTCTTTGTTTCTTTACCACAATATGCAGATGCTCAAGATTCTACTTTTTCTGGAAGTATTACTGTTGATGGGGCTTATGCTGCTGGAGTAGATAACTTTTTAGCAGATCATTCTTCACTAACAGGTACTCCAAAAAGAGGAGATACTTTTACAATTACTGATAGTGCAAACAGCAACCATACAAAACTTTATACAGTTACAAGAGTACAGACAAATTCAGATTATTACTCAGGAGAGTCACAACCCTCTGCAGATCAATACCGAATATATTGTCAACCAAATTTAGTATATAGTGTAGCAGATAATAGTACACTTAATTTTGTTACTCCACTTGTAAGAGTTATCCAATCCTCTGATGTTAGGGAGTACTCCTTAGGCACAAATAACCTATATACTTTTTCACTTAACTTAGAGGAGGCTCAACCCTAATGCCTACTGAACGTTCCGTAAATTCCACAATTCGTACAACGCTAATAAATAATGAAGCGTTTGAGTACGCACATCTTATAAAATTTGAACGCCCACAACTTCCTAATGCAAATAATACTTTTTCTACAAATGCAAATAAGTTTGTATATCTTACTGATGGAGCAAGAGATATAAGTTTTAATGATGGATCAACAAATGATTCTGGAAGTGCAAATGGAAGTCAAATTTATAGAGCAAATAAACTATTAAATGTAACAGGATACAAAGAGAGTATGCAAGCAAAAGCTACAAGCATGACTCTAACAATAGCAGCAGAAACACTAGGAACTTCTGTAATTGGTAATTTGACTTTCTCTGGTAGTACTATTACTTGTTCTACTCTTATTGATTTTGTAGAAGAAGGATTCAAAGAGGGAGATAAAATAAAACTTGAAGCAAACGATGGCTCTGGTTCAAATCATAATAAAATATTTCTAATTACAGGATTTACAAGTTCAAATCAAAACATAACAATCGAAACTTTAGATGATGCTTTTACTACAAACTCTACAGGAGAATTATATACCTTATCACTAGAATCCGAAGAAATAAAAGGACCTCTTACTGCTAGAGGCACTGACTTAGCAAATCCTAGCTTTCTTAATAAAAATGTAGAAGTACATAAAGTATTTCTTGATCCAGAAACTGGAGAAATAAAAGGAAATGCAAGTATTCTTATTTTTAAAGGATTAATTACAAAAACAAATATAAATGAAGATCCTTCAAAATCTAGCAGAGTAACATGGACACTAAATAGTCATTGGGCAGACTTCAGTAGACTACAAGGTCGAATGACTTCTGATGAAACACACCGAGCACTGACCACAGAAGGAACACCACAAAAAGACGCAGCACTAAAACCAGACTATGCATATGATATGGGATTCATGCATGGAGACACAAGTGTAAATGTATTAGCAACTTATCAAGAAAAGTATTTTGAACCAAAACTAAAAACATCAAGTCATGGACTTTTTGGAATTAAAAAGAAAGTTCAAATGTCAATGGAAGAGAAGTTTCGTGATAGAGATGTAAAACTTGCTATCGAAATGTCTGCAAAATACTTACCTGTTGTTTATGGTGTTCGTAAAGTTCCAGGTATTCCTGTCTTTGCTGATACACCTTCTAATGACCCAGACACAATTTATATCGTATACGCAATCTGTGAAGGAGAAATAGAAGCACTATATGATATTTATATAGATGGACAGCCCCTTATATGTTTAAACAAACCAGATTTTGATGATAGAAATACTTCTGTATCAGAACCAAGCAGTCCTGTACTCTGTGCAGGTCGAGCAGACAGAGGAGAAACTCTATCAGGTTCTACAGCTATAGGCGGCGGTTTTAGTATTTATAATCCTGGACCAAATGCAGCCTTTTCTGGCGAAGATTTTGAAACTAGTGGAGAAGCAGGGGATTATAGACCTGTAGGATTGCGTGAGTACTCACAAGTAGCGGGATCTTATCAAAACTTAGCATCAAGTGTTTCTATTTCAGGTGGAAATACTAGTGATGTAGGTATTCGTAATAATCAACAGTTTCAACTTACAACTCCTCAAAATATAAAACTATGGTTTCATTCCGGCAGATTTGATCAATTAGCAAATTCTCAATTAATCACTGTTGCTGAAGGCAGTAAATTCAAAAGACAATTAGATTATTTTTCAAGCAATGAAGAATATTGGTCACCAGATCACAGACTATTAGACACAGCTTATGTAGTGGCAGAAGTTACAGTTACAGAGGAAGCTCCTGATATACCAGAACTAGAGTTTGTTGTAAAAGGAAAGATATATGAAAATTATAATTATGACTATAAATATAGACATGATGATCTTTCACACTCAAGCGAATCTGCAGCAAACTTTATACCTGGAGAATCAATAACTTTTTACAGAACAAGTGATGACACCGCACTAAACACAACTAAAGTAAAAGATGTGTATAAAATAGCAAATCCAGAGACAGGAGACATGATGGATGTAATCCGTTTTGGAGATAAACCTTTTCATTCTACAAACTTTCCTTATGTAGACGATGTCCCTACTCATACAGAATTTTATGCAAAAGATGCTAGTAATAACACTTGGCATATGCTTACTTTTAATCATACAGATCTAACTGCTACATTACCCGATCAAGGTTCTAGTATTAGTTCTATTTCACGAGATAATACTTCAAGAAAACTAAAAATAACAGTAGCGGACACAGCATTGAGTGGAGTGACCGAATTTAAAATACTTGGAACAGGAAATGGGCAATTAGAAAATATTGAAGAAAGTACTCTTACAGGAACCTATTCGAATCAGGTCATCACATTAGATGTTACATTGAATGCGTTAACTGGTAGCGATACAATTTCATCTGGAAGAGTGATTGAAAGTCGTACTATAAAGCTTCCGAGTTCCGCTTCAAGTAGTGATAATTTTTATAATAACCAAATAATCGAGGTAACTTCAGGTACAGGTGTAAACGAAGAGAGAACAATTGTTGATTACAATGGAACAACAAAAGTAGCAACACTGCGTTCTAACTTTATAAATCATCCAAATGCTTCAAGTGGTTATAATATTTCAGGTAGAGGTAAAGATTTACGTTCAGCTAATAATCCAGCAATGCATACTTTAGATTACCTTACTGCAAAAACTTATGGTAAAGGGTTATCCCTTACTGATTTATCATTAGAAACATTCAATAATGCAGCAAGAACTTGTGATGCACGATCAGAAATAACAATATCTACAACAACAAGTCCAACAGTAGGAGACGAATACTTACACACTGCTGATGGGTCAGCATCTGGAGCAGTAATAGCAAGAGGAACAGTAAAATCAGTAACAGCAACAAGCACTCATTATGATGTAGTTTTGGAAGATGTGTATGGACAATTTCAACGACTTTGGAGCAACTGGTCTTACTATGAAGTAGGAGACATTATATTTACAGAGGGAGATGGAAACATATTTAGAGTTACGTCAGCAGGATATATTGGAACAAAACCTACTAATGCATCTCCACAAGGAACTACTTATATAAATAATGTAACCTTTTACAAAGCAGGAGCAACAGGAACAACTTTAACAAGTTTTTATAAAAAGTATGTTCAAAAACATTCACTTTATAATGCTGACTTTGTTAAATACTGGAGATGGCTTGGGTGGGCACACGACAATCAAAGATGGGTGACTCGTCATCAAATGAATTCTGTTATAGAAACCACTAGCTCTTTATTTGAAAATACAACTAGTATGTTAGAACACTATAATGGTATGCTTTCATACTCAAATGGCAAATATGAATTAGAAATAGAAGCTCAAGAAGATACTCCAGCCGATAATGGAGTATATCATATAACACAAGCAGATATTATCGGCAATCTAAATGTAACTGACGATCCTAGTAGAAAAAGTTTTAATACTATTAATGCAAGTGTAAGTGACCCAGGAAATAAATGGTCAAATACTTCTGTTTCTTTTTATAATTCAAACTTCGTAAAAGCAGATAGAAATGTAGTAAAAACAGGTAATATTAAATTTAGTGGAATAACAAACTATTGGAACGGTAGAATAAATGCAGAAAAATTCTTAAGAGAATCAAGGTTTCCACTACAAATAAGCTTTACAACTATGCCAAAAGGTATATTAATGAAAGCAGGACAAATTTTAAAATGTGATTATGATAGGTTTGGCTGGAATGATAAATTATTCCGAATTGTAGACTTAGACATACAACCTGATTGTTTAGTAAGAATATCAGCAGTAGAGTACAATGATGATATGTACGTCATTTCTAATGCGAGAAAAACAGGAGTTACGAATACTGAAATACCTGGTACAGCATTAACTGGATCACCAGGAGCACCAACAACACTTACAGCAAGTACAGATAAATTTGGTACAACAGTATTAAATTGGACAAAAGCAACTACTTTTGTAGAGGCCACTGATTGTACAGAAATATGGGCATCAGATGTTAATGATAGATCAGATTCTAGTGCTGAAAAAGTAGGAGAAGCAGATGATGAAACAACCTTCTCTCATGCAATAGGTGCAGAAGCAGCAAAGTACTACTGGATAAGACATAAACGAACTGTAAGAAAAAGAAAATCAAAACAAAAAGGAAATTTATTCTCCGCTTTCTTTCCAGCAAGTTCAACAGCAGGAGTAGCCGGTACAGCTTTACAAGCTGCAGCAATAACAGTTACAATTACAAACCCAAGTATGACTTTGCAGGAAACTTCTGCAGGAAGTATTAATTATACAGGATCAGGAACAGATATACAAGTATTACTTGGAGAAAGCATACTTGTTGCAGACCAAGATGGCGCACAAGCAAACAATACATTTAGAGTATCTGCCTCGGCCTCAAACATAACAGCAGGAAGTTCCAGCGTAGTAAACGATGGAAATGGGAATGCTACAATCGTTCGATTCGGGGCTCATAGTAGTGCAACTACTGATACTCCTGTTATAACATATACAATTACAGTAAAAAATGCAGTAGGATCAACAATCATATTAACAAGATTCCAACATTTTGCTGTAGTAACAGACGGTGTTGTAGGAGCAGATGGACTATCTATTGTACCAACAAATGGTACTCATAACTTTGTAGGAGACTCTACAGGAGCCGCTAGTGCAACTAGTTTTTCATGTGAATTTAATATAAGAGAAGGAACTACAACATTTACTTATGACGGCACTTCTCCATATGGAGATAATACTTTCAGATATGGAACTCTAACAGATACAAATGTAGTTTCAGCAGTTTCAAGCAGTGGAGTAATTACAATCACAGGAAGCTCTAGTATCCTTTCAGGCACAGGGGCTGGAAATGAAGAAGGAAGTATAGTAGTACCTATTTACGATAACTCAGATGATACTTTACTTACAACTCAAATAATATCTTTAACAAAAACAACTGCGGGAGCTGATGGAGCTAATGCACAAACTGTAAAACTTATACCAAGTAAGCATGTAATAAATTACTCTACTGCAGGCGCAGAAAGTGACTCTATAACGTTTACAAATGAAGCTTTTAATTTTACAACTCCTTACTATAGATTTTTAGTTGACGGAGTACAAAAACAAGCATATTCAACAACAAGTACTTTTACATTAGCAGATGCAGATGAACCAGCAATTGATGAAGTAGTAAATGTAAAAGTAGAGGTTAAAGAAAATAATACAGGAAATGTTGCAGCTTCAGATGTTGTAAGTATATTTGCGGTTCAAGACGGCTCTGATGCTGTTACTGGATTCTTAACAAATGCTTCTCATACTGTAACTGCAAATAGTGCAGGAACAGTTTCAAGTTTTTCAGGAGCAGGTGGAACATTTAAAGTATTCGTAGGAGGAACAGACGTAACAACTAGCTGTACTTTTAGTACTCCGAGTGGAACAGGAGTTGCCGGTAGCATAAATAGTTCATCAGGTGTCTATACAATTACAGGCATGAGTGCAGATCAAGGAGTAAGAACATTTCAGGCTGTTATTCCTGCTGCAACCGCAGGTACAGCTTCCAATGTAACAATTACAGCAGATTATAGTATTTCTAAATCTATAGCGGGAGCTGCTGGAACATTTGGACAAAGAGGTGGTAGTATCTTTACTTTCGAAGAAAGTACTACCTCAGGAATCAGTGCAACAAATGCTTCTAACTTTGCAGATAGTAATTTTTCAAACGCAGATGCAGTAGCAATAGGTACAGCTGTAATTGCAGCTTCAGAAGATAATGATTTAGTTTCAAATGATAGAATAACTGTTACAGATAATTCAGCAAATAAAGCAGGTACAAGAGTATATACAGGAAGTAGAGTTACATCTGCATCTTCTTTACAAGCCTCCGATTTTAGCTCTTTAGTTGTAGAAACTTTTGATGGCTCAGTAATTGTAGACGGCACTTTATCCGCAAATAAATTATCAGCAAATACAACTTTAACAAATAATCTAAATGTTGGTAGTAACATGATTCTTGGAAGTAGTGGTCAGTTTTATTCAACTGCTAAAAGTTCTTTTACAGATCCTGATGGTGGTCTTTACATGGATGGCACAGGAGACTTTCATGTAGGAGATTCAAACAGTTTTATTAAATTTGATGTATCAGCAGGTACACTAGACATTAAAGCAAATACAATGACATTTTCAAGTGGGGATGGTGTAAGTACTTTTGATGGTGCTTATGGAAGTTTAACAGGTACACCTACTTTATTCAGTGGTAATTATGTTGACTTAGTAGGAACTCCTACTTTTGTAGACTTAACATTACCTAACGGAGATACTTTTTCTCCTACAGGTACTGCTGTCACTTTATCAACAAGTGGATTAGGAATAACAAGTGCTTATATGGCAGGGCAAAATGCTCTGGTTTTTGGAACTACAAATATACAAGGCGGAAGAATACTACTAACATCAAGCGGAAAATTAGAGGCACAAACAAATACAACTACATCAGCAGCGGGGCCAAATAGTTCTATTGATATAAATTCGCATACTCAACAAATTATTATTTCGGACGCTTCATAATGGCTAAGCGAGTATTATTAGGGAAAGAAGGTAGCAACTACGTTCTAAAAGTTTCCAAACCGACTGTTGATGTAATTGACGATACAATTAATGACAGAGATTATTTATTTAACTCTGAAGTCTATCGTGCTGGAGTAATTCGTTCAAACTCAACTTATGCTACGATGACAACTTCAGGTGTTGATTTACCAACTACTTCAGATTCTAGTGGTAACGCATATATACCTGCATATATTATTTCAGAAAAAGGAGCATTTTACCCACAAGCAAGTTTTGACGAAAGATGGGGAGGAACGACTTCAGGAGGTTTCAGAACAGCAACATTTATAAATTGTTTAAGTACTGCAGCAGGTGGAGGAATGTTTCAATTTTCTCTTGGTTCAACTTCAACAACAAAAAATATAGTTATTCCATATGAAGCAGATGCAGAGTTTATGTCAGATCCACGTCCTGGGGAAGGAAGTGGCACTTATCCCTTTTTAGGAGCACGAGATCGTGGATCAAGTGACGGAGACGTAAAGATATTAATAATAGGAATACCTTGTCAATTTGGAAAAATGACAAATAATACAACTCTTTTTGGAACCTCTGTTTTAACAGGTAGTGCTGTATCTGGAGGCGGTGGAAGTAGTGGGGGAGGAGGAACAGTATCTGCCCCTACAATTAGTAGTGTTTCACGAACTGCAAGAACTAATTCAATTGATACTGTTTCTGTTAATGCTTCTGCTGGTACAAATAACTCAGGTACAATTACTTATGCACAAAGTACAACAGACTCTGCTTCAGGGGCAACTTTCGGTAGTTCTTCTAGTTTTACTCAGCCTAGAAACTCAACAAGATACTACTTTGCAAAACAATCAAATCTTATTTCAGATACAGGCGGAGGAGGAAGCACAACTCATATTTATGTTTCAGCAGCAGTAGACAGCACTCCTAATGCTTTTAGTTTTACACCTGTATTAAATGCGAGTCTAAATAGTACGAATACATCTAATACAATTACTATTGCGGGTTTAGGAGATGGAGACACAGCAACAGTATCTTTAAGTGGAACTGCAGGAAGTAAACAATATAGTAAAAATGGTGGAAGTTATACTTCATCCTCAGGAACAGCTCAAAATGGAGATACTTTTGCAGTACGAGGAACAGCAAGTGCAAGCTATGCTAGCACTGTAACTGTAATTCTTACTGTAGGAGGTATTTCTGGAACCTACTCAATTTCAACTCAAGGAGTACCTGCGGATACAACTCCAGATGCTTTTAATTTTACAAATCAAAGTAATCTCAATTTAAACACTCTTATTTATTCAAACACTGTAACAATTTCAGGAATAAATCAAGCTGTTTCTGTTTCTGCAACAAACGGAGCACAGTTCAGTATAAATGGGGGCAGTTATGTAACTTCAGGTTCTATATCGAATGGACAAACTCTTCGAGTAAGATTAACATCAAGTGGTAGTTATAATACAACTGTAAGTACTACTGTAACAGTAGGAGGAACAAGTGATGCTTGGTCAATAACAACAAGAGCACAAGCCCAAGCAACTACTCCAAGTTTTCCTACTGCAACTCTACAAACAAATACGAGTTCTTCTACTCAAACAGTTAGAGCAGCAGCTGTTGTACAAAGCGGAGATACTCTACAAATAAGAGTAGGAACTGGAGGATCATGGACAAACGCAACAACTAGTAATGTTTATTCAGATTTAAGTCAAAGCAGAAATTCGAGTGTGACTTATTATTTTAGAGCTGTAAGTCCTGATAATAATATTAGTGGTGAAGTTTCTGCGAGTTTATTTATACCGCCACTTCACACAGTACAAGCAATAGCAGATTTTAATTTTACAAATGGAAGTCATGATAATACTTATAGTGTTACAAGTAGTTTAAATGGTGCTGCTGCTGGAACATATACAGGTAAAAGTTTTTCTGTTACAGAAAGTGTAAGTTGGATTACAGCAACAATCGCAAATAATACAACAGGAACAATGAGACTTCAAATTTCTGCAAATACAGGCAGTGCAAGAAGTGCTACTGTTACATATACGATTTCTTCAACAAATGGAGGTCCAGATGTATCTGAAAGTTTTACAGTAAATCAAGCTGTCGGAGTTACTGCAATATGGGAAGTAAATATTACTCAAGGAGCTTATAGTCCTGTTGCTTCTTTTGTTCAACAGGGAATACATCCTTTTACAGGCGGTGGATATGGAAGTTTTTCAAATTCAACAAACACGGTAGCGTCAATAAATTCTAATGCTACCAATTTTTCATTTTTTGATACAGAAAGTTCAAATACAAATACTATATTATCAATTTATACTAGTTCTCCTGCAAATAGTGGATGGACTACTTTAAAAGTATATGACGGAACTAGTACATCAGGGACTTTATTAGGAACTTTTACAAGAACCTCTCTCAGTTATAGTCAAACAACTTCAGGTACTAGTGTATCAAACTGGGATATGGGCACGGATGTAACTACTAGTACTGGAAATAGATTTTTACAATTCTCATGATATTATTTAATAACAGTGGCGTACCTTTTGCAAGAAAAATACAAGACTCTATAACAATAGAAGTACCTGCGATATATAATGAAGATGGAACTTTAAATGAACCAAGTACTGCTACAGCTTTGCAAACTGCTTTAGATAACTTTATAGAACAGGAGGAATTAAATGAAGCTCATAGATAAAAATGCATATCTTTCAACTCCTTATAGAATGAGATGCTTAGTAAAAAATGTAATAGCAGATACAGAGTTGCATTCATTTAACACAGAAACTCTTGAGGATTACACAGGTGGAATTACAGCAATTACCGAAGATCAAACTGAATTAAAATATTACAAAATTAATAACTTAAAAGTTTCTGGAGAGGTAGAAGTTTATATATGGAGAGATAATTTTATGTGGAAAACAGCAGATAAAGTAAAACCAACGGATTACCTATTTACAGATCATGGAAGCATAGTGCCAATAGAAACAATAGAGGTATTAAATTCAAACCTAGTTGGAAGAAAAATAACTACAAATGATAATATTTTTGTAGAGAGGTATTTAGTAAAATGAGTAGACGAGTATTATTAGGAAAAGCTGGATCAGACTATGGACTTTTTATATCTAAAATTGGCGTTGATGTTGTGAATGACTCTGGCACCTTATGTAATAAAGATTTAATGATTTTTGACAGTAGAGAAAAAGGGTATGCACAAGTTATTGCAAAAGGAACAGTCAATGTATCAAGAGGAAGCAGCAATGCTCAAACTATAACATTTTCAAGTATTGCGATTCCTAATCCTGTAGTTATTATTTATGCTGATGGAGAGTATATAGAATTAACAAGTGTAAGTACAACAGCTTTTATACTAACAGTTCCAAATACTTATCCAACTATGTCAAGTTTTGGATATAGTCTATTTGGATTAAGTACTACAGGTGAAGATACTCCAGCAACTACCACAGTAAATTATATAGTTTTAAGAGGATTTGCATAATGGCAAGAAGATTAGTATTGGGAAAAGCAGGTTCAGACTATGGATTATTTGTGTCTAAATCAGGAACAGATGTTATAAATGATTCAGGTGTTTTAACAAGCGGAGAAAACCTACTATTTGATAGCAGAGTAGGAATCGGAAGTTTACCGCTTAAATTTCATGGACAAGGCACTATTAGTGCTCCCGCAACAGTAGGTACATCTGCCACAACTACTATAACGCACTCTTTAAATTATAAACCTTTTGTAATTGTTCAGTGGTGTTTTTCAACAGATGTAACTAATGGAGTTGCTACAAAAATGTACCCTGCAATGCGTTATGAATTTGATGAAAATGATTATAACACAGATTATGGAACTAATGAAGAAGAATATGACTCAAGGATTTATGGAGGAGTTACTTTTCAAGTAACGACAACAACAGTAATAATTAAAAACCATTTTTCAGGGGGTATAAAAGAGTATACTGTTACAGGGCAAGGAGCCTCACAAGAAATAGAAAACATATCCCCATTAGAAATAAAATACGCATTTTTAATATTTGACGTAGAAGGAGTAGATACAGAATGATAACAAAAATAATAAAAAACATAGGAATAATAGAGCAAAAATTATATACTTGTCCAACAGGCAAAGTAAGTACTTTTTCAAGATTTAGTATAACAAATACTTCCGATAGCGAAATAACGTTTGATCTAAGGTATTACAATGCTTTAGGAAATGAAAGTATATATTTAGCAAAAAACGGAGTATTAGCAGCTGGCGGACAGCATATAAATATTAGCAATACAAATACTTTAGTTTTAAATGTAAACGATTACATAACAGTTCTAAGTACCGTGGATTCTTCTATAGATGCTATTGTAACGTATGAGGAAAGTGACGTCTAATGATTTCACATTGGAAAAATAATCCTTGACATCAGGTGTTATTTTTTGGTATAATTAACAGATTGGAGGTATA
>Ga0222717_10002184_pt1 | contig 15352 bp, 8 predicted proteins | sample C33_18DmetaG_FD_165053 | JGI IMG/M metagenome (GOLD analysis project Ga0222717, IMG submission 165053) | Estuarine water microbial communities from San Francisco Bay, California, United States - C33_18D | ecosystem: Environmental > Aquatic > Marine > Unclassified | place: USA: California...
CTATTTTAAGTGTCGGTTATCCCTATACCCTAGATACATTAGGATTACTATACTTACTAGGATAGGTTTAAGGTAATTAAAGATTTCTGGTTCCATGGGTTATTTGAAAGGTTGGTTGTCCTTATAGTTCCTGTATACCTGATATGTTATCATCCCTATTATTAAGATGATTATGATTAGATTGATTTGTGGATTGGTTGGCATGCGTGCGATTAAATGTCCCATATAGTTTGTCTCTTATATGTGTTATGTGCGTGAATATGTTGACCTCTAAATTCTTGCCATTTCTCGGTGCTTTTAAGTGCTTCTATAAATAATGAATCTTCACCCATATGGTCACTGTTTTTCCAACGATGCGGTACGTGTTTATGATGTACTATTTGCCAAGTACCTACATGTCCTTTAGTTTTGGCCGTGGCCATTTTATGGCCCATTAAAACGGTTGCTGCCTCTCTAGATTGTGTGTATTGTTCAAGACTCATGTTAACAAAATTCAACATTAATTGATTTGGTGTTTCAGGTAGTGGAAATATAGAATGCGTATTAAACAAAACAGTTACACCTTCATCTCTAGTTAGAATTGCAGTGTTAGCTAGCTCTAAATGATTTGATAAATCTAGATCATCTGTATCTAAATAATGAATCCAATCATATTTAGCAACTGATCTTCCTACCTCTCTTAATTCTCCTGGCCAAGTTACTTCCATTTTTTCAGAACGTATTAGTCTAATGATTGGATCCTCTTGCCATCTATCTTGATATATTTGATTGGTTAGCTCGCAACCATCACTGACTATGATTAACTCTTTTTCTACTAAAGTTTGATTCTTAAAGGATTCAACTGCTCTAATGAATTTTTTATCAGAGTTCATTCCACTTCCTGAATACTCTCCAAGATACGATGGCATTATAACACTAATTCCTTGCATAATTATGGGTAGTAGACTAGTTGGTGTTTACTTATACCTTTATTCTGGTTCTTTTCGAATCCTAGTCCCTTATAGAATTTGGTTAATCTACTGGTGCTGGTTGCGCCGAAATCTTTTGATGGTGTTAAGAATATTGGTAGGTTGAGTTGCTCAGCGTGTTGTATGATTAGGTGCATTACCTGAGTGCCGATGCCTTGACCTCTTTTGGCCTTAGGAATTACGATTCTACTTAGATCTAAATAATGGCCTGCATTCCACAGATCTAGATCTATGCCATACTCTATCTCTAAGTGTTGGAGTTCCATAGACTCTTGGATGTAGGCTTCAAATAAGTGGACTCGTTTCATATTAACAGTTAATACATTCATCTGGATTTCCTGATTGGTCCACTGGTCTTTGATACCATAGTAACCATGATCTGGCTTCTGTTTCTGATTTGGCTTGATAATGAATAGTGTTTCCTTCTTTAACTAACCAATTGTTTTCTTGTTGTATTATTTCCATGAGTTATCTATATCTGTTTGCGTGCGCTGCGTAATTTTGGTAAACTTGTTCATGTGTTAAGTTGTGGTTTTTGTAGTGTATGATCGGCCCGAAATCTACATTGAATCCTTTATTGCCTACACAACCTGTAACTCCACCTAAATGTAAATGTTGATATGATCCGTCATCACCTAATGGTGTTAAATTTGCATTCTCTAATTGACCGTCTATATAAACATAAATACCATGATCTAAGTTACCTGTTCCATTTGACCATTGACATGTTACTTGGTGCCATTCTCCATCCATTACCGAAGATTGTGAAACTACATTGTGTGAACCTCCAAAATCTGCACTATAAGATGAATTATCCCATACTGAGAAGTTAAATCTACCATCACCTAAAATAGTTGAAGAAATTCTAGAACAACCACCTGATTGTCTATAACTTTCTGTGTAGAATGTTCCTGATTCTTCTGGACTATTACTCTTCATCCACCAGCTAATTGACATTTTACCAAACCAACCTATATTTTCAGTGTATATTTTACTTGAGTTTAATCTTAGTATACCATTATGTTCATCGATGTATGCACCTGGTACTTTTAATCCATCTCTTTCTATAGTAAATTCTTTACCTGTTTGTAAATCTTTTACTTCTGAAATAGATGCTGGATTTTGCTCAACCTGGTTAACGTTTTCAACATCATATGTTTTAAGATTAGCTGGATCCATAAATATAGTAGGCGCTTTTTCATTAACAGATATCTTAGCTCCATAGTATTCTTGTAAAATTTCATCTTCTGAAAGTACCTTGGCCCATGCTTTAGCGGATTGAATAGATCCGTAATGTCTATAACTACTTGAATGGTAATCCATACCAACTGCTGAGCTACCGCCCATCGACATTGTACCAGTAAATTTTGATGATACTTCTGCTAATTTAACCTCGTTTTTTAATTCACCATCTACATAAATTTGTACAAGTCCATCTGAACTTCTTCTTGTTGCGGCTAAATGATGCCAACCTCTTCCAGTTATGTCTTCATTTGATGATAATACATATGAATCTGTTCCATCTGAGTTTCCAACCCAAAATGAAGCTGGACCATGATATCTACTCATTAATTTTCCACCAGATCTATAATTAGAAGCTGTACCTATTAATGTTTGGTGTGGAGCTCCAGTTTCTGCTTGTTTACAAAATCCAGAAAGTGTATAATCTCCTGAAAGTTCTTCGACTGCTGTATTTGAAAGATCGAACCATGTACTATCTGCATTGAATTCAAAAGCTTTAATATCTACATTGAAAGATGGTGTATTTATAAAATTAGCTTTACTACCAATATGTTTTAAAACATATTCTACACCTGCTTGTAATATTTCTGTGTTTGTGGATGAAATACCTTCTTGATCAAAGAATAAAGATGCACCTGTATTGTAATTATCGTAAACAAATCCAGTTATTAAATTGTTATCTGCTCTTCTATACACTGGTACCGCTCCGTTTTGAAGAGTTACAATACCTCCATATACATCTCCAGATCCATATGTAAATGTTTCATTTGAAAGACCTATTTTAGAATCTGCTTCCATTTGTATATTATGACTAGATCTTAAGCTAGAATCGTAATCCTTTACAAATATATTTTTTCTATTATCATTACCAGCACATATACATGAAACTCCAGCATCTACTAAATTTTTTAACGTAGTCATAGTAGTATTATTGAAAGACCATACATAAGAATCTACTACTACTAAATCAAATTCAGCATTAATTTCTTCTACTTGCATTTCATATAATTGGTCAATACTTTCCAATTCTAGCATTTCACAATATTTTTCAAAGAAACTAAAAATAGGAGCAGCTGATGAATGTTGTCTAAATCCAAGTACTTTGAGTTGCTGCATCGATTTAGAATCGTGTAAACTATACCATACTCTTCCACCTTGTGGATATGAAGTAACATGTCTTGCATCTAAGAAAGTAACTAGACGATTTGTATTTGTCAGATCTATTGCGTTATTCAATATAAGTATATCACTTACTTTAGCCCAAGCTAAATATTGACCAACTTTACTTCCTGTTGCTACCATTTGTGATGAGTCCTGCTCAAAACCCATTACTTCCAGTAAACTTATAACAGATTCAGGATCTTTAGCAACTCTAAGATTTATTTCAGGGTCATTAGAATCTGAATATATTGCAAACTTAGCATCTTTATCCAATAGTATACCGTTGTAGAAATCAAACATTTCAGTTGGACCATCTCCATCTGCATTTAATCCTATGTCCCAATTACCAGTGTTAATTTGATTTTCAGCTTTGACGCGAGAAGCGTCAAAATTATTATTCTTTTTAATTCTATTAGCCAAAATATAATCGATTTATTTAGTTAAATTATATATCTAACGTATTTTATTTGGCATTCTAAAAATAAATTTATTTATGTAAAATCCAATTAGAAGCATCGTCCTTTCCACCACTAAGCCAATCTTCAGTTTCAGTTGTAATGAATAATAGTGGCCATGGTTGATATTGATGGAATACCGGCTGTGGTTCTATTTGTATATTATTAAAATCTTGGCTTAATTTGACTCTATAATGATTATATTGTCTTTCAGAATAAATTTTAGTGTGAATAATATATGACCAGCATTTTTCAGATTCTATCCATATTGGAGCAGAAGATCCACCTGTCGTTGATTTAGCAAATCTGTAATACTCATCATTTGAAATAGGAGAATCTACTTCTATTTTCTTTATAAGATTTATATTCCATTGATCATCAACTTCATATAATTCAAAATAAGGCGTAGTTGAGTAAATTATGTATAATTTATTATCTTGAACAAATGGTAGCCAATTCTTTTCCCAAATAACTTCTTTTTTCCCAGTAAAATTCATAAGACTAGGCTCGTCTACTTTTAAATCTTTAATCCACCTATATTCACTATCAAGTATACATTGATGTGTATTCCAATCGTGATCTATATATGCCACAATAAACCAAACATCATTGTTATACATAAATGCTCTATAATCTTCATATTTACCAGATTTAGGTGTAGATATGTCTTTAATTACATATGAAGCATCTTGGTATGGTTTGATATTCCATTCTATTAATTTATGAACATTTTCTAATTTTTCCATAAAGATGGTATTAGATTTCTTAGGTTCATATCTACTAACACCCTTCAAATGATCGCCATCTTTCCAAATTGTTAAATTATGAGAATTAATACCATTTATAGCAGGTAGTGTATAAAATCCGCTAGCCTTTGTTCTTCTCCAAGTACCCGCAAACATATGACTAATAAAAATGTCTTCATGTATATTAGATTCTAAATGATTTTTAAACTTTATGGATCCACTATGACTTTGATTTGATCCAAATCTGTTTATACTATAACAAATAGCCTTATCTTTTATTACATCTTTAGTCCAATCGTGATCTTCACCAAACCATTTTAATACATGCTTCGTAAATCTACCTGGACCAGTATTTTGTAATACATTGTTTTTAATAGGATTTGTAATAATATCTTCTATTAGTCCCTTTATCATTTCATGTTTTGGTTTTACAGCTATTGTCCAATTTGCAACAGAAACTAGACCATTATTTACTTTATGTCCTACTTTTTTCCAAAACTCTATTTGATTTATATCATTTCCTGTTCTACATTCTAAACCAACTGCTAAATCTTGATCTTTTAACCAATTAGATAGTGGTTGATTACAATAAGTATCTGCGTCTACATATAATCCTCCATTTTCATACAACCAACAATATCTAAAAAAGTCAGACTTTTCACCTCCATTTTTTAAAGTATTATAGAAATTCCTAATTTTATCTTCTTGCGATGCAAACCAAATATTTACTTTAGTATCATTAAAGTAAAGTAAGTCCCAATCTAAGTTTTCTTTAAAAGATTCTATCATATAGCGATTAGTATCTAATTCGTTATATGTAGTAAACATCACATTTCTTGGAATTTCTCTATATGTTCTATTTGCCTTATATAAATCGTAAAATGTTGGCATTTCAATGCTTTTCATTTCTTTAAGCTTAGATGGATATTCAGTAATTAGTACAGATTGTCCGTTTAATGTAAAATTCTGATTTTGATAATCATGTTTTAGTATTTTTACGTTAATATTCTCTAAAAATTGAGAACCTAATGTAAAATTATCTTTTATTTTAAAGAATTCACGATTAATTCTTCCAAAAAGCTCAGGACCTGTAATATTTAGATAAAATAATTTTCTTTGGTTTTTAACATTATCTACAATTTGGTTTATTGCATTTTTAAATATTGGATTTTTAGGAGTAGATGCTATAAACCCATTAGCTAACCAAGTTTTACTCATAGGATCATCGCGAGTAATTATCAAATCATCATTTGGTTCTATCCAATCAATTAAAGCGTTAGTACAAATCATATCTGCGTCTACATAAACTCCACCTTCTATATAAAGAACACAATATCTCCATAAATCGGCTTTAAATGCTCCTGGAATTAAATCTAAATATGCATCAACTACTTCTTGTTTAAAATTTTGTCTAATAAATGACAATCTATCATCTGCATCAAAAAAATAATGCTCATATTCTGTGTTTTGATCTCTCCAACTCTGAATCGCATTCCACATTCCGTCTGTAACATCATTGGTTTCAAACGTCTGAAAAAGTTTCTTAGGTATTTTCTGTTCTCTGGATGAATAATCTCCTACTTCGTATTGACAATCTACAATAAGAGGTTGACCCCATCCACCGCGATTGACATCAGTTCTTTTAATTTCTAATATATTATCATATTGAGTTAATTTAAACGTGTCTCCCCAGTTTTCAAATGGACGATACCTAAATTTAGCGTTAATATAGTTTTGGTTTAATTTAACACGCTTGACATTATCAGAACTTGTTCCGCAGTCTATAACTGTCTTTTTTGTTTCTAAAAAAATAGAAGCACAATATTTAGAAACTATTGACATTTATAAAGTTCCAACTATTTTTTCTGCCCAACCTGCTGATTTGCTATAACCCCAAACTACCCATTTATCTGGTTTAGGTCCTTGCATTGTTACTGGTATATTTAAAAAGTCATCTTTAGTATTTAGCATATTTTTAAATTGAGCTTTCTCTAAATCTTGTCTCCAAACCTGCTCTCCATTTTTATCCTCTAATATTACTGCACAGAAATCATAATCATCATGTTTAAATGACTCTCTCCAAACATTTATAAAATGCTTAAATTGTAAATAGTATGTTTCGTCAATATTTTCTCCAGATGGATTTGGAGCTAACTTACCATCAGTTGTATGTTTTTGTACACCTCTATCGCTAAACCTTATACCTGAATACCTCTCCCAGTCAGCTACAGTACGCACCGTACCTAAACCGTATTTACCAAATGATAATCTGTCTTCTTCTGTTACAATGTGACCATCGACTCCTAAAAGCTTACGTGTTTTTTCATGTGTAATGCGATTTCTTTCGCCCCATGTAGGATCATCGTCCCATTGTTTGGTTCTTCCCTCGCGAGTGTATTCATGCCAAGCAATTACTTTATGTGGGTGAAATAAATCATATCCATGTGTAAATGCTCTAACGGCAATTGTTATTTCTTCACCGTGAAAATAGAATGTTGGATCATGTTGTACTTCTACTGAAAATATACCATCTGCAAATGTAAAATGACCACTATAGAACCTAGTTGCCACTGGTTCGCTTAGTTTTTCATGATTTGGAATAGTAGCAGGTAAAAAGAAAATAATACCTTCTGGTGTAAATCTATCAAAATTCATTAACCATGGTTCATTAACTCTACCTTCTGGATCATTTGATGGATCATAACTAGGAATATATCCTGTCAATAATGGTTTAGCGTGTCCTTTACTTCTTAGACCTTCTAGCATATCAATTAGTTCTTGATCCCAATTTTCTATAAATCTATGATGTGAATCTAATTGAAGCGTGTAATCTTCACCTTGATATACTTGTTGAATTTGATTTCTTGCCCAACAAGCGCCTTGCGCGTCTTTGTAGTTAACATCAATAATTCTAAATCTAGAATCATTTTCATATGCTTCTAATGTATCCCAAGAGTCTTCGTTTGAATGTTGGTGACATATACCAAATACCAATCTATTTGGATTGGCAGCTTTATCTAAAGCATCTTTAATTGTGTGTAATAGTTCAGGATCTCTATAACTCGCGATCTGAACAAAAATTGTTTTATTGTCCATGTAGTTTTTTGTATTAGTAATATTATATTATATATCACTATTTTTAAAACTATATAAACTTTATTATTCGCCTCTTGGTCTTGGTTTATCGTTGTGTGTAATAATACCGTTAGCTAAATATAAATCAGCTTCTTCTACGCTTAATTTAAAAACTTGAAATGTGCCTTGTGTTGGTACAATTGATGTAATTTTTATTTCATCTCCATTTTTATCTATGAATGAATCTCCTACTTTAACTTGATCGGCAGATCTAATCATACTTAATTCACCTCTTTTGATATAATGTAAATGATCAAATGTAGTTTGTAATAAACCACTATTAAAATTATATACTTCAGTTGTCCAAAATACAAATCTAGAAGTTACTTGTGTTAACTCGGAACCAGTATTTGGATTAATTGCTGACCAATTTTCTAAAGTACCTTCATTATCAGAATCTGGCATACCATCTACTATCCTAGACATTAACGCGTCACCTTCATTAACGTCTTCGACATTCTTTAGTGTTCCATCATGCATTTCTATTTTAGTACCTGCTACAACACATCCGCCTCCGCCTCCTTCATCACAAATAGATAAATCACCTATCCATGTTTCGTATGAACTTGTAGAAGTTGATATTGCAGTCCATTTTTGATTAGACCAAGTAGATCCAGTTAACTCATATACTGCACCTATTGATTTTGTAGTATAAGAAGCAGCTACAATATTTGCACTTACACCATCACATGGATTCATCACGTATCTATATATTGTACTAGTAGTTGTTGGTGTTGGTGTTGGAGTCGGTGTAGGTGTATATGTTGGAGGAGTTGGAGTTGGAGTTGCCAATGAAAAACATACAGATGCATCTACAACATAACCGTTTGCATCTATTTTAACAGCCATTGGTTGCACACCTTCATATGTCTCTGACAAATTATACCAAGCATTGTAATTATAGTATCCGTGTTGTCCATCCCATGGAGAAGTTAAATCTGAATTACTATAAAATCTTTTTCCAAGAATAGATGTAGTAGTTTCATTATCTAAATCTTGTACATCAGAGCTCCAAATTGCCCATCTAGAAGTTGCTCCTGGACATGCAGCTGAAGAACTATTATAACCACTACCTTGTAATTTATTTGACCAAAATTGTTCAGGTTCTAATACGGCGCATGGTTCAGAAGGAGAACATGATTCTCCTAATTGGGCATTATATAATTCATTACCTGAAACAAATGATAAAGTACCATTAGTTATACACCAAATTTGTGTAGCTCCTGAAGGGATTGTAATTTGTGTGAATCTAGCACCATTATGGAAACTAAATGTTGAACTTCCATATTCAGAAACAGTAATTGTTGTACATGTCATGCCTGATACTGATTCTTCTTCTTGATGTGGATTTACTATAATCATTAGTTTAAATGTTTAATTCTGGTTGTGTCTAAATTCAATGTTTATATAATTTATGGTAAAATTACATTACATGTACCGTCTGTATTCACGAATGATAATGTAAGTGAGTAACCTTTAGCACCTGCTCCGCTTTCTCCATTAATTTCTACCCAAATCTTTTTATTAGAAATATCTGTTTGCGTAACGTAAATTACTTGAGCTCTATTACCTCCATTATGCGTCCATGATGCAATAGTAGATTTTTGACCATTATAATCTTCGGCTTTTAATAAAAACTGAACATTACCATCAGCTACACTCGTACCGTACCATGAATGTAATTTGTATACATTATATGTTGATGCAAATTCACTAGGAACTCCTACAAACGCCTCTTTAATGTTATCAGGTGTTACGTCAGTAAATTGACCTACACAGTTTAATGCTAAATGTTCGAAACAATATCCAACACCTTGATCACCTTGTGGTCCTTGTGGTCCTTGTGGTCCTTGACTACCTTGTGATCCTTGAAGTCCAGTTCCTGTTGCACCTTTTTCACCTCTTTCACCAACTTCACCGTTTGTACCTGGTGCACCTTTAGCACCTGCAAGACCATTTGTACCATCTGTACCTTTAGAACCTCTTTCACCTTTTTCTCCTGGTGCACCTTTAGCACCTGCAAGACCATTTGTACCATCTTCACCTTTATCACCTTTTTCTCCTGGAGCACCTTTAGCACCTGCAAGACCATTTATACCATCTTGACCTTTATCACCTTTTTCACCTTGATCACCTGGTGCACCTTTAGCACCTGTAGAACCGCCTGCACCTGGAGCACCTTTAGCGCCAGGATTACCTTGTATACCTTGTCCACCTTTTGGTCCTTCAACACCTTGTTCACCTTTGTCGCCACCATCTCCTTTAAGACCTTTATCACCTTTAAGACCTGGTGCACCTTTAGCTCCAACTTCACCTCTTTCGCCATCATCACCTTTATCGCCTGGAGCACCTTTAGCGCCTGTTGCGCCTGGTTCACCGACTTCACCTTGTTCACCGACTTGACCTTTAAGACCTTGACTACCATTTGCACCTTTTTCACCTCTTTCACCTTGATCACCTGGAGCACCTTTAGCACCTGTGGCACCACCTGCACCCGTAGCACCTGTAATACCTTGATCACCTTTAAGACCAGTTTCGCCTTGTTCACCTGGAGCACCTTTAGCACCAGCTTCGCCGCTTTCACCTCTTTCACCTTTGCCACCTTTAGCTCCAGTACTACCAATATCACCTTTAAGACCAGTATCGCCTTTAGCACCTGTAGCGCCGCCTGCACCTGTTTCACCTCTTTCGCCAATATCACCTTTATCACCTGGAGCACCTTTAGCACCTGTAGCACCACCTGCACCCTGTGCACCTGGTACACCTTGAATACCTGTTTCACCTTTAAGACCTTGATCTCCTTCATCTCCTTTAAGACCTTGATCTCCTTTAAGACCTGTATCACCTTTAGCGCCTGTTGCACCCGGTTCACCGACTTCACCTTGTCCGCCTTTAGCACCGTTATTACCTTTGATACCTTGTTCGCCTCTTTCGCCAACATCGCCTTTAAGGCCAGTATCACCTTTTAATCCAGTTGCACCTATTTCTCCTTTTTCACCTTGTGTACCTGGAGCACCTTTAGCTCCAGTACTACCTGTTTCACCTTGTGCACCTACTACACCTTGGTCTCCAGTTGCACCTTTTAATCCAGTTGCGCCAACTTCACCTTTAAGACCTGTTGCGCCTTGTGAACCTGGTACTCCTTGAAAACCTCTGACACCTTGTTCACCTTTAAGACCAGTTTCACCTTGTTCACCTTGTTCACCTTTAAGACCAATTGGTCCCTGTGGTCCATCAAGTCCAATATCACCTTTAGCACCTTGTTCACCAACTTCTCCTTGTGCACCAGTTGGTCCCTGTGGACCTTGAATATCTCCTACATTGTTCCATCCTTCACCGTCCCAAACATATAGCTCACCATCTATAATGTAGCCATCACCGTTTGTCGCTTCTCCTGGTAAATCTTCTATTTTATCTAAAGATCCTTTTATATTTACTGATGTTCCTGTAGCACCTTCTGGTCCTTGTTCACCAGTTAAACCAATATCACCTTTTCCACCTTGTTCACCTTTAGCACCAGTTAAACCAATATCACCTTGTGCACCTGGAGCACCTTTAGCTCCAACTTCACCAGTCTCACCTTTTTCACCAGGTGTACCTTCTGGTCCTTGTTCACCTTGTTCACCGTTACTACCTTTGACACCTTGTTCACCTCTTTCGCCTCTTTCGCCAACATCGCCTTTAAGACCTGTATCACCTTTAGCACCAACTTCGCCAGACTCACCTTTAGCACCAGTTAAACCAATATCACCCTTTCCACCTTGGTCACCTTTAAGACCAGTTTCACCTTGTTCACCTGGAGCGCCTTTAGCACCAGCTTCACCAGTATCACCTTTTCGGCCATCTTCACCATTAAGTCCTGGAGCACCTTTAGCACCTGTTGCTCCTTGTTCACCTTGTTCACCGTTACTACCTTTGACACCTTGATCTCCTTTAAGACCAATGTCTCCTTTAAGACCTGCAGCACCTGGAGTACCTTGTGCACCTGGTACACCTTGTGCACCTTGCTCACCAGTATCACCTTTTATACCATCATCACCTTTAAGACCAGTATCGCCTTTAGCACCAGTTTCACCGGTATCACCTTTTCGGCCATCTTCACCATTAAGTCCTGGAGCACCTTTAGCACCAGGATTACCTTGCTCACCTTGCTCACCTTGTTCACCGGTACTACCTTTGACACCTTGATCTCCTTTAAGACCAGTTTCACCTGGAGCACCTTTAGCGCCTGTTGCGCCTGGCTCACCTGTTGCACCTGTTGCACCTCCATCACCAGTTAAACCAATTATACCTTGATCTCCTTTAAGACCGGTTTCACCAGTATCACCTTTTCGGCCATCTTCACCTTTTGGACCAACTTCACCTTTAGCACCTGTTGCGCCATCTTCACCTTTAGCACCTGTTAAACCAATATCACCTTGTTGACCTGGAGCGCCTTTAGCACCAGCTTCACCGGTATCACCCTTTCGGCCATCATCACCTTTAAGACCAGTATCACCTTTAGCACCAGTATTACCAGTATTACCATCATCACCTTGTGGTCCAGGAACACCTTGGAAACCTTGCTCACCTTGTTCACCTGGAGCACCTTTAGCACCAGCTTCACCAGTATCACCTTTGCCACCAGCTTCACCTTTAAGACCAGTTTCACCTTGTTCACCTGGAGCACCTTTAGCACCTGTTAAACCAATTTGACCTTGACCTCCTGTTTCACCTTGAGGTCCAGGAACACCAGCTTCACCAACATCTCCTTTAAGACCATTATCACCTTTAGCGCCAGCATCACCTTTTCCACCTTGATCACCTTTAAGACCAGCTTCACCTGGAGCACCTTTAGCACCAGCTTCACCAGTATCACCTTTGCCACCAACTTCACCTTTAAGACCAATATCACCTTTAGCACCTGTAGCTCCATCTTCGCCATCATCACCTTTGACACCTTGAGCACCTTTAAGTCCAGGAACACCCGGAGCACCTTTAGCACCTTCACTACCGTCTTCACCTTTGGCACCAGTATCACCTTTGCCACCAACTTCACCTTTAAGACCTTGATCACCTGGAGCACCTTTAGCACCTGAAGCACCTATTGCCCCACTTGCACCTTTAGCTCCTTCTAGACCTATTGGTCCAATTTGACCTTTAGCACCTGTTGGCCCTTGTGGTCCGACTTCACCTGATAAATCAACTTCTACCCAACAATCAGCAGCTTCACCAGTAATTGGTACATCTCCATAAACCATACCAGAACCGGGAATAAAACTACCTTGATCATTTTGAATTTCATTAGCCTCAGGATGTAATAATCTTGCTCTATCCCATTCAGGTAAAGCATTAAATTGTTCCAGTGTACCATCACCATTATTACCAAAATAACCCTTAGGCAATAATTGGTAGTGTTTCATAGTTTCAAGTACGTATACTAACATACCGATACGTCTTCTACCAGAAGAAATACCATCAAAGTTCATTGAAAACCCATTATTTGGGCCTAGTTTAGTGTGAACTGGTATATTATTCCTATCTTCAATGGTTGGCATTTCAGTAATACCACCAATAGCATTAAATGAATGGAGAGCTCCTCCTTGATCTGTATTATCGGTAGGTGCAAAGAAATTACCATAAGGTATTTCACCTGCGTTGTAATTTAGTTGGTCTGGTTTAATATAAGCCATCTTATAAGGTTTGTTTATTTTTTTGTCTTTAAATAAAAAGGGGGCCGAAACCCCCTTTTTCTATTGAATTACTATTTATGCTTGAGCTAAAAACTTGTAAGTATATGGTGCTATAGAATTACTTAATGGTAATCTGTATAACACGTAGTTTTCGCCGTTTAATACGAAGAACTTCTTAGAAGCTACTGTTACTGGTATATTATTACCTGTACTTGCAATATATGCTTGTAACATTAAATCTTCAGGGAATTCAGTAGTATTAGGAATAGCTAAGTAATACTGTTGTCTACTATCAGTTGCCGCATAATTCCATTGTCTAGCACTACCAGAAATTGTCTCGTTAGCTTCCATTTCGAATGAATCAATGTATGGCCAAGCACCTTCTGTGCTTGTTCCATTCGTGATCATAGCTGCAAAAGCAACACCGAAATCAGTAGTATTAGCACCTTCTTCTGAGTAATAATACGTAGCATCACCGTGGGTTAAATCATCAACATACGGGTACATTGGAGCAGCACCACCATGGAAGTGATAAACTGTTCTAGGTAACGCTGGTCCTTCTGTTGGAGTAGGCGTAGGCGTTACTGCTGGTGGACAATCATGTAGGGATACAATTCCAGATCCTATTTTATAATTAAATTTAATTTGTCCTGTTGTACCATTGTTATTAGCCATATCATAGAATAATCCTTGACCATCAAATTCTTGAGTCATTGCTTGGTCAGTAAATAATTCATCACCTACGCTTAGTGTCATAACATTTCCACTTGTTCCAGCTGAACTATAAATGTCTAGGTTACAAACTTCACATGGTTGACTTGAGTTACCATCGCCCTGTCCACCTTCTTTGTTAATATACCATTTTTGAGTTGGTACTGCCGTTGGTGTTGGCGTTGGAGTCGCTGTTGGCGTTGCTGTTGGAGTTGCCGTTGGCGTTGCCGTTGGTGTTGCCGTTGGTTGATCGATACAATCACCGAAAGCCATAATCTCATCTTCCTGGAAGTAGAAAAGCTTACCTACTTGTGAGGCTGCGCTACCTGTTGCAGCTGTACATAGTCTAACTTTTTGACCACTTGGAACAGCTCCAATAATTTGATCACCAACTTCGAATGGACCATCATCTACATAAGTAAATGTGTTTCTTGTTGGTTGATTACACCAGTTCCATCCATTTTCATTAGTATCTCTAGCTATTGCGAAAGAAATAGTTTCGTTATTAAAAGCTTCAGTTGGAGTAGGCGTTGGCGTTGCCGTTGCTGTTGGAGTCGCCGTTGGAGTCGCCGTTGGAACAATACCTAAACAATCGTTACAATCATCAAACACTTCATAAACAGTATTGTCGTTAGGAGAACCTCCTCCTGCTACTTCATAACAAGTGTCTACAACTTTCACTGATAATTTAGTATTACCAACATCAGGATCTGTTGTTCTAATATTCATTGTATTTTTAGGATTGTTACATTCTTCTACCATCCAATAGAAATAATTTGGTGTAGCCGTTGGCGTTGCCGTTGGAGTTGCCGTTGGCGTCACTGTTGGTGTAGGAGCCGGAGTTCCATCTGCACAACATATTGTAATAGTTCCTGTCATACTTGGATGTGCAGTACATACATATGTATATGTTCCATACGCATCTTGCGGTACTTTCCACACTAAATCTTCACCTTGTTGAATTGGTAAACTACCACTAACAATTCCTGCAGCAATATTACCATTTTCATGGAAAATATTTAATGGATGTCCAGGGGTAGATCTTCTGAATGTATAAGTTTCACCTTTACATGCATATAAACTAGGATTAGAATTGTTATCAGCACTTTCATATTCTGAATCTGAACCTACTTTATAAATATTTGCACCTGCCTTTGGAGCCCAATCATGTGCAAAATCAAATACTTTTTCTCCAGCCGGTCCTTGAGGCCCTTGAGGTCCTTGAGGTCCTTGAGCACCTTCTGGCCCTTGAGCACCTTCTG
>Ga0222717_10002188_pt1 | contig 15332 bp, 8 predicted proteins | sample C33_18DmetaG_FD_165053 | JGI IMG/M metagenome (GOLD analysis project Ga0222717, IMG submission 165053) | Estuarine water microbial communities from San Francisco Bay, California, United States - C33_18D | ecosystem: Environmental > Aquatic > Marine > Unclassified | place: USA: California...
CCTCTCGGTTTCCAGCCTGACGCATGCCCTCAAATTCGTGACTCTTCGGAGATTGACCGCTTTGGCTGCACTGACAGCGACGGAGATGGACTTTCGGACCCTGATGACACGTGGACCACCGCCAATGGAGCAGATGCTTGCCCAATGATTTACGGTAACTCGAGCGCAGACCGCATCGGATGTCTTGACCAAGATGGTGATAATTACTCCGACCCAACTGACGGTTGGGGTCTCGCTGAAGGAGCCGATGCATATCCAAAAGACCCAACACGATGGATCAAAGAGGCTGATAGTGAAGCCGAGAGTGCAAGCTCAATGACGACCTATCTTGCCGGAGGAGTAGGTATACTCATTCTCGCAGGAATTGCCGTGTTGGTAGTTGTTCGTAGAAAAGGCGAGGATGAAACAAAGATCTGGGCAGATGCTGTGGCTGGCCAAGTTGCTATGCCTAATTTCCAGGCACAACCTGCTGCACAAGTTGCTATGCCCAACTTCCAAGCTCAGCCCGTTGCACAAGTTGCACCTCAACCGATGGCGATGCCCGACCCTGCTCGTGACTACTACAACGGCCTACTCGCCCAAGGCTACCCTCATGCTGAAGCGCTTTCCTACACTCAACAATACTTCCAAGAGTTCCGAGGATGAGCCAGAAAGATCAACTGGTGCATGAAATGAGTGAAGCATCTGATTCCACATCCTGGATGAGTCAAGCAACTGACCATCCTCTTGTAAGGGGGTTTCTTCTTTTCGCCGCCTTCCGAGCAGTATATGGAATGGGAATTTTGGTTGTCACCTACTTCTTGGTGACCAGCGAAGAAGCGCCATGGTGGACATCCATCGTCTTCCTCGGCATCTCAATGGTGTTCTCTCGACTTCTCTTCCGAGCACTCAAGCGACGCTGGCCGCATGTGTTCAACAAAGAGCCAAGTTCGACTACCGAAGCGAACTAGGGAATCAAACAATTCCTTGAGCAATCATTGCTTCGGCAACCTTGAGGAAACCAGCAACGTTTGCACCGAATACGTAATCTCCTTCACGTCCGTATTTCTTGGCCGTTTCCGAGGCATTCTTGTGGATGTTGATCATGATGTTCTCAAGACGCTCATCGACTTCTTCACGGCTCCAACCAAGGCGGAGGGAGTTCTGTGACATTTCAAGTCCAGAGGTAGCAACGCCACCGGCGTTACTTGCCTTTCCGGGTGCGAATAGAATCCCAGATTCATGGAAGACTTCTACTGCTTCTGGTGTGCAAGGCATGTTTGCACCCTCACCAACAGCGATTACGTTGTTAGCGACGAGCATCTTTGCCTCTTCCCCATTGATTTCATTTTGAGTAGCACATGGTAGAGCGACATCAACATTGATGCCCCAAAGTCCGTTAAGAGAAGGTTCTGGCTCGGATGCTGTGAAGGTTGCAGAAGGGAACTGCTTGGGGTACTCAGAGATACGTCCACGGCGGTTGTTCTTCAGGTCCATAATCCAGGCGAGCTTTTCCCGGTCAATTCCGTCTGCATCGTGAATGAATCCTGAGGAGTCGGACATGGTGACCGGTTTTCCACCAAGGTCGAGGACTTTTTCGCACGCAAATTGAGCGACATTGCCGGACCCGGAAATTGAGACTGATGCACCTTTGAAGGACTTGCCTTTGGTAGCAAGCATCTCACGAGCGAAGTAAACCAGACCGTATCCAGTAGCTTCAGGACGAATCAGTGAACCACCGTAGGAAAGTCCTTTTCCAGTCAAGACTCCACCTTGGAATTCGTTTTGCAAGCGCTTGTACATGCCGAACATGTAACCGATTTCACGCCCACCAACACCGATGTCTCCTGCAGGAACATCGCAGTCTTGGCCAATGTGGCGCCAAAGTTCCATCATGAAGGACTGGCAGAATCGCATGACTTCGCCGTCAGACTTACCCTTAGGATTGAAGTCTGCACCACCCTTTCCGCCACCCATTGGTAGTCCGGTGAGAGAATTCTTGAAAATTTGCTCAAATGCAAGGAACTTCAAGATCGATGCATTTACACTGGGGTGGAAACGCAATCCACCTTTGTAAGGTCCTATTGCACCGTTGAATTGGATTCGGAATCCACGGTTAACTTGTGTTTCTCCAGCATCGTCGACCCAAGGAACTCGGAAATGGATCAAACGTTCAGGCTCTACAACTCGTTCAACAACGGACACATATTCCGGATGAGCTTCGAGTACAGGCTCAAGAGATTCAAGAACTTCTTTTACCGCTTGGTGAAATTCAGGTTGGTCTGGGTCACGGGCTACGACTTTTGCATAAATGGCATCACTAGGGCTCATCTTTCTTCCTTCTAGCACATAGGTGCTGGCCCGCCCTTGCGGAGACCCTTTCTAATGGTTGTCCCTAGTCCACCTCAACAAACCCCAATCAAGGAGCCAATTGGATTCAACGATAAGGGCATACGGTGATGAAGCGCTCAAGCCGTTCAATACGCCTTCGTCCTTTGGCGTCAATCTCACCCATAGCACGGATTGCTTCCTCTATGAGTGCGTGCTGATCTTCCTGAACTCCAATCGTTTGTCGCAAATGGTCAAGCATGGCCCATTCATCTTCAGAAATGACATCATCGTCAAGAGCGGCGATAAGAGTGGACTGGTACGTTGTAACGTCACCAATGTGGTGCCCTCCAAAAGAGTTATCGTCCTCAAACGGCGAGGGAACTTCTCCTAAAAGTACGGAGCGGCATTCCGCAGTATCTGCCGGGGCAACTCCAAGACATTGCGAAAGGACGTGGAGGATTTGTGCTTCATCTTCTGTAACGATGGCATCGTCATATGCGATTTTAAGAACTTCAAGATAAAGATAGAGGCCACGGCTTGGAACAAGAGGCATGGACCGTGGTTTCGCCCACTTCTCTTTCAATCTTGGGTCGTTTTACGATGAACTCAGAGAGCGACTGAATTCACTTGTAATACAATTTATGACAAATCGTAATTATATGATTACATTTATATGCCGACCGCATCTGTCTACAGATAACGGAGGGACCAAGATGAGCCAACCAACCACAGCAGTATCACTCAGAATCACTGAGGATGATCTTGCATTGCTTGATGCTCAAGTTGGGCTCAAGGGTTCCAGGAACCGTTCGGATGTCGTAAGAATGGCCATACAAGAATACCTCCACAACCGCCCACTCCTGCAGGATATGGAAACCATCCGAATTCCGTTGGGTCGCCACGACCAACAACAACTTGGGAAACTCTACGAGTTGCTTGGAGTCACACCAGAAATCGCCGCTCAAGAAGGAATCAAACTCTACATCGCCAAGGCAACAGCGTCCTTGGCGCCGATCAATAACACACTCGATGCAGTCCTGGAGGCGTCCAGAGCAGCAACGATACGACGCAGTGAATACCAAGAATAATGGTGAGAGAGCGGAGGGGATGGGATGATTTGGCAAAACTCTGGATACAACCTAAGTGGAGCCACCCCAACGGTCAAGCAAGTTCGGTCAAACTTGCATGGCTTTGCCTCATTGTGTCAGCGTGCCCGTCATGCACGCCTTGGCCCTGGTTACCCCAACCAAAACCCCACAACCCCCCCCTTGGATGACGGCCAGGGGGACTCCGATTCCACTCCAGCTTGCTGAGTTGGTGGTTCCCGTGCCCAGCCCCCACATATCTGGGCACATCAAGTTCGAACCAGCGTAAGCCATCCTGCTCAATCCCAATCCTTTAGGAGGGTCGTCATCGCATGAGCGGTATGAACGACGAGATTGAGGTGATTCAACCACCGCAATTCCCGTTTCTTGCCCACACACAACCACGGCCTGGCCAACTTGAGATGATTCAAGATTCCATCAAGGCTCTTGAACAAGGCGGCTACCATCTTGCTGCAGCCCCTACGGGGATCGGAAAGACAGCAGCATCTCTCGCCGCAGCCCTTCAGGTCGCAAGCCAACAACCTCAAAGGAAAACCGTCTTCTTCCTCACCTCTCGACAAACCCAGCATCGAATCGTGGTTGATACCGTTCGTAAAATCAACCAGCAACGGGTTGGAATGGCACCTATCCGACTCGTGGATATGGTCGGACAGGCAGGGATGTGTGTTCAGGAATTCGCCAAGGAATCGTCAGTTGTGTTTTCCCTCATGTGCAGCCAAGCACGTAAATCAAGGTCATGCAGGCCTTGGATTACCACCGCACCAGGGCTCAAGGAGCGAATCCTGGAATCACCCCTCCACGTCGATGAACTCGTATCCCTTACCCGAACCCACACTGTCAACGGTGAAGTGACCCAAGCATGCCCTTGGAAAGTGGCCCGCGAAGCCGTGAACGGGGCAGATGTGTTCGTCGGAGATTACAATCACCTTTTTGATGAAGGCGTTCGGGATTCAAGTTTGAAAGCCATGGACCTCTCCCTTGAGGACATCATTATCGTTGTTGATGAAGCACACAACCTTCCCGACCGCATTCGGCTCACGCTTGAGAAACGACTGACTCAGACCATGATCAGGAACACCTTTGCGGAATTGGAAGAGTACGTCGGTACGCTTCAACAATCCATGAACATGCCTGGGGGAGAAACCCTTGCGGCGACCCATGATTTGGCCTACTGGGCATTTGAGGTGATTCGAACATCCAGGAAGAGTTTTGCAGATTTTTTCAGTCGGCTTCGCTCATCCTTAACCGGTGACAAGGAAGAGTGTGAAGTTCAGGTTGAAACCCTCCTCAAGGTATTCCATCGTGCTTGTGATGAAGTCGACGGAATTGTCGGTCAAAAGAATTTGAATTCCCCCCCTGTGCAAAAAAGTAAGCATGGAATTGACCCTGCCGTCAGAATACATCAACTGCGAGATATCCTTTCAACCGTGGATGTCGACATGGATGCTGGAGATGATGGAAATCCAATGGAGCCAAACGCACATCGCGTCGCCCAAATTTTGGATTGTCTCATCCGTTTCGGTTCCACAACTGCAATGACGATGGTGTACGATACAAAGGGAAAGGACGGTCGAATCACAACCCACTTGCTTGACCCCGGATTGGTCTCGAAGCCTGTTCTCACCGGTTCGGCTGGAGCCATACTGATGTCCGGGACGCTGTATCCACCTACAATGTACGCCAACATCTTGGCGCTACCGACTGCCAGGACCACTGCTGTAGCATACCCATCACCTTTTGCCGCTATGCGACGCCCTGTGTTGGTGGCCTCTGACGTCACGACAAAGTATACCGAACGGACCCCTCAAAACACGGATTTGATGCGTCAGCACATTCAATCACTCATCGACACGACGCCGGGGAACGTAGCCGTATTTGCTCCATCCTATGCACTGCTCAACTCCACCGTCGCTGAAGCTCATTTCTCTGGCGTTCGGATGATGGTTGAAGACCGAAACTGGACCAAACAAGATTTGGACCAAGTGGTGGAAACGCTCCTTGAGGAGAAGAAAGCAGGCCGGCGCATTTTACTTGCTGGCGTATTCAATGCCCGCCTTTCTGAAGGGGTCGACTATCACAGTGGTGCACTGGATGCAGTGGCGTGTATTGGCATCCCAAATTCACCACCTTCGGTACTGTCATCTGCGCTCAAGACGCATGCTGAAGAGCGCTTTGGGAGGAATCTCGCGTGGAGGTATACCGTTTCTCAGCCGGCGATCAATTCTATTTTACAGGCAATGGGACGTCCAATTCGTTCGATTGGAGATAGGGCGCTCATCGTCCTGTTGGACCGACGAGTTACCGAGCGGACGTATGCCTCTTGTTTCCCAGACGACCTGCGAATGAACGAATCAAGCGGGCCAGAATCAACAGGACATTTTGCTCGAAGATTTTTCTCTAAAATCCACCCCGACTCCACTCTGGAATGAAGGAAGAGCCGACCGAAGGTTCATGTGGGCTCGTCGTATCCAAACCTCATGGACGAATGGTCACCTCTCGCAATTGAGCAATCCCCAAGCACGAAGAATCCTCATTCGGACAAACCTTCCATGGACGGGTTTTCACCTGATGCATCGATGCTCCAGGCTCAATTTGAAACCGAGTCAACACATCTATCAGAAGTTCGCCAACTGCACTCAGAAGTTTTGGTCACCGCAGGCATGTTGCCCGAAACATCACTCGCAGAGATCGAACCTGAACGTGCCCTTTCTTGGGTTGTTGAATCCATCAATGGAAGAATCAACCCCGACGGGTTGACGATTCCGCTGTTGGGAACAACATACGACAGCCTCCATCTGAGATTCAAAACCATCAACGACCAAACCGTCGTTCAACTTCAAGTCGATGATGGCGACCTTCCACCTTTGGTCAAGGAAATTCCACTTCCAAAAGAAGTGTCGTCAAACCTTACTGCTGAATTCAGCAACGGTCGCCTTCATCTTCGCTGGTGAGGGGCGCCAACTCTGAGGAACTTCAACGTTGAGGGAACTTCTGAATCTGTTCGATTTCAGTACCCATTCGTGTCAATGATTGCACGGCTACTTCTTGATGTTGGCTTCCCATTTCTTCCCGGCTGTAACGAGCCATTTCGAAGGTGTTGTCCAAGGCTGTGAGGGCTTCATCGGAAACACCATGCAACGCTTGACGAATCGCAAATTCAAACTCACGAACCGTTTCGAAATCTCTCCTCAAGAATCCACGTTGTTGGAGGAGACCGCAGAGGTCCTGATAACACGTGAAGATGGACTCACGGACGGCATCGCCTGCGGCAAGCAATTCAGCGGTGTAGGCAAACACTTCAGCGGCGTCCTTCAACAGGTCGTCTGAAGCAACCTTGCGTCGGTAGAGGACGACTCCGCCAGCGATCAAAGCTCCAAGCAACAAGACCATGACATAGGCCCAAAGAGAGACTGGTGATTCTTCTTCAGCGTAGGAATATTTCAATTCAAATCCTTCGCTGCGCAGGGCTTCAAAGTCTTGTGTACTTTGACTGGAAATACGTGGGTCGTTGATGACGATGTCCAACGTAACTTCGCCCCAGAAGGAATAGTCGCCGTACGGTGGGTCGGCGGGGAAGTCAAAGAGTACTTCACCGGAATTGTCGGTTTGGCGCTGCTGGGATGCGATTTGACTGTTGTTTTCATCGTAGAGATAGACCACGACGTCAATGCCTGGAATTCCATTCTTGGTATCCTTAGCAGTGATGAGGACTTCAATGTCAATCTCTTCTTGGACTCCTTCAACGATGCCTTCAACCGTGGGCACAATGTTGGCGTCAACCTGTACAAAGACTGCCTTGCTCATTGTTCCTGCATTCAGATAGTTTGAGTCGTTACGAGCAGAGTCGACTGCAAAGTACTGGGAACCAACGCCAAGCCAATAAGGTGCGGTGGCGGTCATTGAGAAGTTTCCGTTGGCCCATGTCGTGAGGATGGTGGGGAAACATTGAGCGCCTTCACGACCACTGCTGCATTCTGTTCCGTTACCGATGGTTAACACGAGGTCTTCAAAGACTTCTCCTTCGCCACCGACTTCCTGTATTGAACCGGTATAGACGATCGGTGCAAACACGTCATCAGAACGTGTTACAATCGTCGAAGAACTTGGGTCAAGTGTAATGATCACGTCAGACCAAACTAACAGATTGCTGTTGGTTGAAGCAGCGAGATGAGCCATTGTACCTTCGAAACTTACGGAGAGGGTGTGCTCTCCACGAGCGAGGTCCATTGTTGCAGGGATGCTTGCGGACCAGAATCCGTCGGCCCCGGTCACGGTTGAGAACAACGGAACTCCGTCCATTGAGATGTCAACCATCATTCCAACAAGGCCCTCTCGTTCGACCGTATCATAATCATACAAACGGCCGTTGACCTCCCATGAATCGCCACGGGTAGCCTCAATGCCGTCTTCAAACAGAAGCGTAACCCAAGAGCGGTGCGAGAGGAAGAAGGTCACATTTCCTGTTCCTGCGCGGTAGTAACCTTGCGAAGCCACGTCGGCATCGAGTGTGTGGTTACCGAATGCAAAGATATCGGGAACCAACCAATCATAGGAAAAGGCCCCGTTTTCATCGGTCGTGATTGAGGTGATCACGATTCCTTCTACAACCAATTGAACTTCATGGCCAGCGACTCCAAGGAGTTGGTTATCTACGACAGTTCCGCCGACAGTCACCGTTTCGTTAACGGCAACTGGAGAGGTCATATCAACGGTCACGAGAATCGGACTGAAGATGTCCCAAACACCTGTTGCATTGCTCGGGAGGTATGCCACAGTCCCTGTGAAACGAACTTCAACGGAAAGCGGACCAAGTTGTGCATCAGCAGGAACCGGATGGACGGCGATGAAGTATCCATCTTCATCGGTTGTTGTATTGGTCAACCATTCTCCATTGAGCCAGATTCCAATCGTCAAATTCGGAAGGCTGTTGTCAACAAGGTCGACCAGTTGACCTTCAAGGGTCATGGTTGACTCGCGGTCTGCTTGACCGGTTGGAGTCAAGAAAATAATCTCAGTAGGGACGCTGACGTTGAAACCAACGGTTTCTGAACTGGGCCTGTAGTATTCAGGATTGATAATGTCACCGTAGCCGACAGGATCGACCCAGTCGCGGCCACCGCGGAATTCAACCCCAATGACGTGAGGTCCGGCTGCCGTGTCATCCGGTAGCGTGTATCCGAGGGTGTAGGAACCGTCGGTTGCATTGGTCTCAATACTGGCCACTGGAACACCATCGATCGTAAGATGAACAACGCCGCCTGCAGGCACTCCTGCTTCCATGAGAGGCATTCCAAGGTCGTCAAGTAGCGTACCGCTGACCGTTAATGAATCTCCGGCGGTAAGCACCGTTGGAGCATCGGCAATGGTAAGGTTGGTTGTGGCCAACACGACAAAGAGCGTTGTACTGTTTGAACCAATGATTCCTGTTGTACCTGAAATTCCAGCAAAAGATGCCTGAATGTCTGAGGGACCGACCGATGAATCAAACGGTACGAGGAGCGTACCAAAGGCGCTACCGTTAGGGGCAGTTACGAAAATGCCGCTCACGCTGGTTCCTGGGAGGGATACTGTTAGTGATTGATTGTCCAATGCCTCGCCTTGGTTGTCACGCAACAGAATTTGGAAGGACACGTTGGTTCCACGGTCTGTACGATCGTTCAGCGAAGGTTGACCAATTCCGTCAAGGCTTGGTATGATGAAATCCAGCGTGGAGAACCCTCTGGAATCAAACGTTGTGTTGTTTTCCGACCCAGTGTAATAGTTGACATTGGGGAGATATGTTGCTTCGAGAACATGAGTTCCAGCGCCGAAGGTTTCTGTGAGGCGCAAGCTTGCATTCCAGAATCCATCTGTACCAATTGCTCCGCCAGTTACCGTAAATCCGGTTGGAACTCCATCGATAGAGAAGAGCACATTGGCATTGGGCAGCGTTACGTTATTGCGTTGAGTCAATCCTGAACCGTTGTCAGAAGTGACGCGCCCGGAAATGTTGAACTCATCACCGGCGACTGGATTGTCCGCGATGCTGTCCACCACCATGAACGTCAATGAACGAACGGTGATTGATGTCAAATTTGCAGAGGTTGAGAGGAGGTCGGATGAACCGTTGTAGACCATTTGGACCACGATCAGACCAAGCGGATGGTCGTAAGGAATCGTGTATGAGAAATTCGCAAAGCCTTCGCCGTCGGTAGTTGCAGATGGCAGCCAAGTTTCGTGGAATTCAAGACCAACATCGTATCCTGCAAGGGGTGCAAAGAGGTCCGATGCTTCGACAAGTTTAGCCGACATATTGACTGTGTTCCCTCGGTTGATGACCACGGCGTTGAGCGGAACCAGGTTTTCTAACCGAGAGACGCCCATGACCTGAATGGGTGTTTGAGCCGTTGCAGTGAGGTAGAACGGTGATGATTCGTTGACAACCGAGATGACCAGTGTATGTGGACCTCTTTGAGTTCCGTTGTTCGCGGTATCGGTTGGAACGCTCATGTTGAAACTGCCGTTGTTGGTAGTGGAGAATCCGTTCAGAAGCAATTCGTCAGGGTATTCAAGCCAGAAGACATTGAGGCGGACTGCTGAGATCAACGGTCGTGAACTGTTTTCTGCGTCGAGAACCTGTCCGACTACATTGAATGGAGTTCCTGCTGCAATGGTGGTTGGGACATTGTTGAATTGGATGTCACTCGTCACTTGGATGGTGATGTTCAGCAAGGTTGAGTTGCCGAGGTATCGAGTATTTCCTGCGGTTAACGGAGAACTGATATCGTCCTGAATGATGACCATGAGGTCGTAGTATCCAGGGGCGATACTGGAAGGTGTGAAACTGAAGGTTGCGTTCCCGTCTGCATCGGAGGAGACGGTTCCCAATGAGGTGTTGCTGTTTCCATAGTCCCAAATGTACTCAACTGATGCTCCAGTGACGTTTGAACCGTCTGCAACATCAGTAATCTTGGCGATCAAATCAACGGTATTGTTCATTTCAATGATGTAGTTCGGACGTTCAGCCGTTACGACGACTTCAGATTCAATACCTCCGAGAGCAGAGACCAATGTTGGAGGACTTGGAGGTACACTCGTGTCGAGGTAAGAGTAGTAAGCACCTCCAATAGGCGCCTGAGATTCAAAGTCAAATTCAACAACGAAGTCGTAGACACCTGAACCAATTGTAGTCGGCATGGTGATTGGTATGTTGAAAGCCCCAGTCGAATTGTTCAATGAGGACTGAGCAAGGTCAACCGGCCCGTCTTCGAGGTTAAGAGTTACACGAATCTGAGTGCTGTTGTTCAAAACTGGTGTGTTGTAAAATGCATCGAAAATGTCACCGAACAGGAAGGTGGAGTTACCAATATGCGTCCAATCCTGTCCGATGGACAGGTTGTACCCAATCTCTGCCTGGACTCGGATGCTACCGTTACCAATTGACGGCTGGTAATATTCTGAACCATTGAAAGCGATATCAATTGGATAGTCGTTCGCCACGAGGTCAGCCGCAAGTGGCCAAGAAAACTCAACGATGTCGCCGGCAGGATCGGTGGTCGTATTGTACCAGGTCCCGTCGAAGGAGAAGTCATAATCCCCCAAAAGAACGAGGTCTTGAACAAATCCACGATGGTCAGTAATCGCTACCTCAACGGTTCCGTCAAAGCCACGCATTTGAGCAGAATCACCCACTTGGAACCCAAGGAAGCCGCGCAAGAAGTACGGAACGCTGGTGCTCACGTTAGCGTCATCTGTTGCAGGGAGCGTGTCTGGATAGAAGCGCAGACGCACTTCAAGTTCGCCTGAGCCTACCATTGTGGACGATGGAAGGAAATGTTGGACTGAAAACGTCCCAGTAACGCTTGTGTTGAACACTTCAAACCAAACATCTCCACTGTTGTTGCCCCGAATGGCAAATTGCAGGTTCCCGGTCAAAGGAACTGGAGACGCCCCCACAGAAACTGCAGAGCCGTTCACCCATATGTTGTCATCAAGAAGGAGAATGCTCTTGTTGGTCAAAGGACCTTCGATGACAGCTGTTAGATTTGGTGCATCGGTCACGTTGAGGACGATGGAGGTCGTCGTGGGGTTGAGATGGAAGGCCTCGAGAGGGATGCCGGTGATTGATGTGTCCTGCCAGCCGGAATATCCAAGCGTTGCTGAAAGATTTCCTTTGGTTTCAAATTGACTGAGATTCATGGTGATTGCGAACGCTCCAGCACTGTCAACAAGACCGGTGAGGTTTTGGGCACCGTCAACCGAAGAGGTATAGGTCAACCACACGGTTTGATTTGGAAGTTGGAAAAAGACGTCAAGCGGTTGGTTTTCAAATTCAAGCAGCCCTTCAATCACGGTGGTTGCACCCGCTCCTGCAACAGGTGCATTGATCACGGCAGGTGCCGTATGGAACAAGGTAGAGTTCTCTGTCACGTTAACGTATCCATCGTAGATTTCTCCTCCGTTTGGAACGTAACCAAACTGACGGTATTCGACGACGATGTTGTGAATTCCTGGTGCAGTGGGTGCATCGGGAACACCTGTAAACGAGAACGTTCCATTTGCGTCAGTTCGTGACTCTCCAATCATCCGTTCCATTGGACCGCCTGGACCCGGGACGAGATTCGCCTCATCAGCCGGGACGAGGTAGGCAAAGACTGGGACTTCGGATGCAGGCGTACCGTTTTCCGCATATCGCAGTTGGCCAGTGACGTTGATATCTTGAGTGCTGTCACGGGACCAGGTCAAGGTGGAAATGGATTGGTTGACAACCTCCATTTCTTCTGCTGGTGGGCAAGGGTCAAAGGCAATCCATCCGAGGTCTGTGTTCCCGTTAGCGTTGTTTTGTTGGAGGCGGACTTCTGACCAAGTGGTTGCATCTGTAGCATAAACGGCGTAACCTTCTCCTGTCCACGTGCCTCCGGAATAGCCGGTTACTTGACGGGCAGGTAGGCCTGCAAGACGAGCCATGGTCACGAACAGAGTGTTGAATTCACGGCAGGAACCCTCTTTTCGAGTTTCAAGAATGTTAAGGGTTGTATCTAGAATGGATGGGGTGCCTGAACCGTTATAATTACGCTTGAATTCTGTTGTGGCGTTACCGTCGGTAAGATACTCTTCAAGAGCGGATGCAACGCTGTAAGCATCGGTTGCCCCAGAATCGGTCACAACACCGTTGGTGACGTTGAATACATAGGAATGAACATCGTTTGGATTGGTAAATATTTCATCGGTAAGGAGCTCGTACGGGAAGCCTTGCGCAGGAACAGTGGTCGACGCAAGAGTGGCCCAATCAAAGTAATACTCAGGCTCTTGGAACCAAAGTTCATTGATGGGTCCTTGGTCAACGGAGAGAACATGCGTATCGTTATTTCTTGAGAACGTGGCTATTGATTCAAACACGTAAGAGATGTTTGAGTAAAACGACGGGACTGGAATCTGTCCAACACTGATCGGATTGTTGTAATTGATGGTCCACTCGATGGTATCGTTAGCAAACGAAAGCGGAGCAAGATGTGTGAGGTTGCTGTAAGGGATGGACACAGCCTCCTTGGGGTGAACGCTGTCAAGTTGTGCATAGGTGGAACCTGTGTAAAAATCGTTGGTAATCACTCGCCAACGGTGAACGCTGTTGATATCAACAGCGCCAGAGGAGTTGTTGGCCCAGAAGATTACATCGTTGTTGAGAATGTCATCGGTAGGGTCAAACGGGTCAAACGGCGAACCTGCGCAGTTAGCAACCCAATAAAGATCCGGACACTCTATCCCATCAAGCAATCCACCGCCGTCCGTATCTGGATTGGTCCAATCCGTTCCGGTCTGGTTTTCAATCGCGTCAGGGATGCCGTCGCCGTCAAAGTCGTCCGGTTGTATGTCGTCGGTCGGGTCGTTTTGAGGGTTGGTTCCATCGAAATATTCGGTTCTGTCGTTAACGCCACCCTGGTCCGTATCAGATGAGCTGTAGTCCGTAACCCAGACATCCTGTGACCCGTTGGTGATTCCAATGAAGCTCAAATCACAACCGGTATTGTTTTCGAAATAATTGTTGAGACCGTCGCCATCCGTATCCAGCAGATTCGTACAAGGTTCGTTGGGATCGGTATTGTCGGAAATCTCACCAAAGTCGTCTACGCCATCAGCATCTGAATCAGCAATGTTTGGATTAGAAAACCATCCAAATGTCCCCAACAACTCCTGCCAGTCAGCAAGGCCGTCTTGGTCACTGTCTGTGTAATCGTCGTCACAATATTGCAGGGTCGACCCGATGGTACCGGATGCTATGGCATTGGAGTGACAGAAGGAACCGTTTCGATTAGCGACTTGACTGGGCGTGGCGCTTGGGCCGTTTGATACGCCCTGGAGCACGTTGTTGACTACCGTCGCATAAGCAAAGGACTCCCAAATACCCGAAACATTGTACCAGCCTACGCCTCCGCCGGGGTTAAATCCGCTACCATTTCCAAGTGAAACTTGGTTGAACGACGAATCGTAATTTACGAATGTAGTCTCAAAGTCCACAAGAGAATCACAAGGGTCGGTTCCATGGCTGATGTTTCGTTCATCTCCATCGCTCACGCCACCAAAGTCTGTGTCTGCTACGTTCCAAAGCGTGCAAGTGAGGTTTTCTTCCCAGTTCTGGATTCCATCATTGTCTTCGTCTCCGGCATCTTCTCGACGAGTGGGGTCAGTCTCGCCTTCGTCTACCAGTCCGTTGAAATTGGTATCTTCTTCTCCATCGTCAAAGGCATCGTCGTCGGTATTGTTGTCACGAGGGTCGCTGGCCTGGGCAGGATTTCCGTATGCTCCGTTAACTTCGACTCCGTCACGAATACCGTCTCCGTCGGTATCGGCGGCAGTAGGGTCGGTCAGGAGGGTAAGTGCTTCGTATGAATCGTTAAGGCCGTCACCATCGGTGTCAGCAATTTGAGGATTGGTCGAGGTGATTCCGTCCACCTCAGCGGTGTAGGTCGCACAACCACCGGGTCCGACACCTTGGACTGGGTCGCAAGGAGAGTAGGTTTCAGTGACTGCGCCATCGGGTCCGTTTCTAAAGCACGGGGATGAACCGCACATCGTGATCCACGTTGGGTTAACGTATTCCATGAGGTTGGTCAATCCGTCACCGTCTGGGTCGCCGTTTGGCCCGTCTGCATTGGATGGAGAAGTTGCGTTGAGGCCGTTTGCAGCCTCCCATCCGTCGTTCATTCCGTCACCATCGGTATCCCATCCTGCTGGGTCTTCGTCGATGAGTCCGTCCCCGTCGTCATCGTTGCTCAAACAATCTGCATCACCGTCATTGTCTGGGTCTGCAGCATCAACAAAGCCGTCCTTGTCATCGTCAAATCCGTTAGCGCAGATGTTACCCACTGGGTCCTCGTCGCACAAGATGACGTTGCCTGTTCCGTCTGAGCCGGCTGCGCCGCAAGCAGGTTGATTGTACTGCATTGAGTCTTCCTCGTTCCAGTCGTTGACCGGAATGGTGCCGTTCCACCAGACACCGTTATCGAGAACTGACCCGGTGCTGGGGTTGTCCCACCCGCTGGGCATGAGATAGGTGTATTCTTGGAGGTTTGACATTCCGTCGCCATCAGGGTCAGCGACTGCGCCGTCTGCTCCATTTGAAGAAAGCGGGTCAAGTCCATACTTCCACTCCCAGCCGTCTGGAAGGCCATCATTGTCTGAATCGGGGTCGTTGGGTTGCGTGTTCATGAGGTATTCCAAACCATAGGTGAGCCCGTCCCCGTCCTGATCGGAGGCTGCTTGCACATCAATAGCGAGATATTCGATGGATGCGAGCGATGATAGCACCATCAAAAGCGTCAAAAACACTGATTTTACAGCATTTTTACGCTCTGACAGGCGCAATTGAGGAGTCGCGGCAGTAAGGTTCGAGCCTGTCAGCATGGTTCTCACAAGGGACGGTGTGTTTTATGCCTCATA
>Ga0222717_10002189_pt1 | contig 15328 bp, 6 predicted proteins | sample C33_18DmetaG_FD_165053 | JGI IMG/M metagenome (GOLD analysis project Ga0222717, IMG submission 165053) | Estuarine water microbial communities from San Francisco Bay, California, United States - C33_18D | ecosystem: Environmental > Aquatic > Marine > Unclassified | place: USA: California...
AAAAGAAAAAAGGTGTTTTCTTTGTTAAAATAAAAAATAGCACTTATTTGCAGAATTCTTTAACAAGTCTTCAAGGAGCTGGTGGTTTTAGTCAAGTTGTTGAACCTATTGATGAATCAGATCCACCCGTAGACGCTTTATTATTAGGGACAGCTATTAATGATGATGACAATCAAGCTATTGATTTTTATTATAAAGACGGTGTTGTTTATGAAAAAGAAAGACAAAAACAATCAGGTGATGCACTTACTTTAAAACAAGGATCAACAACAACTATAAGTTGTTCTGGTACCAGTAGCCCTCCAAGTGGTGATTGGTATAAAAGCTCAGATGATATAACAATTCCAGCCGCAGCTGAGGTTACTGAAATATTTTATCAAGTTGAAGGGCCAGATATAATTAGACGAGCGTTTATATGTTATGGTTCATCAAGCGCTCCAACTCCGCCTTTACCAGCAATATTTGAAACAGTACCAGATGAGAATATATTAGATATATATTATGAAATAAGTGATTCAATACCTATAGCAAATTATGGTGATAGTACAGTAGATGTTATAAATTGGTATAATGCTTTTGATTTTACAGATGGAGTGGAGTCAAACAGGATTAGAGACGATTTTAATGAAGAATTTATAAGTACACAAGTGAAAGCATCGACTACTATAAATAGCCCTTTTAAACAAAAAACAAATAAATCAAGCTTAATATATTCTGGATTATATAATTCAAGAAACGATTTTAATAACTTAAATGAGTTTAATACTGGAGAAAAAATAACTAAAGAATTAAATACAGAGTACGGCTCAATACAAAAGTTGCACGCAAGAAATACAGATTTAATAGCGTTCTGTGAAGATAAGGTATTAAGGGTATTAGCGAATAAAGATGCTTTGTTCAATGCAGATGGTAATGTTAATTTAGTTTCAACCAATAACGTGCTAGGACAAGCAGTGCCTTATGGGGGGGAATACGGTATTTCAAAAGACCCCGAATCTTTTGCGACAAATGGAAGTAGAATTTATTTTTCAGATAAATCAAGAAACGCAATATTAAGATTATCAAACGATGGTTTGACTATCATATCTAGCAAAGGTATGAAGTCTTATTTTAGAGACAAAATAAACAGTCAAGAATTAAAAATAGTTGGTGCTTATGACCAATTTGCAGACCAATATATTATATCTTTTGATCATGCTACCGCAGCAGAGGCTGAAAGTGTTTCATTTAAAGAAGATGTAGATGGATGGGTTTCAAGATTAACTTATGTTATAAAACCAGCACTTTCTATTAACGGTAAATTTTATAGTTTTAATAACGGTGACTTATACGAGCATTATCACCCCTCTGTGCCAAGAAATACATTTCACGGTGACACTTTTAAAAGCTCTGGGGTACAATTAATATTTAACCAAGAAGCCTCAGCAATTAAAAACTTTAAAACAATTAGTTACGAGGGAACGCAAGCAAAAACATCATCTAAGCAAGGCTGGTCTGTGGGGTCAATTGTAACAGATCAACAACAAGGGCAAGTAATTGAATTTAAAGAAAAAGAAGGTAAGTGGTTTGCAAATGTTTCTGGTATAACAAAAGATGTTGGAATACAAGGTACTCCTGATATAGATACTCAGGAATTTGCAGTACAAGGTTTAGGTAATTTATTAAGTCTTGATAGTTCAATTATAAATGATGCAATTGTTTTAGATTGTAACGATTTTAATTTTACAATGACAAGTGGAAATGTTGGTGATAATTCTACAAGTGTGGCATCTGTTTCAATTGGAACAATTAATTCAATAACCCCATCAACTATACAGGCGGGTAATGTTACATATACAGCTACTATAGCGATACCAAGCCAGTATGGAAATACCGCGTCTACTATTGATTGTACTTTTCAATTGAATACAGACGATACTACAACCTTGCCGGTTGGTTCTTGTTCTAATTTTGGATTAAATATATCGAATGGTTTAGTAGGGGACCCGGTTGTTGCAACTGTTACAAGCGGCACAATACAGTCAAATTCTCTTTCACCTGGTGTATATCAAGCAGGCACCGCAACATATACAGCAACTATAGTGGTGCCGTCAGGGTATTCTAATGCAAATGCAACTCTTCCCTGTACAGATACAGCAACGGCTACCGCAGCAGCAACTTCTTATGACTGTTCAACTTTTAATGATTGGGCTACCATACAATATCATCCTGGAACTGGGGCTATAACTGTTTCACCAGTTAGAAGCTCTACAACAATACACAGTTACACACCAAATACACATGCACCAAATTCAGGTAATGTAAATGTTACCTATGTTTTTAGTGATAGTGGTTCAGCTTGGGCTAATACAAACGCACAGGTAACCTGCACAAATGGCTTAACGGTTAACACAAATGTAACATACACGGCAGATATAACAGGGCCCGCAAGCGGATCAGCAGGTACAAATATTTCGTTATTAGCTAAGTTGTTTGCGAGTAATGCGTACTATTCAAATATTGATGTAACAACTCAATTATCAAACCCATTTACGTGGTCTGGATCCGCAACGGTAAATAATGCAACATTAAATCCATTAATATTTAATGAGTCTGTTCCTGGGCCTAATTACGCATACACAGTATCAATAAATGCTGGCGCTATAAACAATGCAGGAGGCCCTCATACACACACCCATAATGTAAACTGGTCTCAAGCGGGGGTTACTTTAACAAAACAATCTGCTTCTGAATATCAAACAGCAAATTCTTATACGTTAACAGCCACACCTAGCTTAGTAAGTAATGCTCAATTTGAATTTCAAAAAAGCGTAGATAATAAACAAAATTGGACAATAATACAAGCGTTATCAAGTGACAATACTGTTGATGCTACAGAAGCATGTGGGAATGCTGGCTCAAGCACCTACAATGTTCACTATAGGGTTAGAATGACAGGTACAAATACCGTTAGTAATACGTCGATAAATATTTTTGATAATAATGATATTTTAATACCTTGGGTTGATCGTCAAACTGTAAGTTTATATTACTTTGAATGGTATGATCAAACATTAGCAACTTTTGATTGTAATCAAGATGTAAGTGGTCTAACTGCTACCACATATTATACAGATGCTTATACAAGCATAGGAAATGTTACAGAATTATACCCAAGCTGTACCGGGGGAACTCAAACTGGTATTAGCGGGGCTTTTCTATATGTTTCAGGTGCCCTTAGAGTTTTTGCTTATTTCAACAACGGCAGCATTGTTGCTCAAGCAAATAGCGCAAACGGTTGGTTAAGCTGTGGGACTTTAACTTTAACTTTTATAGATGGCTCCACGGAAACTAACATAACTGGACAAACTATAACTAAGTGTGCTAATATTGATAGTGTACAAATAACAGCTAATCCAGTGGGCTTTGATTATGATCAAGTTTTATGGACACCAACAGGAAGTACCTCTTTATCAACTACAGCTCAATCTGAAACCGCACAAACCATAGTGTACGGATGTGCTTTATATAAAAACAACAACCTTGTTGGAAGCGCTAGTACAACTGTTTCTTTTGAAAATTGTACAGTTAAAGCAAAAGTTAGAAAATGTCCATCTACATCTGGCCTTTATAGAGTAGTAACGATACAAAACACTAGTGTTATAGCAAATGGCGTATTCGAATTAACAGCTACATCTGGAAATTTACCAGAGGGGAATGGATGTTATAGCGTTTTTGAGTCAGGATCAAGTGTTACAGAAACATCAGAGGCAGATGTGAACGCAGCTGGTTCAAATGCGGGATTTCAACCTTATTCAAATTGTAACGCTTGTGATTCATCTGGAGCGACTGATACTTATTACGCTGTAACTAGATGTCTTGACGGTGGATCATATAGAACATCTCAACTTACTAATGCTGTTAATTTTACTGTAGGACAGTTTGTAAGACACAACACACAAGTATATCAGGTAACTGGTACAACTACAAATACAAATTTAACAGCTCATTCTTTTTTAACTTCTACCGCAACAAGTTGTCCTGCATACTATGGATTAAAAAAATGTAGTGACCAATCAACTAATCATAGATCAAGTGTTGATGTAAGTCAATTTACTTTAAGCGTAAACGACAGAGTCCAAGACTTGCTTAGTGGGGAATATTATGTTGTTTTAAATAACACGGCAACAACAGGCACTTTAGCCACTGTGTTCGCCACGGGTTTGACTGGATGTCCAGAACCTACGCAAAATTATTATCAAATTAGAGAATGCTCTACAGGGACAGACTATAGAACAATACGAACAACAAGCGCTGTAAATCTTTTTGTTGGAAATATAGTATACAATCAAACAGGTAGTGTATTTTTTACAGTTATATCAAATACTGCACAGGCTGGGGATTTTCCAGAATATTCAACTAATGTTTACCAATCTGGAAATAGCACTTGCCCATTAGGTGCTTATAGTTGTAGTACACACAGTAATATATTTACAACATCTTATGACTCTAGTAATGGAGCTATAACGCTTAATTCATCGAGTAGTACAGCTCAGGTTTTAAGTTTTTCACCTGCAACAGCAACTGCTGGCCAAGGTGATGTAGCAATAACTTATAGTTTTAAAGATACAAATACAAATTGGACCAATACAAATGCTACAATTTCAAATTGTACAACTACTGTAGATACAGGCACAGCTGTTGTGTATAGAGCTACATTTATTGATTGTGCTGGTAGTGGAGCTGAGAAACATGTAAGAAGTGTTAATCCAATAGATACAAATCAAGTAATATCAGATGAATCAAAATGTTATAGATTCCTTAATAACAACGGAAATTCCTCAAATGAAGCAGATATTTCAACTTACACTGCTTACAAAGAACCAGATTTAGATTATATTGGAAATTGTGGAGTTTGTGACGCTGTGGTAAATCCGACTACGACTACAACCACAACCACAACTTTAGCGCCGTGTATAGCAGTTAATGTGTATAGAACAAGATTTAATCCAACTACAAATTCGGATTCAATGGATATTTTATGTGGTGGAGGGTTTGCACAAACACAATATTTTAACGCAAGCTCAGTGGCTGCTGCAACCATATATTACTCAGACTTTACATGTACTACATACAAAAGTACTCCTGAGTACATTTCTGACGCTAATAATACGGGAGATTATTATTATTGGAATGGTAGCTCATTAACATTAATTGGCAATACCGGACCTTGCCCATAATTAAATAAAATTTTATGATATATATATGTGCTCAACCTGCTACGCTATATTACGGTTGGCAACTTGACACTATGCTTTATAACTTTAGAGATATAGGCATTGACTTAACTAATGTACATATTGTGTGTTCATTTAAAACACCGATTGATCCTTATTTTTTTGTGTTAGAAAAAAAATATAACGCTAAGTTTTTTTATTATCAAGATACAAGAAAACAACCTAAATATATATCTAGTATTAGGCCACACATATTAGCTAAGCATTTTCAGCAAAACGACTATTTAAAAAACACGCCTATATTTTATCACGATTGTGATATTGTTTTAGCAAGACCGTTAAGTTTAGATAAGTATTTAGATGATAATATAAACTATTTATCTGATACCATTTCATATATAGGACATGACTATATTATTAGTAAAGGAAAAGAAGTTTTATCTTTAATGTCAAATATAGTAGGTGTATGTTCTTGTAAAGTTAGGGCTAATCAAGAAAATTCAGGTGGGGCACAGTATTTATTAAAAAATATAACAGCTGATTTTTGGAAAACTGTTGAAGAAGACAGTGAAAATTTATTTTACGGTTTAACGGAATATAACAAAGTTAAAAAACAAAAAGAACCAAATTATCATGAATTACAAATATGGTGTGCTGATATGTGGGCATTGCTTTGGAATTTATGGAAAGAACATAAACCAACTAAAATAACAAAAGAATTAGATTTTGTATGGCCTAATGAACCTTATGAATCAATTCAAACAAAATCAATAATACATAATGCTGGTGTGATCAATAATGAAAATAAAATGTTTTATAAAAGAGATTACGTAAGTAAATTACCTAATTTAAATTTATATATTGACGAAAACAAAGCATCTTATTTCTATTATAACGCAGTAAGAAAAGCATTATCTTATTAATTAACAATTATATAATTAACGTAATAATAACAATATGAGTCAAATAACACTTAATTTAACAGCGCATAATAGCACCTCTTTACAACAAGGGGATATAGTGTATTATTTAGGCACAGATAGTAATAAAAAAAGAATAGGCCCATTAACATCAAAAACGCCTACAACTATTACATGTGACACCGATACAAATAGTGATTTAACTCAATTAACAGCATCCAGCTATTTGTTTTTTGGTAAAGACAACATAGTTAACTCATCTGGTATAATTGGATATTACGCAGAAGTAAATTTATCAAATAATTCACAACAAGAAGCGGAATTATTCGCAGTAAACTCAGAAATATTTATAAGCAGTAATTAAAATGGAATACACAACAATAATAATAGAAGCCGCAGATACACTGCAGTATGGATTTTTAGCTGGGCTAGGAGCAAAACTACTACCGTCTTTAATAGGTGGTATTGGGAGTATGTTTGGTGCAAGAAAAAGAAAGCAAGAATTTAATGCTTCTTTGGGGGCTTATAACCAAGCTAAACAATCTTATAAAGATTTTGAATTTAAAAATTTATATTCAGATTTAGAAAACCCATTTGAAGATTTAAGGGTTTCAACAGAAGCTGCTGAATTTCAATCTCAACAACTTCAACAACAATCTGCTCAAACATTAGACGCTTTAAGAGGAGCTGGTGGTGGAACAGGTGCGGCGGCAATTGCAACAAGTTTAGCACAGGCTCAAGCAAAAAATCAACAAAGAATAGCAGCGGATATAGCTAAACAAGAAGTTGCAAATGAAAGATTAGCAGCACAAGGACAGTTTTCAATGCAATCGCAAGAGGCAAAGGCCGGTATGGATATTCAAGGCAAAGAGTTTGATAGAGAAAGTACTATATTTGGTATGGAGCAACAAAACTATGCAGCAGCATTAGAAGCAAGAGCAAAACAACAAGAGGCTAAATCAGCTGGGTTGGGTGCACTTGGTACTGTTGCTGGAATAGGAATATTTGGCGGGAAAGACGCGTTAACAAAAGCATTCACAGGTTAAATAAAAAATTATGGCAGCAGATAAAGCATTAATAGCAGGCGCGGCAAAAGTTGCAGGAGCAAAAGCAAAATTAGATAACGCAACATTAGACGCGTTTACGGATTTAGGTGAAGAAATAGGCCAGCATGCCGAAAACGTTTTAGCGAGTATGCAGGAAAATGAAGAAGCTAGGGACGAAGCAATTAATGAAGGATTATCTACAATAAATTCACAAAGTATAAAACCACCTAATGATCACGTAGGAACTTTATATGACACACCTTCAACACAAGAAATTTATAACAAACCAGTAGGCACACTTACCAACGTATTAGATATACAAGGTACTAATTTTAATTATGATGCTCAAACAATGCAAAATCAAGATGTAATGGACCAGCAAAAAGATGCTCAAACAATGCAAAATGTGGTTACATCAGAAATGGACAAACGAAATGGATATTTAGCACAAGTGCAAACTCCAGGATTTAATTACAATCCGCTTTATGATATTGAAAGTGAAGACGGTAAAGCAGCACAGGCTTATCTTGATGGCACAGCGAAATGGGAGTCTAAAGAGTCAGGGGGAAAACCTAATTCATTTGGATATAAAGTAGGGGATAATTTTTACACAACATCTCAAATGGAAAAAATAGTGGGGAATGCTACAGCCCCGGATATTTCAAAAAATGTATTTAATTCTTTAGATGATTCATCAAAACGTAGTTTTAGCACAGCTAGTAATAATGTTGAAGCGGATGAAATGGGTAAAAGGATTGCAAGTGAAATATTAGGGGATGAAAGTACATTAAATAATTTTTTAGTTCATAGAACAGGTTATTCTTTGCAAACAATGAGAAGCAAAGGTAATTTTGATGAAATGAAAATTAACGAAGTTAATGAATTTATAAACGAGCAAAGAGCAATGCACTATGATGCTCCTAGCGCAGAGCCTACATTAACACCTAATAAGTTATACGATATAAACCAAGATAAGCAAGAATTAGAAAAATTTAATGCGTATTTAGATACTGTAACCTTAGGCAGGGGAGGATTGAGGTCAGGTTTCCAAAAACCAACATTAGAAGGGTGGGTAAATAGTAAGGCTGGAATTAAATCATTATCAGAAGGTGGCTTTTCTCTTGCAAAAATTGAATATGAAGAAGGTCCACCAGATATTTCGCTTGTGAATGATGCTAACGGAAGAAAAAGTAAATTAGAACCAGAAATGCTAAAAACCAGGGATATGGATTACATTAAAAACGTAATGAGGGCATTAAAGAAACTAAACTAATGAGGCAATTAAATCTAGCTATAGATAATTTAAAACCTTTACAAGACCCAGATCCAGATCAAGAAAGGGAAAAACAATCTGTACAATCAACAATAACTCCTGAGGGAAGAACTCCAGCAAAATCATTTATACATGCAAATGAACAAGACGCCACCATACCTCTTGATGAAGTTGTGGTTAAAGAAAAATTATCTCCGTTTGCAAAACAAAATCAAGAATGGAATCTTTTTTATAATAAACCTGAAAATTTTGATGACTTAGTAAATCAAAGAGGTGGGCATATGTTGCCTGAAGCTAATGTTAATTTTATTAACGCTATAGTAAAAAAAAATATACCTGGCAATGAGGAAGAAATAAAAAAGGGTGATATTGAAAACATTTCTGAAGATCTTTATAAGCTAATAGAGGATGATGTTGTTAATACATTTGCTCCTTTTAAAAGATTGCAAGAGGGGATATTTAATCAAGCTCAAGATGATTATAATAAAGATTATAAAAAAGAATTTAAAATAAAAGAAGATGAATGGTATAAATCTGAAGCTGGCCAACAACTTACTGATTTAGAAAAAACCTATGGCCCTAGATTAGAAAGGCTTGCTAGAGGAGACGAAAATAGAGACGCAATTGTACAGGAATATCAAAATGCAGCAAATAACTATGCAGAAGTTTTAACCCCCCAAAGCGATAAAATTAATAAACAATTAAATGAAAAATATAATTTAAATGAGTATTATAAAAATCATGAGGTATACGCAAAAGAGGCTGCTAATGTTGCTAATCTAATAGGCGAATCATTACTTGGGTACAATAAAGCTTTAAATAGAAAAGAAAGAGATATTAGTGATGGGTTAGGGGATTATTTTGATATGGGGTTTTTAATAGTTAACTCCAACTTTGCTAAAAGAAGATACCTTGATGCAAATGAAATTTATAAAGACGCTAATTTATTAGGGCAGGAGTTAGTCGGTAAAAATCCTAATGATATTGTTAGGATAAAAAAAGTAGCTGGTATAAATTTGGAAGGGGTTGATTTTACAATTAGAAGAGATGGTAAAATTAAATCTAACCGCCCCACTACTCCATACGCTGATGTTACTGTTAAAGACGCGGAAAAATATTATTTAAAAGTACAAAAAGAAAAGCGTAAAGAAATTTTATCGCAAGTTAGTGAAATAAAAAGTCAAGACAGGGAAATTGGATTTTATAACGAAGTTGAAATTAATGATTTTCAAGATTTTATTACTAAATCACCACAAGCTGCAGCTCAACAACTTCCTCAAATGGCCGCAGGCATCGCAACGTTAGGAACATCTATAATAATACAAGAATCAGGTGCTAATTACTATGAGCAAATGGAAGATTTTATTAAAGAAAATCCTTTATTAATTCAAGAAGAAATAGCTAATATGGGCGTGCCTGATAGTCCTGAAGTAAGATTTTTAGCCGCTTCTCGATTGGGTGCTGGGAGTGAAGCATTAGCTAATGGAGTTGGGCTTATTAATGGTGGTATTGAGTTTGTTGGTTACGGGGCAATAGGAGGAATACTAGCTAAATCAGGTATTAAGTACTCGTCTAAATTTCTTAGAAATATATATGGTAAAACAATTGAAAAAATTATTGCTGGGGGTGGAGTTGTAACCGCTACAAGTCTTATATCAGGGTCGCAAGAATATCTTCAAGCCGCAACTTCTGCGCAAGGAAGAGCATTTGCTTCAAGTACAGATAAAAATCTTTTTCAATACACTTCTCAAGAACAAATGTTCAAAGAGTTTAAAATGGGTGCAGCTGCGCTTTTACCTATATCTTTTACTACAATGTCCGCAAAACAAATGCATAAGTCAATGCAGGACATGATTCAAAAAAACAATAGTTTATCCGTACAAAAGCTTTCTAATCAATTAATACAAAACATTACAGATAAGTTTAATAATGCTGAAATTACAGAAGAAGAATATAGCAGCAGTGTAAACAAAGTTAACGAAATAAGAACTATTAATAGAAGAATTCCATCTAATATAAAAGGGCAAGATAGAGATATATTAATGGGGTTAATTGAAGAAAAAAATGCTTTGTTACAAGAAAGAGAAATTACAGAAGATGGTTTAACGCAAGATGTAGATTTAGAAATTCAAAGCATTGAGGATAAAATAAAAGAAATTGGTGAAAAAAATGCTGTTAAAAAAGTAGATAAAAAAGAAGTTTCTGAAAAGAATATTAAAATTGCTGAAGAAAATAAAGAATTAATGGCAATTATAAAAGATCCTAATGCAGAAGAAAAAGATATTAATGCCGCAAAAAATAAATTAACAAAACTTAATGAAGGACTTAGGTTTGATATTATTAATAGAAGATACGACCCAAGTAAAGACACCGGATTAAGTAGAAGCCAAGTTGAAAGTGAGGTAAATAAAATATTTTCTGAAGCAATAAGAACATTTACGCCCGAAAAAGGTGAATTTGGATCTTATGCTCGTGGGATTATAAATGTTAGATTTCCAGATGTTTTTGGACAAGTTGAAACTCAAATAGATACAAGTGGTAAAAAAGCGGTTGTATCTAAAGAGGATATAACAGGTATGGAATTTCAAGGTGAATCTATTTCTCAACCTGATTTAGACACAAAAGAAAATTTAATAAAGAAAAGATTATTTACTAAAAAAATTGATTTTGATACTGCTGAATTAGAAGGTGAATTTAAAACTGATAAAGATGGGAACCAAGTTCCTAAAACATTTGCTGATGTATTTACAAGTGCTGTAGCTAAAACATTTGGCACAAAATTACCATCTGTTACGAATAAAAAAGATTTTGTTAAAGAATTTAGTAAAAGTAATATAGCACAATTAATGCCTTTTGTTAGAGACATAACAAAAATAGATCGTAAAAACAAAATAGATAAATTTAAGCCTTTTGTTATAAAGCATTTTAAACCTATATTAGACCAATTACCAGAGTCTGTTATTAATAAAAAATATGACATGCTCCGTAAACCTGTTTTAAAAGAATCTGGTAAGCAAAAAAGAGAAGAAACTAAAGAAGGTAAAGGTGAATTTGAATATTTAAACATAGATAGAAAAGATTTTGTAGATTACTTTACCAACAAAAACCCCGACGTTATTGCAACTGCAGCAGGAAATATAACTTTTAAAAATGATAAAGGCGTTGAGTCTGAGCTTAGAGTAAATGCAAAAAACGGTAAACCTCTTATAGGTAAAAGATTAGGTGATCAAATTACAATAGACGGGCAACAAGCGGAACTTACTAAAATTGAAGTGGGGGGTAGCACGCTTAGTGACAGAAGAACATCGTTACTTAATACAGTTATTAATGAGCTTTCAGCAGACGCAGCTTTAGAAGTTATTAAGGACGAAAGCATAATGGATAAATTTAAAGAAATCCAAGAGCTGGAAGGTAAAGCGGTGCCAAAAGATTTCCTTGATAAAATTGTTGATGCTCTTGATAGAGGTATTAAATATCTTGATGATATGCAAAACAATAGTGCTTTAAGGGTAGGTTTTGTTTTACCAGAATTAGCAATTGCACTACTTAAAAATATATTAAAGTTTTTAAAAGTGGGCATAAAAGCAGGGCAAGATTTTAATAAAGCTTTATTAGATAATGCTGTTAATGAAGCGGCAAAAGAACCCGATTCAACATTAAGGAATGAAGGTGAGATTAAAGCTGTTGAAACAGTAATTTCTAATAACTTTAAAAGTGAAAAAGATCTAACTGATTCTAAAATAAACAAAGCTACTAAAGAAGCAGGTGATGCAGTTTTTACAGAAAGATTAGTAAATGGTTTGCAAAATACTTTATTCCCATATATAGGTAAAAGACTTAGTCGTATTAAAAACCCTGAGTTAATGGAAATTGAAGCAAGAAACTTAATTGGCACTTTAACAAGAGGTATTGCATGGTCAGCTAATTACCTTGAAACTGACAAAAATCCTAAAATTAAAAAATTAAGTAAACTACAATCTAATAAAGCAATTTTAACAGAATTAAAAAATGTATTACCCGCAAGGTATTTTGGCCCAAAAGCAATAAATCTTTCAGCCTCAACAAAACCTCAATTTTATTACGGTAAAACTTTATTGCAAGATATTCCTTTTACAGAAGCAAAAAACGTTGTGAAAAGAGGTATAAAAGCATTTAACGAGCAAGTTGAAAGAAGCTTTAAAGCTAAAAAACAAGGTATGGAGTTCTTAATTAATTTAAGAAATGATATTGTAGAGGGTATTATTGATGAAAATACGGCTGAAGATATAATTGAAGTTGCTAAAATGAATGTAAAAGGTATTCTTAGAAGAATGGCTTTACCTAATATATTATTTGAATTTAAAAAAGGTGTTGGATATAGAGCTGAGCATAACAACCCCCTGCAAGATTTAGTTTCAAATTATATTATGCCTTATTTAAAAGGAAAAATAGATTTAGAAGTATTAAGGAAAGCGGTTGATGCCCAAAGATTAAATTATGTGTCTAAAGAATTTGATGAAGCAATCCCAAAGCAGTTTAAAGAAAAAGCAGATCCTAATAGGTATAATATACCAATGGAAAAATTTAAAGGGCAATTTGTTGAATACAATCCTATAAGTTTAAAAGAAGTAGAATTAAAAGAAAGAATAGAGGTTTTAACAAAAAACTTAGTAAAAGGAGATTTAACAACCTTTACAGAGGGGCAAGCTATATCATTGGGTAAAAAAGCAAATAGACTTAAAATTATTTTACCATATGGGGCTGAAGATTTATTAGGTCTTTTATATCCAATTCTTAGAAAAGGCAAACTAGGTGATTCAGACTTATTATTTTTTAAAGAAGAATTATTAGACCCTTTAGCAAAAGCTTTTAACAAATATGATGCTGCAAAATTAGAAGGAATGGTTAAGTTAAGAGCGGTTAAACAAGAGCTTGCAGATATAGGTTTAAATTTACAGGAAGTTGCTTTTGATAATATCTCACAAGATAATGCTATAAGAATACATTTATGGGCAAACAGAGGATATAAAATACCTGATGGACCAACTGACGTTTTAACTGAAAAACAAATTAAAAAAGCTAATCAGTGGGTCAGACAGAATATAGAGGCGTTAAATATAAAAGATATAATTGAAGGAGCCTACGAGGGCCGTATGTACCCTGAGCCTAGTAATTATTGGAGAGGTGAAACTTTAACCACTGATTTACTTAAGTCTTACAATGTTACAATTAGAAAAGAATACTTTGCAGACTTTTTTGCAAGAGCGCAGGCAATGTTCGGTGAAATAAAAAATAATCAAATAACGGGTGAAGTAGCCAATAATTTAACTGTAAAATTAGGAACAAACTGGGCGGATGCTTTTAACAATATGTTAACTAGAATTGCAACAGGGAGGCATAGAAACATGCCCACTGATAAATACTCAAATGCTTTTACAAATTGGATTAATTCTGCTGTATCAGCTATTATGTTTGTTAATACTAGGTCTGTTTTACTTCAAACAATATCAAATTTAAATTTTATAAATGGATCTGATAATAATATTTTTTCTGTTGCAGCAGCCTACGGTAACCCAAAACAATTTATTAAAGATTTTCATGCAATTTTAACTTCGGATTTTTTAGTATCAAGAAGATCGGGGTTAAAAATTGATGTTAATTTAGATGAGCTAAGCAACGCGGCAGAAGGTAATGACGCCAACAGGGCTGAAGCTTTGCTAGCGGCTATACTTAAAAAAGGATTTATTTTTACATCATTTGCTGATAGTTTTGCTATTGCTTTTGGAGGAGCTCCGTTTTATAGAAATAGAACAAAAACATATGAAAAACAAGGGCTTTCTTTACAAGAAGCTGAATCAAAAGCTTTTGAAGAAATGAGGGAATTAGCTGAAGAATCACAACAGTCTTCAAGACAAGATAAAATATCTATGCAACAAGCAAGTGGCGTTGGAAAATTAATATTAGCTTTTCAAAATTATCCAATGCAAGCAACTAGAATACAAAAAAGAGCTGTTCAAGATTTATTAGCTAGAAGAGGAAGTCCTATTAAACACGTAAGAAGAATATTATATTATGGAGCATTGCAAAATGCTTTATTCCACTTTTTACAATCTGCAGCTTTTTACGTATTTATAAACAAAGATGAGTTAAAAGACGAAGAGGAAGAAAAAAGATTGTATAATATATTAAATAGAATGGCAGATACAATATTAGCAGGTAGTGGGTTTGCTGGAGTTGTTTTTGCTGCTACTAAAAACGTAGCATTAGAATTAGCAGATGAATTTTCTGAAGGAGGGTCAAAAGACACAAGAGAAGCTTTAATTAGATCAACAGCATTTTCACCACCCATAAATAGTAAGTTAAGAAAAATTGATAATGCTTTTAAAAGGTTTGAAAGATCACAAGAAAGAGAAAAAATGTTAGAGCTTAATTTTGATAATCCTTTTTTACACTCTGGGACTGAGCTTATAGAAGCAACTACAAATTTACCAGCTAACAGAGTACTAAGAAAAATAGGAAATGTTAAATTAGCTTTAGATAAAGAAACTGATTTTTGGAGATCTTTATTTTTATCTATGGGCTACAATAAATATGATTTATTTATGTATGATTTCCAATTAGAAGGTGAGGATAAAACATTTAAAAGAAAAAAGAAAGTAAAGAAAAAGAAAGTTAAAAAAAGAAAATAAAAAGTTATGCCAAAAGACGCGTGTTATAAAAAAGTAAAAGCAAAATATAGAGTATTCCCATCTGCTTATGCAAGTGGAGCAATAGCAAAATGCCGTAAGGTTGGTGCTGCCAACTGGGGCAACAAATCAAAAAAGTAATGGCTGTAAGAAAAACAAAATCAGGGGCTAATCTTAAACGCTGGTTTAAAGAAAAGTGGGTTGATGT
>Ga0222717_10002193_pt1 | contig 15316 bp, 4 predicted proteins | sample C33_18DmetaG_FD_165053 | JGI IMG/M metagenome (GOLD analysis project Ga0222717, IMG submission 165053) | Estuarine water microbial communities from San Francisco Bay, California, United States - C33_18D | ecosystem: Environmental > Aquatic > Marine > Unclassified | place: USA: California...
CATCACCTGTACAAGTTGTATATCCTTCATCATTAGTCCACTGTGAGTTACTTCCTGATTTGTTAGTAAAGGTTTGGCTGTTAGAAGGTGTAGTTGTTCCTGTGCAATTGATTCCAGCACAACCACTTTGATCCCACTTTGTATTACAAGCTGTTGCTATTCCTAATGTTGGTGTAGTACCACCAGTAGTTTCAAGTCCATCTGAAACTCCAATAGATGTATAAACACCAACACAATCAATACCTGCACATCCACTCTGATCGAATCCAGCTGCTGTTGTAGCATCAATACCTATACAAATATTACCACTTGTACCACTTGTTGATAGACCTGCTGTATCTGTTACACCTGTTACATCACCAACGCAGTTTAGTCCACTACAACCACTCTGATCCCACTTAGTGTTACATGCTGTAGCTATTCCTAATGTTGGAGCAGCACCTCCTGTTGATTCAAGTCCATCTGAAACTCCAATAGAAGTGTAAATACCTACACAGTTAAGACCAGCACATCCACTCTGATCCCACTTAGTGTTACAAGCTGTTGCTATTCCTAATGTTGGAGCTGTACCTCCTGTTGTTTCGAGTCCATCTGAAACACCAACGGTTGTTATTGTACCTACACAATCTATACCTGCACACCCACTTTGATCTAAACTCGCTGCTGTTGAAGCATCCAATCCTAATGTTACACTACCGCTTGAACCGCCACCTGAAAGAGCATCTCCTGCAGTAACATTTGTAATGTCTCCAGTACATGTTGTATAACCTTCATCGTTAGTCCACTGACTATTTGATCCCGACTTGTTAGTAAATGTATCTGTACTTGTTGGTGTTACTGTACCTGTGCAAGTTGTCTTAGCATTCCAAGTAACAGCTGATGCAATATATGCATCTTGAATATCTGTTGTAGGTTGTAAAGCATCTCCTACCCAGCACTTACCAGTGTTAATAACAGTACCAGAATCCATTAGATATGAAGCGGTAGTGTTTATGTCACCATTAACATCAAGTTTATGTGCAGGATTAGTATCATTGATACCAACATTACCACCATCTTCAATATAGAATGCGGATGAACCATCATCTCTAAAATCGACAATATCATTTGCGCCTGTTTGATTTACTATTAAAGCTGGACCTGTACCAGCATTTTGAACAGATAGAGCTGAAGTAACAGATACTGTTGTATCTAAGCAAACAAATTCTCCTGTAACGGTTAAGTCTCCCTGAACTGTTACATCATCAGTAAATACTTCAGCAACGTTTGTTCTTGCTACTGTAGAGTCGACTGAAATAGATGGTGTTGTACCACCTGTTGAATCGATACCATCACCGCCAGAAGCTGATGTCACTGTACCTACACAATTAATACCTAGGCAACCAGCTTGGTTAAGACTTGCTGCTGTTGATGCATCAAGACCAATACAAATATTACCACTTGTACCACTTGTTGATAGACCAGCTGTATCAGTAACACCTGTAATGTCTCCAACGCAGTTAATACCACTACAACCTGATTGATCCCACTTAGTGTTACAAGCTGTTGCTATTCCGAGAGTTGGAGCAGTACCACCAGTACTTTCAAGTCCATCCGAGACACCAATGGATGTATAAACACCAACACAATCGATACCTGGGCATGCACTTTGGTTGAGATAATTAAGAGCGCCACTATCAATACCTACAGTAACGCTACCACTAGCACCGCCACCTGAGAGTAAAGTACCAGCTGTAACATTTGTAATATCTCCTGTACATGTGGTGTAGCCAGCATCGTTAGTCCATTGGTTATTACTACCAGACTTGTTTGTAAAAGTTTGTACATTACTTGCTGTTGTTGTTCCAGTACAGTTAAGACCTGCACATCCGCTTTGATCCCACTTAGTGTTACATGCAGTAGCTATTCCTAATGTTGGAGTTGTACCACCGGTAGTTTCTAGTCCATCAGAAACTCCAATAGATGTATAAACACCTACGCAATTAAGTCCGGCACAGCCACTCTGATCAAATCCAGCTGCTGTGGTAGCATCAATACCTATACAAATATTACCACTTGAACCAGCTGTTGATAAGCCAGCTGTATCCGTTACACCGGTTATATCACCCACGCAATTAAGTCCGGCACAGCCACTCTGATTAAGATAATCTAAAGCACCACTATCAACTCCTATTGTTGTTGAGCTACCTGAAAGAAGTGTTCCTGCTGTTGTAACTGTACCTGTGCAAGTTGTCTTGGCATTCCATGTTGAATTACATGTTGAATTAACAGCAACTTGAGGTGTAGCTGTAGTACCATCAGTTACAGTTATAGCTGTACCAGCATCAATACCTGTAACATCACCTACACAATTAATACCTAGGCAACCACTTTGGTCTAGACTTGCTGCTGTTGAAGCATCAAGACCAATGCATATACTACCACTTGTTCCACTTGTAGAAAGACCAGCTGTATTAGTAACGTTTGTAACATCACCTACACAGTTAAGTCCTGAGCAACCACTTTGGTCCCACTTGGTATTACAAGCTGTTGCTATTCCTAATGTTGGTGAAGTACCGCCTGTTGATTCTAAACCATCCGAAACTCCAATAGAAGTATAAACACCAACACAATCAATACCGGCACAACCGCTTTGATCAAAGTTAGCAGCAGATGATGCATCGAGACCGACACATACTGAACCAGATGAACCGCCTCCAGATAAAGCACCAGTAGCAATAACCTCACTAATGTCACCAATAGCAGCTGTATCCCATTTAGAAGTGCAAGCACTGTCAATACCAATCTCTCCTGTAGCACCTCCATCAGTAACACCACCTGTTAAATATGTACCGACTGTAACTTCACAAGTAGTTCCTAAGCATGTTGTATACCCACTGTTATTAGTCCATTGGCTAATATTACCACTCTTGTTAGTAAAGGTTTGTGTATTGGAAGCTGTTGTAGTTCCTATGCAATTAATACCAGCACAAGCACTCTGATTAAGATATGTAAGAGCACCACTATCAACTCCTATTGTTGTACCATTTCCGGATAGTAAAGTACCAGCTGTTGTAACTGTACCAAGGCATGTTGTATATGAATTACTATCTACACTACCGTCTGCCTTTAAAAACTGAATGCTTGTACCACCATCTTTAACAAAAGCGCATCCTCTCATTTGTTTTTCGGAGAGAATAGTCTGCGTTGCACTTAAGCCTCCTAAGAAGCAACCACTAGCATCTGAACAAATCTTGATTTCTGACATTATTTTATATAATAAGTATTAACGTTTTACATTTTACGAATCATCGCTTTAATAGCGTGTGATTCTCCTGAACCTTCTTCCATTGCTTGTGCGATAATCGTACCATAAGGATATGATTGAGTTGATCGCTTTCCATGACCTGGGACATCTGATGTTGTGATATAATCACCAATGCAGATATTACCTGTAATGCATATTGGCTCAGCACCCATTACAACAGGAGCTTCATCGTTTCCAGCTGCAACACCAAATACCATTGTACTATTTGGATGTGTAGATTCAACAACACAACCGCATGAGTTAAGCTCTAGAACAGTACCTCGAGAGTGTATCTTATCAACATCAACGTTGGCCTCCATGAACGCTCCTGTAATGAAGCAGTTAGCTTGAATTGTTCCTGTAGAACTTAAGGAAGGGAAGATTGCATTATTTGTAAAGTGTTTAACACCACAAACGACTTGAGCACCAGTTGTTCTTACAACTGTACCATCAACTGCAATATCAGGTGTAGTACCACCAGTTGAGCTAATACCATCTCCACCAGTAACTGTTGTAACTGTACCAACACATAATATACCTGCACAACCACTTTGATCTAGACTTGCTGCTGTTGATGCATCAAGACCAATACAAATATTACCACTTGTACCACTTGTAGAAAGGCCTGCTGTATTAGTTATATTAGTTACATCTCCTATGCAGAGTAAACCAGCACATCCACTTTGATCAAGATAACCTAATGAACCACTGTCAATACCTATTGTTGTTCCATCACCGGAAAGTAAAGTACCAGCTGTTGTAACTGTACCAGCATTTGATGTATAACCTGCATCATTTGTCCATTGATTGTTACTACCAGACTTGTTTGTAAAGGTTTGGCTGTTAGATGATGTAGTTGTACCAGTGCAAAGAATTCCTGCACAACCACTTTGATCTAGATAAGCTAATGCACCTGAGTCAATACCAATCTGTGCATCCCCTGCAAATGCTGTACCAGATAGTAATGTTGTAGCTGTTACTTGTGTAATGTCACCTACACACAGAAGTCCTGCACAACCACTTTGATCTAGATATGTAAGAGCACCACTGTTTATACCAACTTCAACTGAACCACTACTACCACCACCAGATAGCAGAGAGCTTGTTGTAACTTCAGTTATACCACCAGCAACTGCTGAATCCCATGCTGCTGTGCAAGCACTATCAATACCAATTTCAAGATCACCTGCAAGACCACCACCGGTTAAATATACACCAGTAGTTACAGCTGTAACATCACCTACACATAATATACCTGCACATCCGCTTTGATCCCACTTAGTATTACATGCTGTTGCTATTCCCAAGGTAGGTGAATTGCCTCCGGTTGTTTCCAATCCATCAGAAACACCGACTGATGTAACTGTACCTTCACAGCAAATACCTGGACAAGTACTCTGATTAAGATAGTTAAGAGCATCACTGTCTATACCAACCTCAACTGAACCACTACTACCACCTCCGGAGAGTAATGAACTTGTTGTTACTTCTGTTATACCACCTGCAACTGCTGAATCCCATGCTGCTGTGCATGCACTGTCAATACCAATTTCAAATGTACCAGTAGTACCACCACCTGTTAAATAAACTCCTGTTGTTACTCCTTCAACATCACCAACACATAATATACCTGCACAACCACTTTGGTCTAGACTTGCTGCTGTAGTAGCATCTAATCCAATGCATATATTACCTGAAGTACCACTTGTTGATAGACCGGCTGTATTAGTTATATTAGTTACATCTCCTATGCAAAGTAAACCAGCGCAACCACTTTGGTCAAGACTTGCTGCTGTAGTAGCATCTAATCCAATTGTAGTTGAAGTACCAGATAAACCAGCACCAGCTGTTGTTACTGTTCCTGTTGTTGTAGAATAGTTCTCATCGTTTGTCCATTGGCTATTACTACCGCTCTTATTAGTAAATGTATCTGCTGAAGAAGGTGTAACTGTACCTATGCAATTAATACCTAGGCAACCAGCTTGGTTGAGTGAAGCTGCTGTTGAAGCATCAAGACCAATGCATATACTACCACTTGTTCCACTTGTAGAAAGACCAGCTGTATTAGTAACATTAGTTACATCTCCTATGCAAAGTAAACCAGCACAACCTGATTGATCTAGGTATCCAAGGGCACCACTGTCAATACCTATTGTTGTTGCATCACCAGATAGTAAAGTACCTGCTGTTGTTATTGTACCAGTATTTGTTGTATAGCCTTCATCGTTTGTCCATTGGCTATTACTACCGCTTTTGTTAGTAAAGGTTTGGCTGTTTGAAGATGTAGTTGTACCTATACAATCTAAACCAGCACACCCACTTTGGTCGAAGTTAGCGGCTGTCGTAGCGTCAATACCAATACAAATATTACCACTTGTACCACTTGTTGATAGACCAGCTGTATCAGTAACACCTGTAATGTCGCCTAAGCATGTTGTATAATTCTCATCATTTGTCCATTGACTATTACTACCAGACTTGTTTGTAAATGTATCTGCTGAAGAAGGTGTAACTGTACCAATACATAATATACCTGCACATCCACTTTGATCAAAGTTAGCAGCTGTTGCTGCATCAATACCTATGCATATGTCACCACTTGTACCGCTTGTAGATAAACCTGCTGTATCAGTAACACCTGTTATATCACCTATGCATGTTGTATATGTAGCACTATCAACAGTACCATCAGCTTTCAAGAACTGACTTGATGTACCACCTCTTTTAACAAAACTCTCAGCAGTAACAGAGCTTTGAGCACTTAAAGTACCAGCTACTGTTAATTTACTATCTGGATTTGTTTCACCAATACCAACATTACCACCATCTTCAATATAAAAAACTGAAACACCATCATCTTGGAAGTCAACAATGTCATTAGAACCTTTCTGATTAACATCAAGCGCTGGTCCAGTACCATGGTTAGTAATTGATACAGCAGATGTAGTTTCAATAACAGTATTAATACATGTAAGATCACCATCAACAGTTAGGTTACCCTGAATTGTAACATTGTCAGTAAATGTCTCTGCAACATCTGTTCTTGCAACAGTAGAGTCAACAGCAATTGAAGGTGTAGCACCACCAGTAGAGTCAATACCATCACCACCTGTTACTGTTGTAACTGTACCAACACAATTAATACCTAGGCAACCAGCTTGGTTAAGACTTGCTGCTGTTGAAGCATCTAATCCGATTGTAGTTGAAGTACCAGATAAACCATCACCAGCTGTTGTTACTGTTCCTGTTGTTGTAGAATAATTCTCATCGTTTGTCCATTGAGAGTTGCTACCACTTTTGTTTGTAAATGTATCTGTTGAAGAAGGTGTAACTGTACCAACACATCCTAAACCAGCGCAACCACTTTGGTCGAAGTTAGCAGCTGTTGCTGCATCAATACCAATACAAATAGTACCACTTGTACCACTTGTTGATAGACCGGCTGTATCAGTTACTCCAGTAATGTCACCTAAGCATGTTGTATAATTCTCATCGTTTGTCCATTGAGAGTTGCTACCAGTCTTGTTTGTAAAGGTTTGGCTGTTAGAAGGTGTAGTAGTACCTAAGCATGTTGTATAATTCTCATCATTTGTCCATTGACTATTACTACCAGACTTGTTTGTAAATGTATCTGTTGAAGAAGGTGTAACTGTACCTATGCAATTAATACCTAGGCAACCAGCTTGGTTGAGTGAAGCTGCTGTTGTTGCATCTAAACCAATACAAATATTACCACTTGTACCACTTGTAGAAAGACCTGCTGTATTAGTTACATTGGTAACATCACCTATGCAATTAAGACCAGTACAAGCACTCTGATCAAGATATGTAAGAGCACCACTATCAATACCAACTTCAACACTACCACTACTACCACCACCAGATAGGAGTGATGTTGTTGTGACTTCTGTTATACCACCTGCAGCAGCAGCATCCCATGCTGCAGCACAAGCACTGTCAATACCAATGTTAAATGTTCCTGTAGTACCACCACCTGTAAGATAATCACCAGTAGTTGTAACACCTTGTGTATATCTAGTATCAGCTGTAGCACAAAGACAAGCATCAAATGAAGCAGTCGTTGACGTGTTAGATCCATCACCAATAAAAATGTTACCAGTATCAAGGTTAGGTACGGCGTTTGAACGACCAGCACCCATGATTGTAATTGAACCAGCAGCGTTATCTGCTCTAGTAATCTTTGCAATCTTCTGAAGGGAGGCACCTTCACCTGTTGGAGCAGCACTAACTAATTGACCAGCTGTTGTACCGATATAAAGTTCTGTACCTTCTGTTCCCCATAGATCAGTATTAAGACCTGCTAGTTGACCAAATTGAACGATTGTTACTGGGTTACCAGATGTAGCAGTTTCAGAAGCAATACCAAAGGCTGGATACTCACCAACAGCATCTGCATCTGCAAGAGAAACTACTGTTGTAGCACCACTAATGCCTGAAATATAAACTGCCTCACCAATTGCAATATTCTCACCAGCTTCAGCTTTGAATTGAACTGCACCTCTTAAGTCACCAATAAATTCTGTAGCTTCAACATTACCGACAACCTCAAGCTTCTCACCAGGAGTAGCTGTACCAATACCAACATTATCAGCTGATACATCAACTACAACAAGATCAGTATCTGTTGCACCATTAACGCATAAGTCACTAGTAAACTCTTTAACACCACTAATTGTCTGATCACCTATTGTTCGAACAACAGTTGAGTCAACAGCAATGTTAGGGTCAGTAGCTGTACCATTATCAAGTAATCCATCCCCAGCTGAAAGAGTTTGAACACCACCAGCAACTGCAGCATCCCATGCTGCTGTACAAGCACTATCAATACCAATCTCTACACTACCAATCGCGCCACCACCGGTTAAATATACACCAGTAGTTACTTCTGTAATATCGCCTACACATAATATACCTGCACATCCACTTTGATCGAAATTAGCAGCTGCAGCAGCATCTAAACCAATTGTAATATCTCCTGCAACTCCTCCTCCTGAAAGTGCACCTTCTGCTGTAACCGCTGTGATATCACCTAGACATGTTGTATATACAGATGAATCAACACTACCGTCAGCTTTAAGAAACTCACTAGATGTACCATCATGTTTACAGAATGCATCTGCTTCAACTATACCACCTGCTGAAACTGTTGTATTAACAGTCAGCCCATTTTTAATTTTAAAATCGTTATTTAATAATGCCATAATACAGGATCACTTTCCCCCGGTTACTATACTTATTTAATAGGAAAGCCTGGGGAACCCCCAGGCTTTCGGCACTTTATTTGTTTTATTTTCTATGTATTAATATAGAGCAGTTCCATGAACAATCGCTGTCGTTGAACCTGCTGCTGAAGTAATATCTAAGTCAATTGTTGAACCTGCTGCTGAGATTTCAATGTCTGCAAGTTGTGAAGCAGCTTGTGCATCAACAATTGCGTACGTTGTACCGCATGGATCTGTACCGTTATAAACGGCATTAACTTCGAATGATGTTACATTAACACCATTAACGAGTGTGACTTCATATTTAACTTGTCTAAGATTTGCTTTCGGGAATGTTGGTAAGTTATAACCATCTCCACCAGATACTACTGCTGTAAATGTACCTTGTTCTGTGTAGTTCGTACCATTACCGGCATATATTTGGAATGCATGACCATCGTTAATCTTTGTATCAGAGTCAATAGTAACAAGTGAACCACTATCAGTAATGGATGAATCACCAATTGTACCTGTCCCATCGCAGAAGATTGGAACTGTTGTTATAGTTGAGGTACTATAATCAACGAGTGTTGTACCCCATACCTTACTATCAATTTCATCTGTTGCAAGTCCGGATGCAGTATTAATAACTACTGAGTCATCAGTACCAGCTCCAAGAGCCATGCAAACAGCTCCGAGTAGGTTTGTTGTACCATCAATTGTGATATCACCATTAGCACTAATGTTACCACTAACAGTAAGAGCTTCTGCAGGAGCAGTACCAATCGTACCAATACCAACATTACCACCATCACTAATTACAACCTGGCCACCTTCTGTATCAACAAATTGTGCTATTGGTTGTGAAACGCCAGTCTGTTCTGCATAAAGAGCAGGACCGGTTCCAGCATTTTCAATACATACTGCTGAGGTTGTTTGAATTAAAGTATCAATGCATGTTAAATCACCTTGAACTGAGAGGTTACCAGTAATAGTCGTACCACCTGCAATTGTAATATTACCAAGAGCAGTCTCTTGTATAATAGAATCTGTATACATCCCGTCAGTAGAATTCCACTTCGAGATAGAATTGTCAGTTAAGCCTGAAGCATTTTTAAGGGAAAGTGAATCATCACCTTCGACATCAAAACCGGTACCAGATAGGTCTCTGAGAAAGTTACTATATGTAATGTGCTTGTTACAAGCAGTTTCGCAAGAAGCACCATCATTAACAAAGATTTTATCAACTGAATTAAGATCTGATGTACCAACTGTTGGGAAGGATGGTGTAGCAGTAACACCTGTTAAACCAGAACCATCACCGGAAAGTGTACCAGTAGCACTTAAGCCACCTGTAATTTGAATTCCATTGGCATCTTCTGTAATACCACTATCTGTTAATGTGCCTGATGCTGAGAATTTTGAAATTTGTCCAGTTGTACCAGAACCATCAATGAGTGATCCATCCCATACCTTAGAGTCAATCTCGTCTGTTGCAAGATTACCACCAGAGCTAACAACAACTGTATTGGATGTTCCAGTAGTAACACCATCAAATTGGACTGTACCTGTTACGGTTAGATTATCGGCAATTGTAGTTTCACCAGTAGTTGAGTCTATTGTAAGACCACCACTACATGTAGATATTGTATTATCAACAGCTGTACCAACTGTAACGGCACCGGCGGTGACTCCTCCGAAAGCAGGTGAGTCGCCTGTTTGTAAACCATTTACATCAACTTGTGTTGGTCCGGACCCGCTAACATCATCAATGGCAATTTGACCCTGTGAGGCACCTTCAACAATGCTATCAATTGCAGAACCTCCATTATTTGCAACATACTCAGCAGCTGAGAGTACAGTAGCTGAATTAGCTACACACCAGTCATATGCTTGGTTCCAATTAGTATTACATGTTGAATTAAGCGAAATTTCAGTAACTGTCGATCCATCATAAGAAAATGGCGAAATGGCCGTTCCTCCGGATAGTAGTTCTTGATTACTAGCTTCACCCTCCTGTAGGAATATATCAAAGAGTTCGACTCCAGCGGATAGAATTGTAGGTGTATCTGTTTGACCTACAAAACATGCGCTACTACCGACGTAAAGACTATTCTTTACCCTAAAATCTGTATTAAGTGCCATACTATTATTTATAGTACGAATGCAACTTACATTGAAACTTTATGTAGATTATCCAAATAAGTTGCTTCTATTACCTCTGAATACAAAGTTTGTCATGTCTTTACCGTCTAGAGCAACAGCTGATAGTTGGATATGAGTACCACTTACAACCTCAGCACCAAATTCAACGAATGGAAATAGTGTTGTATGATTGAGACCATATTCAGAAGCAACTGCAATATTACCATCTGATACAACATTAACCTCACCATAGAATACAGCACCATCTGATTTATCCTGAACTTCAACAATATACTTTGTACTATTAGAACCAGATAAAGGTAATGTATCTAGAACTGAGTAGTCAGCTATACCTTGTCTATAGAATAAAAAGTTAGGCTTGAGATTAACCTCTAACCAATCTGTTAACGCAGATCCATCATTATCACCTAGGATGTATGCTGTATTTGTTGCAGATATTGTAACTACATCACCAGTAGTAAGACCGGTCTTCGGAAAGCTAGTAACAAAATCGTTAATGTCTGTAGCTGTTGTAATTTGATTTGAATCAAAGTTCTGAATGAGGTATGAATACAATGCACTAACATTATTAGTAAGAGTCTCAATATTTGCACCATTTACATCACCAATCGCGCTAACTGATTGAGTTACAATATCTGACGTGTTCTCCCAAACACTAAGTGTATTATTATATGAAAGCAGATCATTACCCTCAAGGGTATCTACCTTAACATCGTGAAGCCCATCTAGTTCTTCACCATGTGCACCATTTGCACGAACGGTTACAGTAACATTAGTTGCTGCTGGCGCTTTTGTAACCCATGCAATAGGATGCGAAGGAGCAGGTGCTATAGGGGCAATAGTAGTTAATGTACCTCTCGCTGAGAGTGATTGTGATGGATATAGAACCTGTCCAACAATCCAAGATGGTGTACCATCTTCACGAATACCACCAGAAGAATATTCATTACTATTAATTCCACGAACACTTCCGAATGTTGTAGCGAATCCTTCAACACCACCAGTAAGGTCCTCAGTAGCTAACCCAATCATGTATATATGATCGGTAAATGTAGGGTCCGCGGAGTATGCTGAAACTGCAATAAGATCAGAGCCACCAACTGTACCACCAGCGTAGAGAACCATACCATCTCTAAGGGTCTCGTTAGTACCACCCTTAACGTGCATTAGTTGCTCTTGACCAAGCTGTAGAGTAACGTTATCATTAACTCCTAAATCAAGAGTAAAGTCAATCGGATTCCATGCCATCTGACCAGCAGATACAGTAATGTTTGCTGTAGCTATATTAAAGTCAAGTGCTGATGTATTTGTATAACCTTCAGTATAAAAGCTAGTAGCTCTAACTTGACCATCAGCACTAATGTTACCACTAACAGTAAGTTTTTCACCTGGTACATCTCCAACAATTCCAATACCAACATTACCAGTATCACCAAATATAATCGAGCCACCTTCAGTATCAACAAACTTTGCAATAGGTTCAGAAACACCAGTCTGTTCTGCATAGATAGCAGGACCTGTTCCATGGTTAGTAACTGATAAGGCTGATGTAACAGAAACTTTAGTATCTATTGAGGTAAGATCACCTTGTACGGAAAGGTTACCTTGAATAGTTGTATTACCTGTAAATGTCTTTTCACCACCAATTGTCTGATCACCACTTGTTCTAACAACTGTAGAGTCAACTGTAATCTCTGGTGTAAGACCTCCTGAAGAGTCAATACCATCTCCACCGGTAACAGCTGTAACACCTGCCCATGCTGCAGAGTTAGTAGAAACTGTTGTGTATGTACCTTCCCAATCAGCGGAACTAGTAGCAACTGTCGTGTATGTATTTTCCCAATTAGCAGAAAGAGCACTAACATCAGAACCACTACCTCCACCACCACCAGTAATAGTAATTGTCTGAACAGCGCCAGCATTAGTAGCTGTAACACCTGCACCAACAAAGTTAATTGCGGATGCTGTATTAGTTAATGTACTACCTTCATCTAAAATTTCAAGATTGCTACCACCGCCTCCACCTCCAGATCCAAATAGAGATGATATATCAGTTCCACCAGATAGAATAGTACCTTCAACATTAAGGTTACCATGCATTACACCACCACGAGCATATTGAACAGCATTTGTACCACCACCACCTCCATAAGATGCGACCATTCTTTTGATCTGCTGCATCTCATTAGAGAAGCTACGTGCTATATCTCTCTTAAGCTCTTCTTGAAAGCGCTTACTTGAAACAGGATCATATTGACCTTTAGAAGCTTCTTCAGCGATATGACGTAGCTGTTTCTTTAGTCCATGTGAGTTATTAAGTTCAGCAAGGATCTTTGCCTTACTATCTTTAACAACTTCTAAAATCTCATTTTTACGAATATTATTAACAGCAGCTTCTTCTACCTGCTGAATCTTTACATCGTAATGCTTTTTAATTCTTTCCTCTGCAATTGCAATCGTCTTTGCAATCTCTGCTTTACTATCTGCAAGCTCTTTCTTAACAGAACCAACACGACTCAACGCCCTGTTAATGTCTCTCTCAGATGCAAACTTTGCATCACCCTGGAGACTAGATTCAATTAAAATATTATTCTCATGACAAATCTCATTAAGCTTATTCTCAATATATGTCTTGAGCTCCTTAGATTCTTTCTCTCTATAATTTTCACTGTTTGTTGCGAACTCAATAAAAATACTATCTCTAATATTCTCAATCTGTTCTACCGTATTACTATTCTCAGCACGAAGCGATTCAACAATTGATACTCTATCTGTCTCTAGCGACTCTTTAAGCTCTTTAACAATATCATCTTTATCAACATTATATGTAATATTAACATTGTTATTTTCACCAACATTCTGCTTAACAGTCTCAACAACTGTATTAAGATCTGGCTCTTCAATAACCTTCTCAACAAAAACAGTATTTGATGTATTAAACTCAACACGCTGTACACCTTTCTTAAGAATAAAAGGAGCCTCGTACTTATTGCCATCTGTTACTACAGGGATAGTTACGACAGGATCACCTTCGTATTTAGCTACTTCCTCTGCAATAAGGGCACTACCATTTAATTCGAACGTATATACACCGAAGAAAGCCTCTTCAAAGGATTCAACATAGAGAGTGTTATGCGCTGAATTAGTTGAGGTTGATTTTACCTCTTCGTTAAACAGTGTCGTCATATATACATATTTATACCATAAAGTAGAAAAGCCTATACCTAAGTATAGACTTTTACTGATATTTATTATTTACTAATATTACTGCTTTGGAGTCTTAATAAACGGAATAGAAACATCATTCAAAGATGTGTGATGATCTGAACCAGCAAGGTAACGCTCTGGGTTAATATCGATACCACCACGACGAGCATATAGACAACGAACAGTTAACTGATCTGGGTTAAGCACATCTATAAGACGCTTAGTTAATGCCTCGCAAATCTCTTCATGGAAGTGACACTCATCACGGAAGGATACAATATACTTAACAAGTGATACTGGATCAACAGCCTTATCACTTTTAAACTCAATGTATACATCACCCCAATCAGGCTGTGAGGTAACACGACAGTTAGACTTAAGTAGTGCACTATGATAACGTACAACTTGATCTGCAATTGGATTCTCAACTACCTTAAGGAGACTTGGATCTTCTTGATAGACAGTAAACTCAATATCTTCAACAGGGTAAACATCTTCAAGAGTAATAAATTCTGTATCACCATGACCCCACTCTTGCTTTGGAGTAACTTCTGCATCAAGCATCTCTTTATTAGAGAATACCTTAACCTCAACATTAACTTCTAGAAGCTTGGAGAGATCTACTTGAGCACGTTTTGCAATCTCCTCACGTACTTCAGCTGATGTATCACCAAGCTTACTCATATTAAAGGAGTTAAAGTAAAGTTTAAGTGACTTAGACTCTACAATATACTTACCATTACATGGGATAAAAATCTTACCTACACCACATACAGGAAGACCATTATGAGTCAAACCTGATACTTCATATGCATTCCATGTATCACCACCTTCAAATGGAAGATCATCATCTTGAAGATCAAGATGTGTGCGGTTGGACTGTCGGGGCTCTCTTACAAGTAACTCTGGGTCATACGTAGCTTTATACTTCGATGTCTGACCTAGGTGCTTACTAATATTACTGTTATCTAATTCTTGTAACGCCATAGCTTTATCTTATTTTAATATCTAATCCTTTATCTTCAAGCACTTTTTTAATAAAAGTCATTCTTTCTTCAACAGTACCTTTGACTGTATAGATGTTATCTGCTTCTCCTGATATAATTAATCCACTTATATAATCATCAAACAGAGTTAAAATATCATCCCTAAAATCCATATTGACAGAACGCTCACCATCATCAACCAATGGTACATCATCAGGACTAGTATAGAAAATTACATCATAGTTACTAATAAGCTCCTGATAGATCGTCTGAGCCCACTTCAATACAGACTTACTAACCTTACCAGTATTATACAACCAATGTGTATATACAACACCATCCATTGCACATCTATCTAATATAACATCACTATCATACTTACGATATACATTAGCAATATGATCAGCCATAATCATAGACTGAGTTACATCACTACCATCTTCATTAAT
>Ga0222717_10002195_pt1 | contig 15316 bp, 19 predicted proteins | sample C33_18DmetaG_FD_165053 | JGI IMG/M metagenome (GOLD analysis project Ga0222717, IMG submission 165053) | Estuarine water microbial communities from San Francisco Bay, California, United States - C33_18D | ecosystem: Environmental > Aquatic > Marine > Unclassified | place: USA: California...
AGAGGATTTTCCCAATGACTGAGTGTTGTCAGTGCCAGGGCGGGTGATTCCAGTTGATTCAACCTGAACTTTCTCGCTGCCATTTATCGAGAAAGCAAGTGATCCTCCTCCATTTATATCCAGTTTTTTGCCTTCAGTTCCGATTGAGCCGACCAGAACTCCTGCCTGTTGAATTTGAATTACGGCCCCGTCATTAGTCAGTCGATTAAACCGAGCGCAGTAATCACCGTCTTTTGTAGCAAACAACTGACCACCGGATTTTATCTCACATCCAGCAACTGCAGAGCTGATTGACGTCTTCCCCACAAGCAGATTCTGAGACGAGTCGAGCCTCATGGCTTCAGTGTTATTTGTAGAAAACCGCATATGTCCAGCTTCACGGTTAATCATAAAGGTGTCCAAACCTTCTTGACCCAACTGAAAACCGTCAGCAGTCGTCTGCCCACTGGTGTTATTCGAGAGCATGAGGTATGCTGTGCTTGCGTCATGGACGTGCAGATCTCTAACTGGCGCAGAAGTCCCGATTCCGACATTTCCGGCTGAGTCTATGGTCTGCCTAACAGCATTGTTTGTGTATAAAAGCAACCGTCCGTTCTCCCTCTGGAGAATCTGGGCGTCGCCATCTGTGTCCAGTTGAAAGTCAAATCCAGAGCCTACATCCTTACCGGTCGTCCCATTAGTGAGGTGCATGGCGACCTGAGTGGCACCATCTTTGTGGATGTGGAGTTCACGAAGAGGGGTCGCCTCATTGATACCCACGCGATCATTGATCGCATCGGCAGTGATAACCGAAGTGAGGTCAGTAACGTCCTGCTGCTGGGTCAGTTGGAATGTGTCGATACCCTCAGAATACTTCTGGTGATCGCGGTCGGGAACGTCGACGTTGTTGGGGTCGTTCGCATAGTTCTGCGCGTCGATGTAACCTTGGTTTGTGGAGTCAATGGCCATGGGATATTCTTACCTTTTGTTTTCGTTTAGGAATGGCGTTTTCCACTCTCGCAGTTAACGCCGGAATCTCCTTACTTTTGGATTGTAGTTGCTGCTCTAGTGCTGCAAGTACATTCAGTGAGCTATTGACCTCGGCCTCTTTTTGTTTAAGCGAGGATACTACTTTTTCAATAGCCGCACCAACATTCGACTCGTAACTGTCGCGAACCTCGTAGCGCGTCGCTTCCAAACGCGACAAAAGCCCCTTAATGTTATCGCTCTGTTCTCCAATCTGTCGCTCCAGTTTAGACTCTGCGTTTCTAATAACGGTGTCAGCGGTGCCAAGGGAAGTCTTCAAAGTCTGATTGAATTTCTTTTCGACTACGTTCGCCATATGACGGGCCTCTTCGAGTTTCTTACCGACTGACTCCTGCACCTTAGCCATCTCTGGGAGCACGTCCTGCATATCAGCTATGGCCGCCTTGGCCTTCGCGGTGTAATCCTCGACCGCTGAGCTAACGCTATCGTCAAGCTGCGAGAGTTTAGTCTGGACCTCATCTCTCAGCTCATCTCGAACCGAGTCTTTGGCCGCCTTGATCTCTGCGCTAATGTCGTCCAGTATCTCGGTCTTCGCGTTCTCAATCTTCTTGATAACCACGTTGGCTTTACCCTGCGCTATATCGACGGTGCGCTTGCTCTGCTCAGTGGTCATGTTGAGCGCCGTTGAGCTACGCTCTAGAGCGCCCTTGGCCTCGCTAATATCCCCAAGGATCATCACCTCAGCTTCCTCGATGTCCCTGTAGATATGGGCCGCTTTACTCTGCGACTTGGCCAAAAGGTTTGTAGCTTCCTTAACGTGGGCCATGAGCTTCTCTTTGAGGTCCCCACCGATAGCCTCGACGGTCCTCCTAGCGACCTCCTCGGCCTGCTTGGCTACCCCGCCGTGTTGCCTCGCAATCGCTGCGTCCAAGTCGGCCTTCGCCACCTTGGGTATCTTATCGATAGCGTAACGGGCGGCGAGTGTATGCCTACCCCTGTCGCCCTTCTTGTACATGTAGTTGCCGTTGGAGGCCGCTACGTCGAGCTTAACTCCAGCCATGTCGCAATCGTGGGGCATGTCCGTGGAGTTGATGAAGTCGTTAATGACTCCTCGATCAAAGGCCATGTTCAGAGATTGCCCTTGGACAACCTCAGTCAACATACTGACTACGCCGTAGAGATCCTCTTGGCGCTGGGCCATCCGCTCCATGGCGCCTGCCATCTCACGGAGTAAACTCAAGGGAAGACTCGGTTCTGCGAGTTGTTCCAGTTACTAAGGGTGTTCACGGCGCTAATGTCACCGATCATCTTCTCGGCCCGCTGGAGCCAGAAGTTGCCCTTCTCAACAAACGAGCTGTCGTTCATCTCGATCAAGCATTTCCCTGCGATCATCCAGATCAAAGGCTGCTCGAACCTCTGCATCACGGGCATGATCGTGTTGTTTTGCTCAGAGGTAGCCGTCGAGTCTACTGCGAATATCCAGTCCTCAGCGATGTCGACGATAATGGCGCTAGAAGCACTACGGGAAGGCGAAGGGTGTAGCTTAAGGATTTGATCGGTCCCCTCAACACCACCGTTCACTCCAAGGGCGAACTGTGTAGGTTCTCCTTGGTCCTGCACTCGGCTTGTCGTACAGGCAGGCACCGCATCCGTGATAGGGTTCCCAGTGGCATATCCAAACAGCACACCTTCGGGAGACTCACCGTTACCCAGCGGATCTTGTGTGACAAGAGTAACACCAATAAGAGACTCAACATCCCCTGGCAGCCACTCAGTCGGGTTCTCTGGAATGCCAGAGTAGACCTCGACGTTCCTCAGTCTACAATCACAATTCGAACCCGTCGCGTGATCCCTCGCGTAGAGCAGGCTTGTCGTCGGCTCGGTGAAAGTCGCGTTTATCCCAGACTTCTCTTGAGGCTCTGCGTTTAAATACAGCTCGCTTCCGTCCCTATCGGCCCCGAAGGTGAAAACTACCTTAGTCCATACGCCGCGACCGCTATTCGTATCTGGGGCTGGGGTAAAAACCCCATCGCCAGAGCCACTATGGATTTGGCCGATGAGGCCGTTAACGGAGGTGTCCCAGTCAAGCGTGAAACCGGAGAGGGAGTTTCCAAAGTTAAAACATGTCCCTGTGACTGTCTGTGACTTCTCAACGAACACTTCGAAGCAATAAGTCTGAAAGCCAGAAAAAGTCACATCGGGCGTAGTGTACTTAAAAGCATCCGTACCCCCGATGTAAGAAGTACCTCCGGCCACTACCTCTTGGTCCACGATGGCTCCGGCAGGTATGTCGTGCATCGGAACCTGCGAAAGCTCAAGGGCAGTGGAGGAGCACTCGGGCAAGAGCCGGACCTTTACGATCCGACCCTCGAAGGTGACACTAGAGTTACCAGCGTCACCAGTAGGTGTCACGTCGTACACCTGCTGCCCTTGGACAAGGTTTAAACGATAAGGCTCGGAGTCAGTAGTCGCTCCGGTGCGTCTACGAATCTCGTTTACGACATCCGTAGCGTAGTCACCAATGACCTCATCGTCCCAGCGCAGACCAGGAGAGTCCTCGTTAAGTCTGCGAACGCTGGATAAAACCTTGCTGAATGAAAGCATTAGTACCTTACAAGTGAAGCTAATGGTTTAGGGTCTTCGACCTCGCCGTAAACCTCAACGGCATAGCGGGGGCGATGGAAAGTCTTGAACTCGCGCTGGTAGTGGATGTTGGGGTCAGCACCTACGGAGACCTCCTCGGCCTCAACATCGTAAGCTGCGCGTAGGGCGTCGATGGCGAACATCGGCAATCCTTGCTGAAGGACCACTCCGCACTTCTCGCGGATCAAGATGGCATGGTTGGGGTTGGCAGGGTCAGCGACAGTTAACTCGAACTGTTTTTCGCCTCGGCGCATGGAAGTTATCTTGCACTTGTACCGCTTCTTCCCTTCACCCTCGTAGTATTCTGTCTGGGCTGAGTTATCAGCTCTCTTCTGGGCAATATCGAGTTTGGCGCTCTCGACGGCAACGTCCAGTTTCTTTTCTTCTAGGGCTGTTAACCCAATGTCTGCTTTCTTTGCTGTTGGCATTCTATTCTCCTTAGAATAAGTTTGGGTTGGCAAGCCCGGTGAGAGAAGGAGAAACCCGCACCGGACCTGCCAACAGTGAAATCGTCGGCTTAGTTATCGCCTACGCTGAACTCGTAACGGAACATGTAAGTGTCTTGGATGATAAAAGTACCACCTTTGAACTTCCAGCCCTGTGTTGCACGTTGGTTGAGGGGGTCAGTAGTACCACCAGAACCCAAAGGCTTGGTGATGATCTGCATGTTGCCACCTGCGAGGTCGACGACCTTGTAGGCTTTGTCCTCGATACCTTTACCGAAGATCAAGCACTGAGCAACCTTTTGAGGGGTGCCGTTGGCGTTGACAACGATAGAAGCCTCAGTGTCGAACATGAAGCGGAAACGGCCATAACGTCCAAACTCGTTGGTTCCAGCTTGAACCTGTCCGGCGTACTCTTCAACACTTTGGAAAGCGTTGGCAACACCGTCATCGAGGGCTTCGATGAAAGGGATCGCTTCGACGGGAACAACACAGTGGTAGCTCTCGGCGATAGGAGTAGTACCGACGTTGGCAGTTCCAGTGGTACGCATAGCCCAAGGCTTAACCTTGGCCAAACGGAAAGACTCCAACATGAACGCGAAGTCAGCAGTTGTCGCTACAGCACCAGTGCCGATAGCATCTTGGTTGGCAGCGGCGCCTACATAGCGGACGTTGGTTCCACCGAGAAGGCCATCGCGGTATACCAGGTTAACGGTACGGGCGCCTTGTTGGGCGTTACGCTTGGTGAACTCAGAAGTGAGGCCGTTCACAGACTCTTCAGAAAGACGGTCAGTAGTCGTCATAAAGGCGCCGTACTGGTTGATCGCTTGCTCGATACGAGTCATCTGGAGCGTCTGCTCAGTTGGGGTTACGCCTTCAGTAAGAGGCGAGTTTTCCAATGTGGCGAACTCGGAAATTTTGTTGTAGACGATGGTGTTTGAGTTGTTAGCGGGGATAGCCGCCTTGTCACCAAACAGGTCGTACATAAGCTCGGGCTGCAAAGCCTCAAGGAACTTACGTTCGTAGAACTTGTGGTTAGCTGGGAAGTCCCCAGCCGAGGGTGCACTGGCGCCAATTGTGCCGCCGGAAGTATTTAAAGCCATGAGCTTAACCTATGAAAAAATGGGGTTGGGTTTTTGTTTAGCCCCGATTCTGGTTGAGCAATCTCGCCTCTGCCTTACGGAATTCTTCGGACGACATGTTCTCCCAGTCGGGATTTGAGTCATCTTCGACAACACTGCGCGATCCGTTACCGGAAGACACTGCGCTCATCGCAGACTTCTCAGCAGGCTTTTCCGATGGAGTTTTCTGAGCTGCGTTCTGAGAATTCAGAACCTCAACAAAGAGATTACCATATAGGTCTGGACTACTCTTGACGTTCGCCCTTTCGTAAGTGGAGAGCTTATTAAGTTCGTCGTCAAACGCAGACAACAACTCCTCGGCTCGCCCAGATTTTTCTAGGTCGTACATGACTCGTCGGGTAGAAGCGTTTTCCCAGTAAGATTCGAAAACCTTAGCAGGCATCTTGGCCTTCAAGTCAGTTTGTATCTTATCCATCGTATCTTGGTAGTCAACATCGTCCTTGACGTCCACAAAATGCTCGTCTGTTTTAGATTGTTCTAGGACGTCCTCATGTTTCTTATCGACATCGAAGTCTCCCTCGACTTCGTCCAAGGTATCGAGGTCGGCCATCTCACCGAGTAAATGCTTGAGGGCCTTCTGGGCTGTGGCGTCGCCACCTTTAGCCTCTCTGAAAAGTATCCCCATCTTGTATTCATCGGACTTCTCAAGGTTATTGGCCTTCTGCTGGAAGGTCTCCTCGCGGCTCAAAACGTGCTTGAGCTGGTCCTTGGTGTAAGCCTTTTCATCACCTTTGATGGTGAACGAATATGGATCTTCGGGCTCGGAGGGTTCTGCTTCAGGGACTTCGGGTTCTTCCGAAGGTGTCTCAAGAGTTGTCTCAACCTCTTCGGGAGGTGCTTCCTCCTTTTGAAACGCCGCGAACTCAGCCTGCAACTCGGGGCTGGCATCTGATTCTAGTACTGCTTCGTCACTCATCGCTTATCTCCTTTGTCCGCAATGGTTTTTATTTCCTGCTCGGTAAGTGTTCCGGCCTCTGCTTTACGATACATCTCTTTGTACCACCAAGCGTCCTTGCCTTTCTTTATACCTTCTAGGTACTCGTGAAATCTCCACTTCTCTTGGTATTCTTTCTTGGTATCTTCGTTGAGTTCGTCGCGGCCAATGTCGCTAAGCAACTGGTCCCGAAGGGGCTCTAAGGTCCCCAGATACCCCTCCAAGATCAGTTCCTTGAATTCCGGCATCTGCTCCAGAACCTTGTAGTGCTCCCAAAGACGCTCCCTGTTGTCCAGGGCCTTCTCCAACAACTGAGCCGGGGAGGCTTGCGTTTCCGATTCCGACATGAGTATTTCTCCTTACAATGCCTTCGATTTGTGGTAAGCCCATGAGACGTGCAGACTGCACAGCCACTTGGGTGATAACTTCTGGGGGTATAGTTTGGTTCTCGATGTACGGCGCAAAATACTGAGCGTACTGGAGAAGGTTATTGATGGTGTTCTGTTTATCAGATCCGACCTGTATGTCGAGGTTCACGCTGAAGTACCCCGAGATGTCGTCCTTAGAGACAGCGATAAGGTCGCCGGGGTCAGCGTCTAGCTTGATGATCTCCCCAGTGTCGGGGTCTTGCATCTCTTTACCCTTGGCGTCGATGCCGAACTGGATCTCGATGTCTTGCTCGGTGAGGTTATCTTGGTTGAGCGCGATGATCATACGGACCAAGGGCTTTAAGCTGTGCTCTGCAAAACGAGTGGCCACTTCCCATAGGCGCATCTCGGCACGTTGGGAGGTCTCGACAACACCTGTGGCCGTCTGAGAGAGTGAACTCGGGTTAAGACCTTGAGCATACCTCGGGAAACCCCCACGGTTCTCGCTGGCATCTTCAAGCATCTGAAGGATGGGGAAGGTCTGAGGTGCAAGCTGGTTCTGTGGAAGCGGGTTGATGGACCCAGGCTTACGGACAGGGATAGGTATTCTGGAGCCACTGGTGCTCTGCATTAAGAGCTGCATACCAATATCATCGACTGATGTTTGGTCGACCTCGTACATCCCGTTGAGCTGGGAGTTGAGGTTATTGGAAGTCATACGCATGATCGAGGTCTTGTACGCCTGGATGGGCGCGAGGATCTCTGAAAGGCCCTTAGCCGGATTGCCCTGTGGATCGCGGACACACTCGATGTTCACGAAAGGAGGGTGCTTGAAACTGTAGGGGTTCTCGATCACTTGGACCAAGCAGTTATCGATGAATACAGCCATGATCGCTACGAGCTTTCCGTCTCCGTTCATGGCATACTCAGTCCAGTGTTCACGGCGAAGGAACAACATCTTGTTTTCGTCGGTCATCTGGTATTTCTCACCGATGTAATTGCTGTCGTCGACCTGCTCGTCGCGGAGGTATGAAGTCTTCGAGTTCATCCCCTCTTTGCTGAGGGCCTTCTTGAGCTGGGAATCAATGACGCCTTTCTCGCCGCGAAGGGCAAGGACCTGTGACTTGTTCCAATCCTCTTCATGGGTCACGACCTTAGAGTGCATGAATCCACCTTTTACAGTCCAGTCATAGCGGATTGAATCTGGAAATACGACGGTCAAGTTAGGGCGGCCAACGGGCTCCCCTTTCTTCTTGTCCCTGTCGAGCCAAGTCAGCTTGATGAACGAGTCGCCACCGATGAGCATGGTCTTGAAGGCGTCATAATACCGAGAGTACATGTCCATGCGCTTACGCATCTGGAAGTTCAGCAGCTCACGGTTGAACTCAGCGGCCATGATGTCGCGAAAGCTGGCGCTCTCGGGGATCACCTTAACGAAGTCTTGGGTCTCGATGAATGGTTGGATGAGGCTGGGCAGCATCCACTCGATTGTATTGTATATCGTGGAGTCGGTTATTTTAGACTCGCCGTCCCTCTCGTTACCGTAAGCCTCGAAGTTATACCGTTTCCAGTTCTCTGTTCTGGTGGCTTTTCGAGTGTAGTACCCTGCCTCCAAGTTTCTCCACTCGTTATTGAGGTCAGCCTCCATCTTCGAGAGGTTAACTGCTGGGAAATCTGGGATATTTGTGGGCATTACAGGACCGTAGAGCTAGATTTAGCCGATGATAGCATATCTTGGAGGTTTAAGTTGCAACCACCGGGCGTTATGTGGTTGATCTTGGCGTAAGCTAGGGCGTCAAGCATGTCGTCGTGTTTGCCCTTCGGGAACGTCACCATTTCGTTCACCAGCTCCCCCCACCAGCTACAGTCAGCAGGGACGTAAAGCTGATTGCGATGGAATAACTCGTCGAGACCCTCGATTCTCACAACTTTACCCATTCGGACCTGTGACCCATCGATCTTCTCGCAGGGTATGATGTCGCGTCCTTCGTGCGTACCGTTGATCAAGCTCTGAAAAAGCCATATCTGCGCTTGAACCGACTCGATGAAGGTCATTCGTGGCCGCCACTTCCTAAAAGCAGCAGCGATCTCATCTAAAATCTCATGCTGGACCAGTTTCTTACGGATCATATCGAGTATCCAGAGATTCCCGTTGCGATCCATGGCCGTCACGCATATAACCGTGGGGTCTCGATGGTCTTCATTGGATATACCGGGGTCAACTGTGATCAGCAAGTCAACGGCCCCGCCCAGTATCGCTTTTTGTTGGTCCGGCCCAAAGAATCTAACGGCCTTGGGGTCAAATTTACGGCTTGCTTTGTCGACAGGGACATTCATATACTCTGTTAAGAAACGGTCGAGCATACCCATTGAGATGTATTCCTTTCGCTTCGCATCGATCCAGTCGTCGCTGTACTTCTCGGGCCAAGTTGAGTTACCTTGGTCGTCCATAACACCATAGCGCCTAACACCCCACTCAGACCCTAACTGCTGGTCTGTTGGTGGGGTCTCCATAAGGTTAGCGAGGAGGCAGTCCTCATGCAACATTGTCCCGACGAAAAAGAACCGAGCGAGCTTACCAAGGGGGATAACGTCTGCCCAGAACCAGTCCTTTAGTTTCATCCTCTGGTCAGCGGAGCGTACCTTCTCGGTACTTTCGATGTCATCGATGATAACGAAGTCGGGTCGATTCTCTTGGTAACGTGCGCCACGAAGGTTCTGGTTCGCTCCATAACAAGCGATGAAATACATCTCCCCAGTAGCCTTGTTCTTATAGTGGAACTCGGACTTAGTATTCTTAATCACCTCGATGTTATCCTTGAGCAACGGATGGCTCAATAGATTGGGCACCACGTTGACGCTGAGGTTCTTCTCGGCCTTATCGACGGTCGAAGCAATATAGAGCAGATACTTATAGCGCCCATGTAGTACGTTCCAACTGGTCAAAAGCTCCCAAGCCATAGAGGTCTTACCGAACTCACGAGGGTAAGCGATGACCATTGAGGACTTACCTTCTACCAAGGCAGAACTCAACTCATAATGAAGCGGACTAGGCTTTAAACTAATGAGGTCTGGGTACAACGCCCGCCCAGTGGTGACGAGAGACCTACTGGTTAGATGAAGGAACTCTTCTGCGTCGGCGGGGTCGATCATGTTGCCAACCAGAAGGATTCTTCGTCACAAGAAAGCCTATTGCAGTTAGGTAAAAGGTCTCCGTACATCCAGTCCTTAGCCCTCATAACGTCAACTTTATGGATGGGCTTTTTCCACCCTCGGAAGTTAAACTGCGTCGGCCTAAACCGACCAAAAGGAGTACTCACATACAAACCTTTAACACAAGACATCGCTGTTATGAACTTATGGTAAACCGGAGGCCTCCCTGCGTAAACAACTTTCGTTACTTTTCGGTTGTCCGCTAAAGACTTAGTAGCCGCCGGAACAACGTGGACGATAAACTCTGGGTCGATCACGAACGCTTCACCGGCAAACTGAACATAGTGATCAATGCGATCATCACCTCGAACCATGCTTGAAAGAGCACTCCAGGTGTCCTACCAGCAGCCACAACAGCGTCGGGTTGGTTGAACAGCATCCCGCTGAGCCAGCCATGCTTAATAGGTATCAAAATGTCGGTCTCTGTGGGGTGCATCATCGCATAGATCCCAATGAAACACCAAGCCCCCATCGCCATGATCGCCAGAGCCGACTGGGTAGCGTTCATCAGAGGGTTATTCGAGTGGATCTTGGCTAGCTCGATGTGAGCGTCGACCATCTCCTTCCCCTTGAGGTACTTCCTCTCGGACTTCTTCTCGGAATTGTGGAACCAAGACGTTACTAACGTAAATATTAGCTTCGACCCAGCGCCCGCAAGTACGGACTCGATCATTCTTCTCTCCTTGCCCCCAGACTAACGGGGGTTTTACTTCTTCAACTCTATTAGTCTGTCTATTTTGCTGCTCATAGAGCTGACTTCACGCTGAACACCCTTGAACTCGGCCTTCAGTACAGCGGTTTCGGTCCTCTGACCGTTCGTTTTCGTCTCGATCCGAGCGTCTACGATGAAGAACAACGTAGTGCACATGATCCCAGCGATAGCCAAAGAGGCGGCTATGTTCGCTATCATACTCTGAGTGTTCGCCACATCAGCGACGGCGCTCTGAACAGCTTGGCGTATCTCAGCTTCGCTCACAGAACTCTCTAATAATCCCTTTTATCCGCTTCATAGTGACTGGTTTAGTCTCCGCTGCGATGATATTTCTACCGGAGGAGACTAAGCGTTCAGCAATTTTCACAATATCACCTGGAGGGATGGCAGACAAGATAACGATGGGCGTGTCCCCGACGTCTACACTCTCCAAAACTGAGTCGCCAGATTCATAGGGTATCATAATGTCGCTTATGATTATGTCGAACTTTTCCTTTTCGAGCTTTTCCCTCAGCTCTCGGCCATCGACAGCAACCTCGACGTTCACATGTAACCGACGGGAGATCACCCGATCGAAGTATATACGGATCTCCGGTACATCCTCGGCCAGAATAACCTTTACGGGGCTCCCGTCTGCGTTACAGGCTGCCCCGAAGTTAAACAATGGATGTGATAACCCCGTTGGTGACAGTAACCGTCTCGCCGCTTTGGGCAGTAAACGAACCAGTCGCTCCACCAAGGAAAGCAGTCGTCTGTTTAGTCGCGTCTTCGTAGGTTATCCCGTCGTCGATCTGTAGTTTGAGCACTCCGTTCTTATTATATTGTATCCCGTCTTTCAAAGTTAGAACCTCTGTGCTCGGGCTTGAGATGTCGACCAGATCAAAGGCGGCTAAGCCTACGGGTTGTAGCTTCAAGGAGAGCGAGGTCGCCAAAACGAAGTCACTTCTCGCCTTAAAGACATCCAGTGACTCAAGGGCAGTGAAACCGCCACCATCTAGGTCATACGAGACGTTCACGTCTGAATCAGCTAGGGCAGACCCGGCGCCGTCCTTTACGATGATAGAGGCTGGCGAGATGTTTATGGCCTCAGTGAGCCCCATGTCAGCCGTGACCGTGTTGTCGCTTGTCGCTGGGGCTGCCTCGTGGGCTTTGATCTGCCAGATACCAGAGCCATTCAAGTTTCCGGTCCATCTTACTCTCCACCTTGAATGAGAGCCGAAAGAAGAGAAGGAGGCCACATACATAACCTTACTGTCTGGAGACGTGAAGTTGATGAAGTCATAGCTAGCGTTGTGATGAGCCTCTTCCCATGTCGACCCGTTGTAGTATTCAACGTAGACTTGGCCTGTGTAAGAAGCGTAGCTACCCGGCAGACTGTATTCGACTTTCGTTAAGTCCTTCGGAGCTGGGAATTCCATCTCAAAATGATGATCTGCTGTCCCTCCCCTTAGCGCCGTGCTATAAGTTCCGTCTAGCACATCAGCGATAGTTCCGATTGCTGGCGTAAAGTCGATAGACCCCGTGATGTCCGAGCTATCCACAAGAAGCTCAGCAACCATATTGTTCCAGTTGCCGGAGGTGTACTGAATGTTGCTCCCTGCTGAAGCGAAGTCTCCACCGCTCTTCTCGAACAGGGTAGCAGCAGTGGCCATAGAGGTTCCGTTCTCCCCGTAGCCAGCCTTGGGCGAGATGACCCCATCGACCATTTGCCACTCATCGTTCGCTACGACAACAGCTAACTCAGCGTCGATACGAGCTATGTCGTCCGTATTGGCCAAGGTCTTTATGGTGCTATCGGCGTACTTGAGGTTAATCACCCCAGTGGACCCGACTTCCATAGACGTAGAGCCGTCGTCCTCAATGACAAGGACCTCATCGTTCGCGATGGTTTGGCTAGCTAAGGCCCTAGCGGCCTCAGTGTGAGTGTTCCCGAGAGCTTCTTGAGTTGATACTGTCATTTTAACTTTCTAGGTGTCCAAATATCCAAACTTTAATATCTAGCGAGGATAAGTCGTCTTGAACGATAGCCTCTACAGCGTCCCCCGGTTCAAGCTCCATAACCACCCCGTCGTCCTGGGCGATCTGCCAAGTGAACTCGACGGAGTTGTCGCCTCCGGCACCCTTGGAGGTGTATACCTTGTGGTCAAAAGCCAACCCGAGATCCCCGTTGGTCTTAACATTAACGTAGTTAAAACGTGTCCCGTCGTTCTTCACCAAGCGGAACACAAGGCCCCTAGATAACGCAGCTAAGTCTCCGAACTTGCCGTCGTCCATCGAGCCAGAGCCCATGATGCTGACCCGCAGGCCCCGGAAGTGGATGTTCTTCGTAACGTCTGGGGTCGTGTCGATCTTGAAAGTCTGCCTTGTAACGCTCCCATCGACGCCTAAGTCGTTGATAACCTCAAAGGCGACGGAAGACGCTTGTAAGAAAGCGAAATCGAGGGGGGTATCGAGAGTAAGGACGTTCGTAGCTACACTAACGACTTGCCCTTGGTATAGCCTCTCTCCTCCAGCTACGACGATAAAGTCGCCTGCAACGAACGTATGCCCTCCAACCATGGTTATCTCGTAGCTGTCGATAACCGCGTCGGCCCCTAGGAACTGAACGCCCCCAGAAGACTGGACTAAGTACCCATTGATGATCTGCTCGGTGTTATCCTCGATGAGAATATGGGCTGCCCCTTTATCCGAGATAGCGAGTTCATAATCTGAACTGTGATCCTTAACCCCGATGGTACGCGAGGAAGTGGTCACAGAGAGTACCTACATGTGATTGTCGCCATCGTTCTTTTCTTTACCGGAGGGGTGGCCCAATGGTACCGTCAAAACGAATAACGCAACAGAGTACAAAACTAACGATGCAACAACCACAAAACGTCCAATAGCTCTCATTTATAAGGCACTGTAATAAGACTTACATTCGTGCCAGTCTAGACAGCCATGACCTTATCGCAAGAGGCTTTTTGGACATCCGAAATCTTGCCTCCGGCCTTCCATTCTTTGATGTCCGAGTACATGAGATTGTAGGAAATGGTGCTTGCCTCTAGGTGGTACCGAATGCCGACATCACCGAAGCTAAAGGACAGGCAATCGATAGACTCCCACTTGGTGCTACCCTCTTTTTTATATTCTAGTTTAATCATACGTCTATGACTGGTTCCTCTTGTGCGGTTTGCCTTGCGGCTTGAAGTGCCGTACCGAAAATGTTTCCGACATCGACTGTTATGTTTGTACTCTCGGTCTGCTTGGGCATGACTAAACTTTTCTTTATCTCTAAGAGCAGCTTAACATTCTGGTTGTAGAGGTCCCTAGCTGCCGCTGGGCTAACCCCGTCTTCCTCGAACATATTCCCGCTGTCCATCTTTTCGAGGAGCTTCGCGTTGTCCTTCTCGATATTAGCGATAGCCCGCTTGATTGGGTCGTTTATGACGGCGTTGATGTGCTCGTCACCAGAAGGGGCTAGTGCCTCCTCGTCTAGCTCTCGTTCCCTCGTGATGGCCTTAACGAAGTCCCGAGCCTTGTCCCTTGGCAGGTCGTGGCTTTTAGCTAACGCTCGGGGACTCGGGGGCACATCATCGATGAAATCGTATAAATCGATCTCTTCAGTTTCCATGGGTCTCTCCGTGGAGGATGATATATCTTTGGCTAGATTAGTCAATGTAGTCTGTCGCCTTGGTTACGTCGAGGTCGAAGTGTTTGCCATCGGAACACCGCTCCCAATCGAAACCTCTCGTAATCGAGGTGTAAGGGTATGTACCGTCTGTTGGGTCAGCTCCGAACTTAGAGCACTTCGCAAACCTACCGGGGTCTACGACATAGGTGCAAACGCTGCATGGCCCCGGCGGGACCTTCTCTTCCTTCTTCTTGAACCATCCAAATATCATTTCTCTAGAGTCCCGAAGGTGATGACTGTCCAGAAGTGAACATAAAGCTGCATTCGGTTTTTATCTGGGTGCCGAACTTGGAAAGTTACGCTAGCTGCCGCTAAGTACAGTAGGACTAAAAGCGTAAGACCGGGGTGTATATGCTTCACTTCTTTATTGCCTTTTCGACTGCCTTGGCGGCTTCGAGTTCCGTTCGGAAGTACCCGAGGTGGACCCTCTCACCGACGATTCGAATCCTGGCTCTCCACCTTTGCTTGTCCTTAGACCACACGACGTTCTTATGTTTCGACTTCATACTTCACTAATCGACAAGTGGCGTCCTTAAATTCAGCTTCGAAATGGCTGCACCTACTCTCTGCCTTAAAAAGTGCGTCCTTCAACTCTTCGATCTTGTCGTTCTGCTCTGCGATCACCGCTTGGTTGCCCTGTACGGTCTTTCTTAGGTGAAATACGGTCTCTTGGCAGGCGTCGCCCCTAGCGACCGTTAACTGCTGGTGAAGGCTCGCATTGGTCTCTTTTAGGGCCTCTAGCTTCTCTTCGGTCTTAGCGTCTGCTTTGAGCAGGTCTTCGACTAGAGCGATGAGCGTTTCGTTTGCGAGTTTTGCGAGGGTGAGGTTCAAGGTCAATATTCCATTTTGTTAATATCGCCAACTAATTTACTTACATCATCTAACGAAAGCTCATGCCCATTAATAGATATCTCTATAGTGGTCATCTTCATCTCTCGATGGTCGGAAGTCACCTCCAGTATGCGGGTCATGTAGTCAGCCATAAAGTGATCTTTTAGATGTGGATGAAACCCTTTCTTGGACTCCCGACACTCCTCGATCAGCTTTTCGACAGCTTTGGTTTGTTCGTTCGTCATGGGTCCCCTATGCTATGGGGGATTCGAATATTGCAAGGGCTGGGTCCCCCTAAAAGGTCGATTTTTAGATTTTCAAGTTTTTGACGAACTTTGGGTCCCCTACAGAAATGAGATTATTTAACAAATGGACAAACTTTGGGTCCCCT
>Ga0222717_10002196_pt1 | contig 15301 bp, 26 predicted proteins | sample C33_18DmetaG_FD_165053 | JGI IMG/M metagenome (GOLD analysis project Ga0222717, IMG submission 165053) | Estuarine water microbial communities from San Francisco Bay, California, United States - C33_18D | ecosystem: Environmental > Aquatic > Marine > Unclassified | place: USA: California...
CGCGATGAGATTATTCGAATGGGCAAGATCATTGATCAACAGCAGGCATTCATTAAGCAGTCAAAGGAGGTGGCGTGATGAGTATTAACAGCGTGCCGAAATGGGCTCCAGCCGAAGGAGTTAGTCGTTTAACATACACTTCAGATCACATTCTTAAATGTTTTCGTGAGGGGCTAGATCGAGATGCAACTTATTGGAATTGTGCTCAGTATGTGTTGTTAAAAAACAAAGCTGCAAGGCAAGAGCTTGCTAATTTAATTGCTCAAATTGACACTATGAGCGTTTATGCTAAAGGACGCATCCCGAAGGAGGTGGCGTGATGGAAGTTTCAAAGAAGCGTCATCAGGAAATAATTAACCTAGCCAACACGCTATCAAACGATGATTTATGTACTTTGATTAATGCGGTGAGTAGTAGGTTAGAAGTTTACTTAGGCACAATCGGCTTAGTGTGTATTTCAACTGAGGTTGAATACGCTCACATGAACGGCATGACAGTACAGGTCAATACCACAATGGCTCAGCTAGAAGATATGCGTGAAGACGATCAAATCCAACACGCAATGAAAATGTATGAGCTGCGAAATCCAGAAAAGGAGGTGTCGGAATGAATCAGTTAAATGAAATGTCGTCAAATCATAGGTACATAGGTTGGGCTTGCACTGTCGATGGTGTTCCCACTGGAACCTGCAATGTTCGCCACGGACCTTTTAGCTTTGATTACTTAGCTAAACAATACCCAAGCTCACACGTAGTAGAGCATCTAGTGTTTGCACCCCTATTGAACGAGGGCTCGGATGGCGCTTATTTTAATTTATGCAAAAGTATAAAAGTACAAGTCAGAGAATATAGGGAGGTAGCGTAATGAACAAGTTTAAATGTGAGCAGTGCGACTTCTTTGGCAATGATGATGAAATTGTCATTGTTAAAGAGGTTGATATGGAGCCATTCGGAGATAGAAAAGTTGAAAGGGCAAGCTACTACTATCACTGCCCAGACTGCAACTCTGACGACCTCACAGAATACGCTGAGGTGAATTGGTAAACCCCGAAATTGCGCTAAGGATGGCGCTCTTTTTCGTTAGTTTTTCAGGTGCAACCCGAGGGTTGTATCTAATGAACTAATCAAAGAGGAAAGCAACATGTTTTTATTTAAAGAAACGCTAGAACACGCAGGCATGGCAGACACCAGAACACAGAAGCTTGCCGAAGCACTCAACTTACTGCACTCAGCTATATCACAGTGCGATCTAGGCAACAGAAAAATCTTTGCGGACAACTTCCCTTACGCTGTTAGGTCTGCCGTCGAGTACGCAAAGATAGAGGAGCTCAATCAAGACTTGTGGGGCATTACCGCACTGGATCGATATCGACAAGACACTGAGCTTGCAGAGTGGATCTCTGAATACTCAGAGTATGAAGACAGCATCCAGACTCATCCAATTAGAGATAATGTATTCGATATGGGAGACTACCGATGATTATTGAAATCATTTTTACAATTGTATTTTTTTCCGGAATGGCTGTGCTTTTAAGTGGAGCTTTTTTAATCGTTCAGGACAAAGAAAGACAATACCAAGAGAGAAGGAATCAACGTGACAACAAATGAAGAACTGCAACACCTTATGCGAGAGCACAATCTGTCTCAGACTGATGTTTCAAAAATGCTAGAGATTCCCTTGGACACTGTAAAAAACTACAGCCGAACCACTAACCGTAGCCGAGTGCCCAAGGTAGTCATAATAGCTTTGCGTTTGAGTATTCAACTAAGAGACAAAACGGAATGAGAAAGACCCACTTTGGATGCCGGTCCTGAGGACCATGAATCTGGACCGGCTCCATCCCTTCAAGCAAGATACATTTAAGTATCCCCTCCCTGCTAAACCAATACTCCCCCTTACCTGTATCAATCACCCAGAAATCAGCTAGCGAAACGCTGAATGCAGACGGCTTGTTATGGTAGTACTCAACCACAATGTTGCCTGTCTTTTGCGACATCGGATCGTACTTAACCTCAACAGTTTTACCTATCTCAGGAATCTCAATATCCCAATCGGGATGATACCCCTCAGCCTTCCTAGCTTGAGGGAATACCAATCTCAACCGATCAAGTAAGTTACGCTCAATCGCTTCACCTCTATCGAGGTCTTTAGCGAATCCCATTTGCTCTGTCTTTTTTCCATAGCATCTCAACGCCAATCTTTACTAAGTCTTTACTGTGACTGGGCGTTGCATTATCTGGAATGCTGTCTATTGCCGCTCGCCTTTCATCCTTGCTTGGCAGTTCCAGTATGTTGCTTGGAAGGTAATAGGGTAGGGTTGCTTTTGCTAGATCATGGAAGTCTGGATCTAGGTTGTCCTCTATATACTGGAGGCACTGGGGGTAGTATGTTTTTTTCGCGGCTAATTTTATTTCAGCATTGAACTTTGATGGCTTCATCGGGAACCTCGAGTAATTCTCTCATTAACAAGATGCCTGTCTCCCAATCCACCGTGACTGTTTCGACAGGTTTAAATGAGTATTCCTTGAATGTCCGTAACGGAAATACCATGCGTATCGGTTGGCGGTCGTACTTGTATATCAGCACCGGAATATAATCATCCCCTGCTGAAGTCTTTGCTTGCTCCCACCACTCCGGCTTGTACCAGTGACCAGTCGCGTATCGCTTGGCTTCGATCATTAAGTTGTGAAACTCAATGTCAGCCTTGCCGCAAGTCTGGTATTGATCTAGGTTTCGCTTTAGGTGATTAGCGCATGAGCCGAACTCATCTTGAAATTTCTTGATGAGCTCACGCTCAAACGCATGACCCTTAGCGCGACCGTTTATCAACTTTCTTCCTCTTCAAGCCACTGCAAGTAAACTCTTGCCTTCTGCAATGACTGGACTTTTCCGTTGGGATGATTTTCATATCGCCAGACATACTTCTGAACATTACCCTTTAGGTAACCTTTAAATTGCTCAGATGTCATAGAGGATTTGATAGCTTCGATGCACTCAATCGCATCGTCTGATTTCTTATAGTGTCTGGGCTGATTTACAGCGTCCCACTCTTGAGGTGTTGCATTAACCATTATTTTTCTCCGTTATCTTTTGTTTGGTCCAGTCGAGCAGTTCCATTTGTGTTCCGTAACGCTCTTCGAACCTCCGTTTAAAAGGGTGGCGACTTGTGTAACTAACATTGTCTTCACCGCCACGATGATGCTTGTAACAAAGGGGTATCGACTTAAGGTGCGCCCCTTCTTTAGTTTTTCCGTCGATGTGATGCACCTCAGCAGGCGTGAATACGTTGAACTGACGGTGACATACACAACATCCGAACTGAGTGATGTCATCCATCCATTTCTTATCAACTGCATTCGCACCACGTCCTTTCATGTACCGTAAACTCTCCGCTCAGCTCTCTCACTGGCTAGCATTGACTGCCATACTTTGAACTCAACTTCAGCTGCCAACATTTCCGACTTTGCCGCCGCTAACATTCCCTTAGCCTTGCCTCTAGCAAGACGGGCTTCATACACATTGGCGTCTTCATCCGAAGCTCTTAATTGAGCGGCATTAGTCTTAGCTCCTTTTGCTTCAGCCATGACCATCGTTTGTGCGACAATTCTTTTTTCATCTGCATCAGATTTCGATAGCTGATACTCAGCCTTACCAACCGCTGTGCCTGCTTCTCGAATCTTCATTGCGAAGTCTTCTTGATCCATCTAGTTCTCCTTTGAGTAGTTAATGTAATAACGAGCTTTGCCGTTCTTGCGGTCTCTGTACTGACAGCACTTGTTGTCGAACTCAAAGCCAACCTTGCCTTCGTACATACCGTTTCGATTCTTAAGAACCTCTAGATACATATCCCACTGCTTGGTGTACTGCTCATCAGGCTCTTCACCTAACATCTCAGCCTGCTCAATCTGCTCTGTCTTGCGCTTGTTTTTCCACACTGAAATGAATCCATCGGCAAGGTCTGTAATTGACCCAGAACCCTTAACGTCATACTTGTTTGGTGCTGAGTACTCTGACTCACCCTTCCTGACGTGGGTCACAATGAATATCGTGACTGGGAATGACAGCTTGAAGTTGACAAGCTTTTCTATAAATCTCTGCTGACCTTCATAGTCATCTTGCCTAACCATGTTGGTTAAAGAATCGACAACGAATGTAGTAATGCCGTAACGTCGATATGCATATTCAAAGCAGGACATTAGGTCTTCAGGCTTAGGTGTTAGCTTGTCAACAAACAGCCATAAGTTTGGGCACATCCACTCAAGCAGTTTCTTTCTGTAGGGTTGGGGGGGTTGCTCTGATCCTGCCGCCTGACGAACCATTCGACCCATCGTTGCTTTAGGTGTCATCTCCATCGAAGCAATCAGTACTTTCTGTTGCTGTTCAACAGCGTTGAGTGCAAGTTGATTTAGCCACATTGATTTACCGTGACCATTGATACCGCACACACCCCAAAGTTCATTGGGTCTGAACTTGATGTCTTCTTCGTCTAACTTCGCCCAACCAGAGCCAAAACCCTGAGTGTCATCAGCCTTGTTTTCAAAGTAGTCATCTATCTCTGACTCAAAATCTAAGACAGATCTAAGAGTCTCAGGATCTTTCCATCGAGCCTCTTCATATGCACACTTGAGCATCCATTGAGCCTGCTCATAGCCTTCCTTTTGCAAGAGCTCATTGATGTCTTTTGTAGGCAGGTTTACTCGATAGCATCGATCACCAAGTCGCTGCATTATTTCTGCGGCGGCAAGCTCCCCCTGCTCATCCATATCAGTAGCGATAAGGATCTCTTCGAATCTCGCAAGGTTCTCGTATTCATGAGCTATCCACTTAGTCTGCTTTGCACCTTTACCTCCACCCATTGGTACAGATAGGGCAGGGAAACCTAACTCACCACAAGCAATCGCATCCCACTCACCTTCTGTAATCCAGATCTTCCTTACAGTGTCAGGGATTGCCTGCCAACCAAACAGGATTGGCTTTAGATCTTTCTGGGTAGATGGGTTGCCATCATGGTTGATCGGCTTAGTCTTTATGAATGTCTCTTTGCCGTCTGTATCAAAGAACGGAAACACTACATCCTGACCGCCTCTAGCATCCGTCTCATAGATCTTGTATCGGAAGCACACCTCTCCTACATCTTTGAATCCTCTCTTCTCCATGTATTCATGAAGATGTTGATGCTCATTCCTTTCGGGAGGTTTAGGTAGGGTGTAATTTTTCTTTTCCGCCGGAGCAACTTTTTTTGCAGGCGTGTTGTCACGTATGCCGTACCGCTTTTTAGACCACTCCATCGCATCGACAAGAGACATACCTTGGCTGTACATAATCAAGTCAAGTAGGTCACCTCCCTCGCCAGTGCTAAAATCCATCCACTTGCCGCACTGATCACCGTTGAGATAGACAGACATACTTCTGCCTCTCTCACCCTGTATTGATCCTATCTTGTAGCATCCAGACTCGACTCGACCGTCAGGATATAGCTCGTTGCAAATGCCTGCGGCATGAGGTGCTAGGTTCTGCGCTAGCGTTTTAACATCCATCATTTGACAGCCCCCAACAAATCATTCTTTCTGTCGTGACCTCTAAATGACTTAAGAGCATCCCAGTCAGGCTTACCAACAGACTTCCACTCCCTACTGATCGCAAAATCCACAACACCTGACAAGTCAAAGCCTTGCTTTTTAAGAATAAGAAAGTCCTGAGAAATGACCGTGATCATTTTCTTGGCAGGCTTCCTACCCTTTCGATCATCAAGCTTGTACTCCCACCATTTAACCCAAGCAGTTTTCGTTACACCTTCTGGTGGAGTGTTCAGGAGAGAAGAACGCCAACATATTTGTTCTTTCTTATCTTCGTTAGTAATAATGTTTGTTCTTTGGGTTTGATTTACTTGATCTGGGTTAGCTTGATCTGGGTTTTGATGATCTAGTGGAAAGCGACCCCTAACATCAGTAACTAGCCAGTCCCATCGGACAACATGACCACTTTCGTTTCGGACAATTTCCCTACGTATATACTCTGCGTCCTCTAGCTCATCAGTAATGCGAGTCATCTTCACATTGCCGACACCAAAGACAGTACAGAGTTGGTTGTTAGTTATTTGCCAGTCATCGACATGGCTTAAAAGGTAGACAAGAACACCGAGGGATTCGGGGCTAAGTCCATCGCCTCTGTACTCGCTGGCGGAAAATCCACCTCGAAGGAGTAAGTTGGGGATTCGGGTATAATAATCTTGTTTAAGATTGGCAGGACGAAAAATCATTAATCAGACAGCTCCATGTATTATTCATTTGAGCAGAGATAATAATGTGAGAGTATTCTTTTGGCAAATTTATTTGCTATCACGCCTTGTTTAATCAAAAAAAATATGGAAGATCCGTGATGAGGAGATACAAAATGGACGATAAAACTAAAAAAGAAAAGCGTGTGGAAATATTTAAAGCGGCTTTAGACAAGGCAGGGGTGCCGGACTGGGGCAGAGGAGCGGCAATAGTCAAAGAGACAGGTTGCAGTCCTGCATCCGCGCAAGCGTGGATAAGGGGCAGTCTGCCATCGGATGGGGAGCGCATAATAGAGCTGTGCGACCTTTACCACATTGATTTATATCTTTGGGTAACTTTGGAGTCGCGAGGTGAACCACAGGTATCAGAATCTATGACTGAAGCCATCATTTACGTAAAACAATTCGACGAAAAAACAGCTTTTACCCTTACACCAGAGCAGTTTGCTCATATGTGCTTGATGTATTTAGACACTGAAAAGCGCGAAGGTCTGGCAAGTATGGTGGAAGTGTTAAGTAAAAAAACAGATGCACCTTCCGTTACAAAATGATATTTTGTAACGAATGGCTTACATTAACAAGGAGAGTTAAATGGATATAGTTGTACCTGACAGCGAGCGAATAAGCTGCAAGGAATTATGGGAGTTTTTAGGTACCGTCCCAGAAGTAAGGGGCTGTTTTAACAATTGCAATAAAAAATGCGCCGAGGCAACTGAAAAGGTTATATGTGCCAGCAAAAAACTTAGACTAGCAAATAATAATCTGAGAGTGTTGAAATAAATCTACATGGTGTGTAATATGTCTGTTGAATTAACGGAGATATTACATGGATATGCTTACCCGAGCCCAAATCTGGGCGACACTGTCTAATATAGATGTAACAGAATTTTGTACCGAAACAGAGATACTCGACAATAAAACGTTGACCTATCTGCCTTGGATGAAAGCCCACGAAATTATGATGGGCGAGTTTCCTGAATACTCTTGGGAGTTCACTGAAGACCCTTCTTCTCGTGAATGTCACTATTTTGATGATGGTTCTGCCGAAGTTAGATGCCGAATGACTATCGGTGGGCAGACCAACATCACCTACTTACCTGTCCACTCCTCTGGCAAAGCAGTTAGCTCACCCTCAGCAACCGATATCAACCAAGCGAAACAGCGATGTCGTGTAAAGGCTATGGGTGAGTTTGGTCTGGGCTATCGGATGTGGATTAGCTCTCAAATTAAAGATATTGAGTCTAAAAGTGCTTCTCAAGATGTACAAAGTACACCTCCAGAAACAGATGATGCAGATGCGGAACTCCAAAAGGTTATTGCGATCTGGGATCACCTGAAGTTTGGTGACGCCAAGACTCTTAGTGAAGCAACTAAGTTGCATGACAAGTTTAAAAGAGGTCTAACTAATAGAGGCTTAACAGATACCACTGGTAACTGGGAAAAGCTCTGTAAGGAGAATGGTTGGAGGGCTAAGAAATGAGTTTAGCTGTCCAAGGATCACCCGAATGGCACGCGGCAAGAGCTGGAAAGATCAAAGCATCTGTCTGCGCCGCGCTAGAAGGTAAGCACCCATACATGAAGCCTGCTGACTTGGTTCGCCAAGAAGTGCGAGCACTGGCAGGGGCTGAATCAGAATTCAAAATGGTTCCGGCTGTTGCCCACGGGCAAATGATGGAAGACCATGCAAGGATCTTTCTTGAGAACTTGCAGGACTACACTGTCGAAGAGACTGGTCTAGTTGTACATCCTAAGTATGACTTTATTGCAGCATCTCCAGACGGACTTGTCGGACTTGACGGTTGCGTTGAGATTAAGTGTCCGTTCCCTCAATACACTAAGACCCCTTACTCGATCTTTGCCCCTAAGAGAAGTATGTATCTAATGCAGGTATATATGCAGATGGAAGTGCTTGATGCAGAGTGGTGCGACTTCATTTGTTACTTGGCTAAGAACGAAACAGCTGAGCCGCAGTACACCTTAGAGAGAGTTCACCGCAAGGAAGACTTTCTAACCGAACTATTAAGCCGCAAGTACCTGCCTCAGCCTGAGAAGGGAACTATCTCTCGCCTTGATCTATATAGATGTTGGCACAACTGGATTCAAGAACAGTATCGAGACGAAGTAACCCGAGCTGAGCACGTAAAAACAATTGAGATTAACGCTCCTGAGGTCATTAAGACCGATGAGGAACTGAATCGACTAACTGCAATGCAGAACAGGATTGCAGACATTAAGTCACGCATCAGTGACGACTTAGAAACCTTGGACGTACTGGGAAAGACCAGTGACTCCCTGAAAAAAGATATCGCCGAACGTTACAAGAGTTCTGTCAGTAATGGCAAGACTACTGTGAAGGTGATTATGAAGAACCCACCAATAGACTACAGAAAAGCGTTTGAGTTTTTAGGTGGTGAAGATGAAGTATTAAACAAAGACGAGTCCCTAGATTCTTTTCGAAGATCGACGGGAGCAATGCAGGTACAAATTCAACACGGAGAAGTGTAATGCAAAAACCAACAGCATTTGAATCATTAAAAGCAGGCAAGGGTCGCTTATACCCAATGCCAAAAGAGAAGCGCGTCGAAGAGTGGAACCGACTTAAGCAGTATGACTGGGCAACCAAGGCTCATGTGCCAAAGTTCGATGGCTTTATTAAGGTTAGTCGCGAATTAGTCGCTGACCTACAGGCTGCTCTTGACGTACATGGCGGTAACGACTTCCGCTACAACATAAAAGTCTGCGAGCAGATGGGTGACGATGGGAATTTACAGCAGTTAAATGTTGATTACTGGATTCCTAAGCCAAACCCTAATACGCAATCTTCAGCGCCAGCAGCTGCGCCTGCTGACGACTTTTTAGACGACGACCTACCTTTCTAAGGACTTACTAAATGCCTCTAAGAATTACCCGAAGAGCTAACTCCGTCTTTTATGGCGGAGAAAGCCTTGACCCCGAAGACCTCGAAGGCACTTTCGATCATCGAGTTTGGGTTCGCGGTGTAGTGGACTTGGACGGCAGACATGAGGCGATCCTTAACGTGCATACCAAACGTAAAGGGCATCAGGACCATGTATTAACTGCTGGGGATGAAGGTCTTCAGCTTACTGATTCTGTGTTTGTCGAGATGACAGGTGTACAGCCGTATTTTGTAAAACCCCAAGTAACGTGCCCTGAATGCGGACGATCTGATGGAGTAGGGGCTAAGCCCTTTATGTTGCCATCAGCGAAGCTGCTAGTAGGAGCACCCCGAAACTACCAAATAGTGCGTGATGACGCGAGGAAAAAGAAATGAGTGAACAACCACAAATTATCTCTATCGATAATATCCCTTACTTAATTGATGACCTAAGTGATCTGTGTAAGGAGCAACTTAACCTAGCGCAGGCAGGTAGCCAAGCCCTTGGGCAAAATCAAGCTGAAGGTAAGCTCTTACAGCTGGGTCTTGACGTTGCACTTAGTGAAGCTAAGAAATTGTTGCCTGAACCTTATCAAGCTGAAGCTGCTAAAGAAGCAGACGAAGATGTTGAAGTGGTAGATAACCGCCACTAAGGCTCCCCTAGAGGGTTAGGGCGTTCCCTCCTCACGTCCTTTTATAGCAGGCTTGGTCTACCTGTCCCTCGAGAACAGACCTTTTTATCGGGGCATACTGGTGTTAATCTAACATTGCGGTATGTCTCTGTTCACGGAGACGAATATGAAGTTAACATTTAAAGAAATAACTGATCGCTATCTTCTGCAACCAACAGATCATAACGATGAGAAGCAGAGAACCACGGTCATAGTGGCTAATAACCTTGTTAAGGTGTTTGGCTCTAAGCCGATAAAGTCTTTCGAGAAGATCGCTCTGATCGATAACTTTATAGAGAATCTGCGAGTACAACCATCTAAGAGGAATATAGGTCACAGAGTCAGCAATAGCTGGGTAAACAAGCACATCATAACTATGCGTGCCATCCTTAACTATGCTTATAGCAAAGAGCATATTCAAAGAGTGCCGAAGTTGTCGGTGTATCCTGAAAAGAAAAGCAAAGTTTTCCTAAAGCCAGAGCAGGTTCTAAAGCTTATAGATAACTTAGATGACCTAAGAGCAAGCATGGTTAGGTTTGGCGTGGCAACTGGGTTACGCAAATCAAACATAAGGCTTCTGAAGTGGGAGCAAATAGAGCCAGATTTTTCAGCTCTACTTGTTGACGGTGATGATGCCAAGATGGGTGAAGAGATTCGCATACCTCTGAACAGTGATGCTCAGAAAGTTTTGCGGGAAAGGAAAGCCGTCAACGATTCTTTAATTAAGAAACATAAGTACCTTAACAACGGAATCAATTATGTGTTTGTGCAACAAGTAGGTGGGGGTACTAAGGTGGGCAAAGTTCTGGGTGAGATCACTAATCGCACTTGGAGAAATGCTTGTAACAAAGCAGGAATGCCACCCAAGACAACCTTCCATACTATGCGTCACACATTCGCCAGCTGGCACATTGAGAACGGGACGAGCGAGATGATTCTTATGGAGTTAGGGGGGTGGAAAGATCGCACTTCATTGCAGCGATATGCTCATCTAAACCAAGCTCAAAGACAGGTCGCATCGTCAAATATTGAAGGGATAATTTAATCATAAACATAATTTATCAGCTGTAACCTATTGATAAATAAAGAAATGGTGCCGGAAAGAGGACTCGAACCTCCGACCAATTACTTACGAAGCAACTGCTCTATACTATTTTTTTATTCAATTAAATCAATAACTTACAGATTCATGCCGCAAGGTTATAGCTGGTAATATTGAGGAAAAAACAATGGATATAAAGAAAGCAATTAGAGACGCCAACGACTTCGCGGATGCAGCAATAGCTGACACTTGTGGAGACTTAAAGAGTATCGAAGCCACCACGAAAAGATGGATGAACGCAGGAACATACAACCTACAGAACAAGCATTTGTTTGGGTGGTTTGTTGTTACTGTAGTTCTCTGTTTGGTGTTTTGATATACCAAAAAAACATGAAGCAGATTGCAAATATTCATTAGCCGTTGAGCTAAAACAACACTACAATGCGCCCTCAATTTTAATGTAACTTAAAGGTGTCAAGGTAATGTTGGTGGTTTGTATCTGCGTATTGTTTGGTTTGGTCGTTATAGCTAAAGATGATTTAGCTAGCTGAGATAGGGGCGTTATCGAAAGGTAGCGCCTTTAATCTATCCAAAGAAGCGAACTAAAGCCAAAAGAAAAGAATACGATTACAAAAATCAAAGCCTTCCACTCTTCTTTATCTTTCCAATCAAAATTACTCATTCAAAAATTACCGTCTCTTTTGGGTCTACATACTTCGGTTTACAGAAAGCCCTTACTGGCACGTCATATATTTTCCCAAATCTATTTTCGCCGGACCCTCTTATGCTTTGCAGGGTTATTCTTCTAGCAAAATAAACGCAGGAGTTGATATTATTCCAGACTCCGTACTCCTCAATGTCTTCAACAAAACCATCAGGAGTCATGGTCTCTATCATCAAAGCAAACACTAACGTTTTCACTTTATAACTCGTGAAGAACTATCCACCCAAGTTACTTTACAGACGCAGTCAACCGCCTCATATTTCTTTGTAGGTCTGGACAACTCTTGGCACATGTACACACAGGCGTGCTTATTAACGTAGTAACGTGTCTTGCCCTCATCAACCTCACCGTTGACGAAGAATAGAAGAGCGAAGACCATCCTCACTGTTTAGCCAACAAAGCCTGTACTAACGCAGAAATTTGATCGTTAGTCTTTTCCTGTATTTTTTCTTGACGAGCCAATGACTCTACGATTGCGTCAACTTTAGTCTCTGTTACAGCCTGTGCCTGACCATTCTCTTGAGCCTTCTTAGCTGTTTCTTTGACAATGACTTCAATACGCTTAACTTCTTTAGTAGTGGTCTCTGCGTTAGCTTGTGCTGCCCCGTACGAGATAGCTCCAACAAACAATGAAACGACTAATGGAATAGCCCATGTTGGGATTACGATACCTTTCTCTGACATAACTTATATCTCTCTGTTAATTTAACTCTTCATTTAATAGCTGTTGAATTAATGTCCATCTATCAACAAACTCTTTACTCTTCTGCTTACCAAACAAAACATCTGACTTAGATATTGAGTTCTTCAAAGTGCTGTCTGACATAGTCCAAGCTGACGCTCCGCCATCGATTAAGGCTCTTGCATCCTTCTTGGTCACGCCGTTAGAGCGCAGTATTGTCATTGTTTGTGTAGCGTTTAAGCCGGAACTCATAGCTGCACTTACCAGAGCTGCCATATCTTCAAAAGTCTCACGTCTAGCTGTAGATGCTCTGCCGAATGCTTCTCGTATATCGCTATCCGATACATCGTTAGGGTCTCTAAACACAGAGGTCAGCAGTCTAGTTGACTGACGCTTACCTTCTGAGAACTCATAAGCCTTAAAGTGCAGTGCAGTCTTGGGATCAAATGTAGTCTTACGGAAGCCTATAAATGCCGCCATCTCATCACCAACATCGTAAGCCTTACCGCCTCTAGATATTTCTCCTGAAAGAGCTTTCTCCATACGGCGACCGTTCTGTATAACGCTTGGTCCCATACCTCTCTCAAAGTGCATATAAGTCGCTATAGCTTTATTGGCTAGAGTGTCAGCTTCGTTATAGACCTCACCGCCTGACGTCTTCTCGTTTGAGATAAACTCTAAGATAGTATTAGTGGATATATCCCAGCCTAAGAACGGCTTAAGTATTTCAACCCCAGCATCAACTACAGCATCATCTAGTGGCTGATCTCTCAGTAACGCATTTAATGGACGCTTCATTAGTGCGTATGGGTCAAGATGCGTAAGGTCTAAGTACTCAAGGCGACCTTGATCATCTCTACCTGTTACCAGTATGTTTGAGTTCTTAGCCCAAGGAGCTGCCATCAACTTGATAGCCTCTTCCTCTTCTTCCGAAACACCAAACGCTGACATAGCCATTGCTTGAGCTGCATACACGCCCGCACTAACCATACCTATACCTGCAATACGCTTAAGAGCAGCAGGTCTCATGTCTGGATCTGCCAAGTCTTCACGCAAGTACTTGATCATGTTCGCTTGTGTCCTAACAATTTCTGCGGGAAAAGAAACAAACGTACCAGCAAGAGGGAAGCGTCTTAGCTTCTGAGGCAGGTCACCAATTAGTGAGTAAGTTGGGTAGGTGTCACGAATACGCTTAGCTGATTTAATCTCAGCCTCTTCGCGTGACATGCCCTTGTTCTCCATGAAGTTGATGATTTCATTCTCGAAACCAACGATCTTCCAGAAGTCATCACCATACTGATAAAAACGTGTAGCGCCTTCAAAGAACTTTTTAATTGGTCCGCTTCCTGACACCCACTCTTCTGCGTTGGAGTCTTTAAGAAGCGCTACCATCTCGCCAGCGTATGGGTTGTCGTGTACTACACCTAGCTTTTTCAGGCGCTTTAAGTACTCAACGCCGTCACCTTGACCTGTTCTGTAGCTACTGGTCACATCAATCGACTTGCCTATTTTAGACCAGTTAAAGTGCCCATTTGCAACAGTAAACAGAGATGCAGACATCCAGTTACGAGCCATAGTGGTAGGTGCGATTACAGTCTTACCGTACTTGACCATACCGTTGATCTGGATAACCGTCTTATACAAGCCTCCTAGCTGCTCCTTATCTAGGGCGTCTCTGAATGCTTGCTCTATCTCAGGGAATGTATATAAGCCGTTGAGGGGGGACATGGTTTTTGACCCGACTTCCGCAATTTTTTTCGTTGCGCCTACCGGAGCATCTGCCTGATCAAACAGGAATACACCCTTACCGTCTTTAAGAACTTGATTAAGGAACCTGTCGTTGTAGATAAGGCGAGACATCTTGGTGGCAGACTTGGCGAAGTTGATTCGCGCATCCTTGTACTCACCTAGAAGTGCTCGTATCTCTGGGGCTATATCCTTTTGTTTCTTCAGGATAGATAGGTCTTTTGCGCCTAGCTTAGACTCGGCAATAAACGATGACATATCATCGAAGGCAGTACCTTCTTTGAGGATGGTGTTGATTACCTGATCTGGGTTAGTAGTACCCTGCCCAACAAGGAAGTTTCTAGCCGCCAGAATAATTTCTTCGGGGACTTCTTTGTTCCAGTTCTTGTCGTCAAAAGCCCTGTGGCTTCTGTTGGCATACTTGCCCATGTTGTTGACAACAATGCCTAACAACTCACTCTTGGCTAGCGCTTCATCGTTACCCTCAGCCTTTAGCTTTTGTATGTCTGAGTTAAGTATCTCAGCATAGTCAGCTGACATCTTGTCGATGTAGTTACGCATTGCTACCAAAGCTTCTTTAATATCATTAGGTAGCTTAGAAGCCATAACCTCTGCCGCTGGTATCTGCATTGCTTTATCCAGAACAGCAGCCTGTGATGCGTCTATCTCGCCGAAGTTGTTCTGGACTGCCTCATCAAACAATCCAACCATCTGGCGGATGTCCATCTCCACAGCACCGAACTCACCATCACGCTCGATCTTTGAATCAAACGCTGTCTCAGGCAATAGACCTCTGGAGTAGAAGTTCTTCTGGAACCACTTCTTAAAACCTGAAGCTGCAAACCCTGCTGCTGCCTTAACATCTTTATCTTTGACTGCGTCGATTACTTGACTGCCGTCTGATCCAGCGCGAACAGATGCAACCAAGTCTTCATCCGACATGATCTCTGCGGCTGTACTTGTGGGGGCAGTTACGAAGTCTGAAGGATTTCGTGGTGGTGCGTCTAGCTGATCTGTAGGAACTCCGGCAGCATCGATTCCAGCTCCGCTTCCAGTGGCTTCTTGGGGTCTAGAGTCCTGTCTGGGTACGCCTCTATCAGATAGGATTCTCTCGTAACTGGTTTCTGATACTTCGTCAGGTACTGAAGAATCGGATCGCTCCCAATCAGGTCTTTGTATTCCGCCGGAATGCTCATTGATTTTTACCCTTGCCTCGTCGAGGCTTAATTTACCGTTATTATATTGACTCCATACGCCTTGTAC